>Ga0102587_1000496_pt1 | contig 40657 bp, 42 predicted proteins | sample AraplaF_Col_mTSA_FD_76853 | JGI IMG/M metagenome (GOLD analysis project Ga0102587, IMG submission 76853) | Arabidopsis root microbial communities from the University of North Carolina, USA - plate scrape MF_Col_mTSA (SPADES assembly) (version 2) | ecosystem: Host-associated > Plants > Roots >... | reverse complement strand
AGAGCACCGTCGAAGCGCGCACCACCGGCGGATTGACGAAACCGTGATAATCCGCGGGGTCGTAGCCGATATGGGAAAGACGGGTGTTGATGCCGGCGCCCGGCAGGAGACTGTCTAGATCTTTCATTTGGGAAATGGCCTTCTGGCGAGGGTATGCAAAGGCCGAACTCTTGAACCCCGTCGCCATCAGGGTCAACCCCTACAACTTGACGTGATAGCCTCGCCCCGCGAAAGCCGTCGGCCTTTACTTCGCGATTTCAGCGCTATTTTTTCCTCAAGCTAGAGCCCAATTTCTAGCCAAGTGCCTAGAGACGCAGCGCAATCTACCAAAATGCTGAAATTTGCCGCAATTATTGGCCGCGACACTTGACCATAGTGACATTTGCGACTGTGATAGACCCGCTCGCGCCGGGAGGATTGCGGGAAACGGGGAGGTAAACGGGCGATTTCGATCCGGCCACTCCTCGAAAAGATAAAGATAAGACAACAGAAAAAGGTTGGGAAAAATGAAGTACAAGCTCCTGTCCGCAGCTGTCGGCGCAGCAGTTTTCGCTCTTGGCGCTTCGGCCGCTTCGGCCACGACTCTCGGAGACGTAAAGGCAAAGGGTTTTGTCCAGTGCGGCGTCAACACCGGTCTTGCCGGCTTTGCTGCCCCTGACGCGTCCGGCAACTGGTCGGGCTTTGACGTCGATTTCTGCCGTGCGGTTTCCGCTGCGATCTTCGGCGATCCCAACAAGGTGAAGTTCACGCCGCTGAGCGCCGCCAACCGCTTCCCGGCCCTGCAGTCCGGCGAAGTCGACGTGCTCGCCCGCAACACGACCTGGACGATCAACCGCGATACGGCTCTCGGCCTGAACTTCCGCTTCGTCAACTACTATGACGGCCAGGGCTTCATGGTTCGCAAGAGCCTGAACGTGAAGTCGGCTCTGGAACTCTCCGGCGCATCCGTCTGCGTTCAGTCGGGCACCACGACCGAGCTCAACCTCGCCGACTACTTCAAGGCCAACAATCTCCAGTACAATCCAGTCGTCTTCGAGAAACTGGACGAGGTCAACGCCGCCTATGATTCCGGCCGTTGCGACGTCTACACGACCGACCAGTCGGGCCTCTACTCGCTGCGTCTGACGCTGAAGAACCCCGACGAGCACGTGATCCTGCCGGAAATCATTTCCAAGGAGCCGCTCGCGCCGGCCGTCCGCCAGGGTGACGATCAGTGGTTCGATATCGTCAGCTGGGTGGGTTATGCGATGGTCAACGCCGAAGAGTTCGGCATCACGCAGGCCAATGTCGACGACATGAAGAACTCGCCGAACCCGGATATCAAGCGCTTCCTCGGCGTTGAAGCCGATACGAAGATCGGTACCGATCTCGGCCTGACCAATGACTGGGCCTACAACGTCGTCAAGACCGTCGGCAATTATGGCGAAGTCTTCGAGAAGAACATCGGCCAGGGCAGCCCGCTGAAGATCTCGCGCGGCCTCAACGCTCTCTGGAACAAGGGCGGCATTCAGTACGCTCCGCCGGTTCGCTGATCGGCACTACGCATCAAAAGCCGGAAAGGCGGATAACCGCCTTTCCCTCCTCCTATAAAAAAGCTCCGAAAAGGGGCGCATAACGTGGGGAATTGGCCAGGCATGACGCATCAGGTTGCGGATTCATCCTCTTTGACTAGGAGCGGCTGGAGCTTCCAGTCTGCCCTCTATGACCCGACAATTCGGGGCATCTTCTTCCAAGCTCTTACCATTGTCTTGCTGGTCGCGCTGATCTGGTCGATTGCTCACAATACGGCAGTCAACCTTGCACGCGCCAACATCGCATCGGGTTTCGGCTTTCTGAACGGCCGCGCCGGTTTCGAAGTCGGCCAGTCGCTGATCCAATATTCGAGTGATTCGACCTATGGCCGCGCGCTTCTCGTCGGCTTTCTGAACACGCTGCTGATCGCCGTCACCGGCATCATCACTGCAACGATTATCGGCTTCGTCATCGGTATCGGCCGCCTGTCGCGGAACTGGCTGATTGCCAAGCTCTGCACGGTCTATGTGGAAGTCTTCCGCAACATTCCGCCGTTGCTCGTGATCTTCTTCTGGTATTCCGGCGTTCTGGCTATTCTGCCCAATGCCCGTGACTCGCTGCATCTCCCTCTCGGATCATATCTGAACAATCGCGGCCTCGCCTTCCCCAAGCCGATCTTCGGCGACGGTTTCTGGCTGGTCGGCGTTGCCTTCGCTGTCGCGATCATCGCCACCGTTATCACCGCGCGGTGGGCGCATCGCCGGCAGGCAGCGACAGGTCAGCCGTTCCACACGATCTGGGTTTCGATCGGCCTCATCGTCGGCCTGCCGCTCATTGCCTTCCTGCTCGCAGGCGCACCGCTGTCTTTTGATTTCCCGGTCGCCGGCAAGTTCAATCTGACCGGCGGTTCCGTGGTCGGCCCGGAATTCATGTCGCTTTTCCTGGCGCTTTCCTTCTATACGGCGGCCTTCATCGCCGAGATCGTGCGCTCAGGTATCCGCGGCGTGCCCAAGGGACAGACGGAGGCAGCAGCTGCACTCGGCCTGCATCCTTCGGCAATCACCCGACTGGTCGTCATTCCGCAGGCGTTCCGCATCATCATTCCGCCGCTAAGCAGTCAGTATCTGAACCTCACCAAGAACTCGTCGCTGGCAATCGCTATCGGTTTTGCCGATCTCGTCGCCGTCGGCAGCACGACGCTAAACCAGACGGGCCAGTCCGTCGAAGTGATCCTGATCTGGGCGGTCATTTACCTCAGCCTCAGCATCGTGACCTCCCTGCTCATGAACTGGTTCAATGCCAAGATGGCGCTGGTGGAGAGATAAGATGAGCGACAGTTTCGTCAGAACCACTATACTCGCACCGGAGCCGCCTCCGGCTGGAGAAAAGGGGGCGGGAGCCTGGATCCGCCGCAATCTGCTTGCGACACCCAAGGATATCGTCCTCACTCTTCTGGCAGTGACCTTCCTCGCCTGGGCTCTGCCGCATGCCATCGACTGGCTGTTCGTGCAGGCGGTCTGGACCGGTCCGGATCGCACCTTCTGCGCCACGGCAGTTCAGGGTGGTATCCAGCCGGACGGCTGGAGCGGTGCCTGCTGGGCCTTCGTCAATGCCAAGTTCGACCAGTTCATCTACGGACGCTACCCGCTCGACGAGCGCTGGCGGCCGACGCTGGTCGGCATTCTCTTCGTGCTGCTGCTCGTGCCGATGCTCATTCCATCTGTGCCGCGCAAGGGGCTGAATGCGATCCTGCTCTTCATCGTGCTGCCGGTCGTCTCCTTCATCCTGCTCTACGGCGGATTCGGCCTCGAAGTCGTCGACACACCGCTCTGGGGCGGATTGATGGTGACGCTGGTGCTCTCTTTCGTCGGCATCGTCGTCTCCTTCCCGGTCGGCATTCTCCTGGCACTCGGCAGGCGCTCGCATATGCCTGTCATTCGCATGGTGAGCATCATCTTCATCGAGGTCGTGCGCGGAGTGCCGTTGATCACGGTGCTCTTCATGGCAAGCGTCGTGTTGCCGCTCTTCCTGCCGGCAGGCTGGACGGTGGACAAACTGTTGCGCGCGATCGTGGGTGTATCGATCTTTGCCTCCGCCTATATGGCTGAGGTCATTCGCGGCGGCCTGCAGGCCATTCCGAAGGGCCAGTTCGAGGGTGCGGATTCGCTTGGCCTCGGCTACTGGCAGAAGATGCGGCTGATCATCATGCCGCAGGCGATCAAGCTGGTGATCCCCGGCATCGTCAACACCTTCATCGGCATGTTCAAGGATACGTCGCTGGTATCGATCATCAGCATGTTCGACCTGCTAGGCATCGTTCGCCTCAACTTCACCGATGCCAATTGGGCAACCGCTGTGACGCCGCTGTCCGGGCTGATTTTCGCCGGCTTCACCTTCTGGCTTTTCTGCTTCGGCATGTCGCGCTATTCAGCATTCATGGAACGCCATCTCGACACCGGCCACAAACGATAAGAATAGGAACCCGCAATGGCAGAGCCTCTCACCAAGAAATTGACCGTGTCGGCGACCGATGTGGCCGTCGAGATCATAAACATGAACAAGTGGTATGGTGACTTCCACGTTCTTCGCGACATCAACCTGAAGGTAATGCGCGGCGAGCGCATCGTCATCGCCGGCCCCTCGGGTTCAGGCAAGTCGACGATGATCCGCTGCATCAACCGTCTGGAAGAGCATCAGAAGGGCCGGATCGTCGTTGACGGCACGGAACTGACCAACGACCTGAAGAAGATTGACGAAGTGCGCCGCGAAGTGGGCATGGTGTTCCAGCACTTCAACCTCTTCCCGCATCTGACGATTCTGGAAAACTGCACGCTGGCGCCGATCTGGGTGCGCAAGATGCCGAAGAAGCAGGCCGAAGAAGTGGCCATGCACTTTCTGAAGCGCGTCAAGATTCCCGAACAGGCCAACAAATATCCGGGCCAACTGTCGGGCGGCCAGCAGCAGCGCGTGGCGATTGCCCGCTCGCTCTGTATGAACCCGAAAATCATGCTTTTCGATGAGCCGACCTCGGCGCTCGATCCGGAAATGATCAAGGAAGTGCTGGACACGATGGTGGGTCTTGCCGAAGAAGGCATGACCATGCTCTGCGTCACTCACGAAATGGGCTTTGCCCGCCAGGTCGCGAACCGTGTGATCTTCATGGACCAGGGTCAGATTGTCGAGCAGAATTCACCGGCTGAATTTTTCGACAATCCTCAGCACGAACGCACCAAACTGTTCCTCAGCCAGATCCTGCACTGATCGGATACTGATCGGCTTGTGGAAATTCAAAACTCGCCGGCTGATTGCCGGCGGGTTTTGCGCATTTAACGGAAAGCCGCAGAGCGCAGCGGCCTGCTTCTAAAATCAAATCGTATTCTGTTTCAAAAATGGGACACGCGGAACCCCTTGGGATGCGCGCGACAGGCCGCCCCGGTCGGCCGCAATGATCGCAACATCCATTGCATCAGTTGCTTCCATCGTTCGAGCGGGACTTCCGTGCCTCGGTATTGCTGGAAGAGGCTGTTTTTCCGTCCGGCTGCTGGCCGAAATAGGTCCCACCAAGATGTCCTCCGGCACTGGTGTTCTCGACCTGCCGTTCCGTTCGCTTGCGGATATCGTCTGCATTGGTCTTGCTCATTCTGATCTCCATAGTTTGAAAAAATGGACATCTGGACAACCGATGCAGGCCGATAGGGTTCCATAAAAGATGGCCGCGGGAGCTTGGCGCAGGCAGATCCCGGAACCAAAATGAGGGCGAAGGCTTTCCTGCCTTGGTTATGACAAAGCCGACGCTATATCCTTCCTGCGATATCCAAAGGAGACGGAAATGAAAAAAATACTCGCGACCACAATCGCCGCAGCCTCGTTGCTCCAGGCTTTTGCCACGAGTGCCGGCGCAGCGGACCTGGTACGGCGGGAGCCGCCAATCGCTCCCGATGTAAGTGGGGGCGTGAAGATCGGCTACCTCGCCTGCGATATCGGCGGCGGCGTCGGCTATGTGCTCGGGTCCTCCAAGCAGATCGATTGCGTCTTCCAGCCGACGAGCCGCAGCGAATCGCCTGAGCACTACAGTGGTGCGCTGCGCAAGTTCGGCGTGGATCTCGGCTTTACCACGCGCGGTCGCCTGCTCTGGGCAGTCTTTGCGCCGACGGCCGGCTATCACCGCGGCTCGCTGGCTGGCCTCTACCAGGGCGCGACCGCTGAAGCCACGCTCGTCGGCGGCATCGGCACAAACGTGCTCTTCGGCGGAACTTCCGGCTCGATCCATCTGCAGACGATCAGCGTCACCGGCCAGCTCGGCATCAATGTTGCCGCGACAGGCACGTCCATGACGCTGACACCCGAAGGCTAAGTCGGCAAGGTCGGAGAAATTGGGCTGGCCGCGCATTCAACTATGACAATGCCTGGCCAGCCTTTATTCTGTTACCGAAATCATCGTCCGCAGCGAGCAGAAGTCTGCAGCTCAGTTCAGGAAAACCCAAATTCTTTTTGAATACGATTGCACCCCGACGCATACGTTCGGAGTCAAAGCCTCTGTATCCAGCTAAATTCTTCAAATCTGATTGCCTCAAATGAGTCGGCTGTTGACGTGACAGTCGACGAGCCTACCGAAATCGTCCTTGGCAAAATCTCTCAACCACCCCATTCCCAGGAATTGATACAGAAAGGCTTGAGCTTTGCCATCTGTATCGATCTTGAAATCGATTGGAATCGAACTTATCTTTTTTCGCTCCCGGCAGGAGCACGCCGCCCGTCAGTTGCGAAGCTGTTGACAGCACTGCCTTGGTGAAAAGTCGAACCCGTTCATGTTTTTTGATCGGGCTCAAGGAGTGGTTGACGGGTGACACTTCAAAAAATGAGTCCGGGAGAAAAGAACATGTCCGTCAACGACATTAAGCCTACCCAATCGAAGGCATCAAACGCCTCGCGAAGACCATCTCCAAGCAGGACGACGTTGCCCATTCAGTGGGTCTTGATCGCGCATCGGTTCGAGCCGGTTTCTCAAACTACACCAACGCTCTGCGGACGCTACAAGCCTCAACAGTTGTTCTATCGTCGCCCATTTTCTCCACGTTCATCAGCGTTTATTGGCGGAACCCGAAGACAAAGGCGAGTGGCAACGAGATCATTGAGGTTTCGCTGTCGAAGCCCCTCGACGAGATAATCGCAGCCCGCCAATACAAGCAGGCTGGCGGACTGGGATACTTCACGCGCTGGGCATCCGACCTGATCCACTGCCAGATGAATATAGAGAGCGCGAATTCAGCTCTTGCCCTCGCGTGTAAAGCGGCGCGTACATTGCAGTTCATGGCTTCTACCGGACTTAGGCCGTCCTCAAAAAGCATGCCTATCAGGGGTGATTTTGGACGCGACCTCCCTGGAAGGGATCATGGCAGCAGTTGGTACGATCCCATCGAAAAGCGTTACCTCTTCGTTGATGAACCCTACGCGGCAGCGGTAAAGGATCGGCAGCAGGAGCGCAGTGCATGGTCTCTTCGCAATCGCTGGGAAATTGCCAAGCCGCTTTGGGCTGGTATGTACTATCCGGAAGGTGGGAGTGAGCTTTATCTGATTTCGGATGGGCAGAAAGGCTTGCCACTTGGACCAGTTCTTTTGGCGCTGTCACGCATGCCCGCCCCTGTTGTACCCGAAAATTGCAAACGGGTGACCATGACTGATGGCGAATTGTTTCGGTCACCTGGAGAGGTACGGGACGCAAAAGAAAAAGCTCAGAAGGCGAAACAGGCGCGCGGTCCCCGGACGACGGGCAATACCGTGCCCTACCGGATGGTGATGGCTTCTGGCCGGCGGCCGAATGTAAAAATGGCTATCGCCACGCATCAGCGTGTCGGCCAATTGTTGAAGGATGTTATAAGTGCGACCCGGCAACGAGTCGGGATCGTCAACAGGCTTGCCTCCGTTCGTTCGGAACTGGATGATTGGGTTCAGCTTGAGTATGACCACGACGCTCTGCCGAACGATGTATTCTTTGAACTCTACTATCAGGAGCGCAACATTGTGCCCGATAATGAGTATGGCATCGCCGGCCGCAGCCTTCACATCGAACGCTTGCAGGAAGCGAAGGCGCTGATCGCCTTCTCCTATCCCGATTGCAAGCCAGTTCGCGATCTGCTTCGAAAGCTCGACCTTGCGCTGCAGTCTCTAACGAGTTGGAAGTGAACTTCAGCGCGCCTCAGGGCATGACCTTGAGGCGCGCTCGGCACCAGATTGTCACCTATGTCTTAGGGACGTTTTGTTACCTATGTCTCCGGGTCGGACAAAGATAAAGATGGCGACCCCTGCAGGACTCGAACCTGCGACCTGCTGCTTAGAAGGCAGCTGCTCTATCCAGTTGAGCTAAGGGGCCGTCTGCATGTCGCGAGCCCGCGACATCAGCATTTCTGTCTCAAGCAGCGGACGGATCAGTGCGTCCAGGGCTGGGTACGGGTATAGCGGAAATTATCCGGGTAAGCGACGACCTGGCGTGCGGGATCCTTGGGCGCGATCACGCGATATTCGATGCCGTTGCGCTTGGCATAGGCTTCCGCAAGTTCCTGCGTTTCGAAGGTCAGCTTCAGCTGCTGGCGCATATCGCCCGAAGACGTGTAGCCCATGATCGGGTCGATCTTGCGTGGCTGCTCCTGATCGAACTCCAGCACCCAGAGATGCGTCTTGGCCTTGCCGGACTGCATTGCGGTCTTGGCCGGACGATAGATCTTAGCAGACATGACTGCGGCGCCTCCGATATGCGGGCAACGCCCGCCTTTCATAACTCAGCCTGGGATCAGGCTTGCCTCCACACCGAACATGGCAGGAAGAAGTGAATTTTGCTTATCCGCGAATCCCCGTTTTTTCAAGGGAAAAGCGCTGCTGCCACAGCATCGGTGGATCGACGAAACCGATTGCCGCATAGCGCGTTTCTTATACGGAGCGCTTAAGGCGCAGCCCCTCGTAGCCGGGTGTGGATAAGCGGGCAATCCTGTCACACAATCCGAAATGTTTCGGATTGTTGCATGTTTTGATCGCTTTCTGATTGTTATGACCGGCATAGGCGACTACGGTGTCTACCAACCGTTGTGATACGGGTGAAAGCTATGAGAACTTCTGCAGAATTCCATGCCATCATGATTGGAGCAAGCATCACTGCGTTTTTCTATGCAGCGATCAGCTATGCTCAGTATGTCGGCCTGCTAGCTCAGGGCTGAATCACAGTACGTCTGAACAGGCGTGCTTTGCGACGTGAAAGGTATCGTCGCCATTTTCCTGCCCGAACACGTCCCGAACAAATTACCCTGCAGCCACGGGCGACGATACGTTGCGAAGCCATCTCAAATTGCGGAAGATATTGGGAGAATAATGGTCGGAGTGGAGAGATTCGAAGTCTAATGAACCCCCGCAATCAAACTGATTTCATTTAATATTTTGCGCCTGAAATCCTCGTCTGTGTACTAGACGCGTGACCTAAAATCAACTGATATCAATCAAGGTCGCTCACACTAACGAGGAATGCGCTCATCGACAGGGCCGCGATGTTGTGGTGGTATCGCTCAACTCATGGGGGATGAGTATGAGCACACGACAAGTCACAAACATCCTGCTCGCTATCATTGCTGGGGTACTGCTCTTTGGCCGGGACGCGGTGCTCGGTGGGGTGCAAGTCTTCGGCTGGGTCTGCCTTGCAATCGGCCTAATCTACCTTGTTCTCTGGGCAATCACGGCTTTTGCGGAAGAGGTCTTGGAAGGATGGCGGCAAAGCCCCGGTCTATTCGAGCGTGCGCTCATTGTCTTCGGCCTAGCCTTTCTGTGCATTCTCGTGCCGTTATTTGTATATGTCGCGTACTTGTGGGTGGAAGGAGTTCCTGAGCCCCTTGCTGTCGCAATGGACTCGCTGCCTGGAATAATTTGGAGCTACGTCTTCCTTACTGGAGTGGCGCTCCTCGCCGCAATTGGTGCAGCCACCGGGCTTCACCGCATGGCGACTAGCGAGGCGGGAATTGGTGCATATGTCATCGTTGCTCTCACTTGGGTCGCAACAATTATTGCAGCGCCTCTCCTCTTCCCGATTCGAGAATGGAGATCACAAACCGCATCTGGCGTGGGTATAGCAATGCGCCTGCTGTCATCAGTATATGCCGGGATGCTCGGGCTAACAGTGTTCTTGATTTCGTTAGGCATTAGCGTGACCATCGGTCTGATAATCAGCAGTGCGCTGTTTAAATAGTCGCCCGCACCTTCGGAGTTTGTTTTTGCCTATTGATCAGCATCCCATTTTTCAGGCCCCTCCTCCGACGCTGGCCCTCTGGAGATACACAAATTTCGCCAAGTTCGTATCGTTGGTCACGACGAAGTCGCTTTGGTTTTCGAATATGTATCACCTTAGTCGTGATGACCCGTTCGAAGGCGCGTTGCCAGTGGGCAATTTCGCGCACCGCGACTGGACTCTCGAAACCCTCCCCGCCGAAATTAGAAAGCGGCTCGAATTGCCACAAAGGCCATTTGAGACATCGCCGGAAGAGAGGCTGGGGCGCCTGATTGAGGCAGAAGACGAGACAATCCGACACGTTCTTCGATCAACCAAAGAATATTTCATCAACTGCTGGCACGGGGCCTCGACCGAATCGGCAGCGATGTGGAAGCTGTACGCGGAAGACAATTATGGGATCGCCATTGTCAGCGACTCACCGCGAATCGCCTCTGCCCTCGAAGCAAATTCCGAAAACATCTTCTGCGGGACGATCAATTACATAGACTATGACCGAGAGAAGCTGGACATATCAAACGCATTCACCCCGACACTGACAAAACGTAGAAGCTTCGAGCATGAACGAGAAGTCCGCCTCCTACATTGGGACACGTCCATCGGGGATGAACAGGTATTGACGCTCTGGAAAGGCGAACCCCGCGTGATGTGGACCGCGAAGTCACACGCCGATCATGCTGCCATTGATCCGCCTGGAGGGAAGACATTTGCATGTGACCTTGAAAAATTGATCAAGGAAATAAGAATCGCCCCAACGGCCCCAGTTTGGTTCGAGGCCGCCGTTCGCGATTTTTGTGACATTGCAGGATTAAAAAAGCCCATCATCAAGTCCGATCTTACCAGATCACCGATGCGCTGAATTAGAGATCAGTATATGCCTCGCATCTCACGCTACCCGTTCGAGGCCGTCTGCCAGCACATCCATAGCAAACATCTGGGCTGCCCCAACTTCGCGATGGAATATATCTCCAAAGAGATCGCAGGGCGTGAGTGGAAGGGGGCTACGCGCGGTGGGGATTGTCGCGCAAAGCAAGCTGCGTCATCTCATGACTGAATATGAGACATTGCTTCTCCACGGTTTGGAGCGAGAAGTTGCGAGACGACAAGTTCAGCCGAAGGTCGATGGCATGCTCAGGATTTGAAAATAGCAAGCGCCATTGTCGGACGAAGAGAGTGCCAAGTGAAGACGCAGGCTGGTTTCCTTCGGTTTGCCGTCACTGTCCCTGGCATGGTGCACAGGTTGTTATGGCCGCTCAGATTAGAGGCAGCGAGAACATGGAGCCGGTCGGCTACCTTCTTGCGATGGCTGCAGAACTAACCCTGAAAGCTTTCCTCACGAACCAAGGCATCGACGCCGGCCCACTGAGGCATTATGAATTGACTGAAATTTCTTAAGGTCTTCCAATGCTAGCCTCCCTAAACTTCACAAATTTCAAATCGTGGGCAAAGGTCGATATGGCCTGCAGCCGTATCACCGGCATTTTCGGAACCAATTCCTCCGGGAAATCCAGTCTTATTCAATTTCTGTTGCTGATGAAGCAGACAAAAGACGCCACTGATCGTGCAGTTTCCTTAGAATTGAATGGAGACCTCGTTCAACTTGGCACTATTAAAGACGCTATCCACCAGCACGACGAACAGCTTGCGATAAACTTTAGCTTATCTTTCAAACTGGAGAGTTCTCTATCTCTCAGTGATCCCAGCAATAAGAAAAGCTCTGTGGTCGCCGAGGGAGATGTCCTAACAATCTCGGCCACGGTAGAAGTTCAGAGCAAGGCCCCGATTGCGACGAGCCTTTCTTATACCTTGGGCGGACTTACTTTTGAGCTAGCACCTAGAGTGAGCGGTGGCACCCAATTCGAGCTAAAGGCTAAAAGTGTTTCCGCAGAAAAGACTGATTTTGGCTTCCTTCGAACTCCTGGCAGAGTGTGGCAATTGCCGGGACCGGTTAAGTCCTATGGCTTTCCTGACCAAGCGCGCACTTATTTCCAGAATGCGGGTTTTCTAGCCGATCTTGAAGCTGAATATGAACTCGAACTTGATCATCTCTTTTATCTGGGTCCGCTACGTGATCCGCCAAAGCGAGACTACCTTTGGGCACGGTCGCGTCCTTCTGATGTCGGCCAAAAGGGAGAGAAGGCAATTGATGCAATTCTTGCCGCAACCGAGGCTGGAGAGACACGAAACTTGAAGTACAAGTCTCGGCAGAGGCCATTTCAGGAAATGATCGCATATTGGCTCAGAGAAATGGGCCTAATTGAAAATTTCAGAGTTGCCGAGATTGCTGAGGGCTCCAATAGATGGCAGGCGAGGGTTAAAACGAGCGCAGGTGCAAGCGAAGTACTGTTGACGGATGTCGGCTTTGGCATTTCTCAGGTTCTTCCGGTCATCACTCTGCTCCAGTATGTCCCCGAAGGATCAACTGTCATCTTAGAGCAACCTGAAATCCACCTGCATCCTCTAGCCCAGTCTGGTTTGGCTGACCTGATTATTCAGGCCGCAACGCATCGCAACGTGCAAGTTATATTGGAGAGCCATTCTGAGCATTTGTTGCTCCGACTTCAGCGCCGGATCGCGGAGGAGGCAATTAAACCCGCCGATGTCAAACTGTACTTCTGTGATGCCCCCAAGGGCACTTCAACGCTTACGCCTCTGGACGTAGACCTTTATGGAAACATCCGTAATTGGCCGGACAAGTTCATGGGGGACGCTTTTAACGAAGTAGCCGCCGCTGAACTGAAAAGAATTGAACGCCGAAAACTGGCTGGCTGATAATGGAAGTCATTATTGATACCAATGTGATAGTGGTGGCCAATCACCAGAATGATGCTGTGGCCCAAACGTGCCAAGATGCCTGCGTACTGTTTCTTACCGAAGCGAAAAGCAACCATGTCGTCTTGATGGACAGCGAAGATGAGATACGCTCGGAATATGCCGGTGCCCTTCAGCAAAGCCGCCCCTATCAGTTAGGCGCACAGTTTCTCATTCATCTTTACCAAAATCAGTGGAACCCTGAAAAAGTTCGGATTGTTAACTTACCAAAGGACGCGGGGGGCGAATTTGAAGACTACCCCTCCGTACCAGAGTTGGCGAACTTTGATCCATCCGACCGTAAATTTGCGGCTTTATCCCGTCAAACTGGTGTTGCTGTCACCAATGCAGTCGACAGTGATTGGGTAGACAGCCTCGAAGCCCTCACAACAAATGGCGTAGCGGTGGAATTCCTTTGCGGCTGCGACCAGGCAGCTTGGCTTCGATAGGAGGAAGCGAGAAAGTCGCATGTGGATGAAACTCGAATGGTACTCAAATAAATAACTGAAAACGTTTTGATAAATTTTGGCATTCGCTCGCTTAGCTCCATCAATCTTTCAATATTCTTTTTTAGCGCTATAAATCAACGCCTTATAGCGGAAGATCATTTCCATTCTGACCAACGAAAAGCTCCGGTCTACGGCTGCCCCCATCACGCGCCTCGAACGAGCCGAAATTAGCCGCGACTGACCCTAGTGCATCCGGCCTCTTCCTCTCCCGTCCGTCCCTTAAGCTCTCGACGATCAAACCCCGAACCGAAGGGCATGCTCTTCCTCTTGGAACGGTTGCAAGGATTATGGCCGATCGGTATCTATACCACTTTTGGTTGAGTATCGAGGTGGATTTTTCGCTGCCCGCTGAACGCGTCATCCGCAGTCTGAACCAGATCATCGAGTGGCGCGGCAAACCGTTCGCCATTCGTGCGGACAATGGCCCTGAATATGTCAGTGGCAAACTGATGGAATGGGCCGAAACGCAAGGAATTGCTTTGAGCCACATCCAGCCCGGAAAGCCGCAGCAAAATGCCTATGTCGAGCGCTACAACCGCACCGTCCGACATGAATGGCTCGACCAATACATCATTGAAAGCATCGAGGAGGCACAGGAATTCGCCACGCAGTGGCTATGGACGTACAACAACGAACGGCCCAATATGGGTATCGGCGGCATCACACCCGCACAGAAACTGAAGATAGCTGCGTGAATTCTACTGCAGAGCCCCGTTAAAAACGGGGGGATTACCGAAGCGCTGAGCAATTCGAACTGTTACACCGATTGGGATGGCCGCACTAATCCTACCGTATGTGACTGAGGCGGCCCCTGCCGAAGACGCCAAGGAAAGACCGGATATCTCGATACGCCCTCGACGATTGTTTGTCGGCATATCCGAAAGAAACGCCCAAGCGGCCCCGATTTCGCCGTCCGTTACATAGCCACTGAGGTGGCCGGAAGGGAATGGAAAGAGGCATCGATGGGGCGCGCGGTCGGGCTCGTGATGCAAAGCAGTTTGCGGCACCTTATGACTGAGTACGAGACGCTTCTTTTGCACGGTATCGCCCGCAAAAAAGCAGCAACCAGTCCAGCCAAGAATCAAGGCGATGTTGGCGGCGTGGAAAAAGAGAAGAGAGGATGAGGATGAGAACACAAGCGGGAAGCTACCGTCTGGCGATAGCGATCAGATATTGGCATAGCGCCCGTGTGATCATTTCCAACCAAATCAGGCCGGGCGAGTATATGGAGCCGGTCGGCTACCTGCTTGCTATGGCGGCTGAGCTAATTCTGAAGGCGTTCCTTATCGACCGGGGCATAGAAGATAAAACCCTCTCAAGGCAAATCGGCCACGATCTCGGAGCAGCGCTGAAGCTTTCGATAGAGCGTGGATTGGCAGTATCTGAGCAAGAGGCCCGTGCCCTCCTGGCGATGCGCGAGCCGCATCTTTCGCACTTTAATCGCTATGGGCCAAAAGCACTGAACGGAAATGTGCAGCTTGGCGCATTCCTATTGGCTGACGACAACGCCGCGCTTCAGGCGGTTGCCATGACTATTGACAGGGTGTCACAAGACCCGAAAGCTCTTCGGACCATGTGGCAGCATCTTGCCGACCTTGATTGGCCGGTCACGCTTCCTCTCTTCGCGCATGTAAACCTGAAAAAGCTCGCAGAGCTAGAAGCGGGGATGCGCAAAGAGGTTAGTAGGATCGCGGCACTCAACGCTCAATTTGGCAAGATGGGCATACCGACTAGATAGATCGGGAAATCGGGGGCTTATTCGTCATCTTCCCCCAGTTGGACAAGATAGGGAACGATCCTGTCCTGTACTGCGGCCCACTGCATGGCAAACATGGTGATGTAGTCACCGTGACGGTCATCGCAGAGCGCCTCGACGTAAAGCAGGCGTTGGTCTTCATGGTGGCTATCAAGCCGCGTCACGATCTCCTCGACGCGTTCGACCACTTGGGGCCTGATGACGGTCTGATATTGCTCGCGCGCGTACTCAGGGTGCGCGGCTCGCCAACGCTCTTCCGCAGCCTTCATGACAGCATACTCGGCCATCACGGGCACCCCGCTCGCCGGCATTGACCGTGGCTCCGATGGGGCGACGTTCCTGCGCATGCTGAGGGACTTCAACTTCGTCCGTTTGATGGGGCAGGTGGGCTTCTCGCAGGTTCCTGAGTTTGGCCGACAGGTCTCTCAGGTGGGCGTGAAGACGACCTTTCAGGCAATCCCGACCTTCCGTCACATGATCGACATGGCCCGCTCGGGCAAGATGACCGATGAGCTGGCTGAAGAGCTGGACGCTATGGGTGCCTTCGGTACCGACTACGAGCGCACCGCTCACTACCTCGACACTGACGAGCTGGGCGTACCGGTGACCAGTGGGACTGATTCCACGATGCAGCGAGTTGCCGGTGTAGTGAACCCCAAGCTTCACGCCATGAACCGCTTCGTGTCGATGGGTTCGGGCATGGCCCCGATCAACCGCCTGTTCCAGAAGTGGTCGGCCCGTGCGGCTGGCCTACTATGCAGCGGACGGTGTTGAGGCTGAAGTCTTAACATCGCTCCTATGCGCTTCTCTGGCTAATGGTTGGCCGCATAGGATCGATGCGAGGTATTTAGCGGACAAGTTGAAGAAACTTCCGGACTATGTATTGATCTCACTCCTGCCGAGAGCGGCACTCAGTGAGTGAACAGGTTTAACAAATTAGGGGATGAGATGGCCGGCCAAAGCAAAACGATGGATGTGAAGGAAGCAGTTCGAATTGCGAAAGCCTATGCCTCTGACATTTTCGCCGAAGACGGGATGTCAAACTTTGGCTTGGAGGAGGTTGATTATGATGCCGATGCTGGTGAGTGGTTGATAACGGTCGGCTTCTCTCGGCCTTGGAGTTCCAGCCGAAACGCCCTCAGCGCGCTCACTGGAGAAGCATCACAAAAGCGGCTTTATCGAGTAGTGCGAATGAACGCTGACGGAGAGGTGTTGTCTGTAAAGCGTCGCGCCGCTGATGAATAAAGCCGTCATCCTAGACACGAACCTCACCGTCTTGTTGATAGTCGGTTTGGTAGAGATCGAACAGGTCGGGGTACACAAGCGGACCAGGGCATATGATCGAGAGGATTTCACAATCCTAAGCAATATCTTGTCCCGGTCGTCAGGTCTGATTTTCACGCCAAATGTTGTTACGGAAACATCAAATCTGTTGGGACGATCGAGTGAACGATATGGCGCTCAACTAAGCAGATCTCTGGCGGAAGTTGTCGGCGCAAGTCGTTCTATGGAGCTTTTGATTAGTTCTCAGGCAGGCTTCTCGCGAGACGAATATAAAAGGCTGGGCCTGACAGATGCCGTTCTGCTCCACGCAGCAACCGGAAACGGGGACGCAATAATATTAACGGATGATCTCGATTTGTATCTGGCTGCTGCCCACGATGGGCTGGAGGTTGTGAACTTCACCCACATTCGTCGGGATCGGCGCGACTTTTGACCGCCAGGGTCTTCACCTTCCCCTTGCCGAGGCTGTAATCACCGGCTCTTGCTCCTCATGACCATGCGGTACCGCCCGCTCGCCGGAAGTAAATTGAAATGAAACCCTTCTCGCCACCGTGATCGGCTTCATGGCTATCCTGGCCGCCGATCTGACTTACGCGGATGGTTTTAGAGAGACCGTTGAAGGTCGGGAATCAACGAAAGTTTCTTCCGGCGAGATGACGTCTTCTCAACATCAATGGCGAGTGATACTTACCAGAACGCAACCATAGGGGATTATTATGTACTCATTCGAAGTAGAGCAGAAAGTCGGTTCCAAGACCGAGAAAATACTGATCAATCCGATGCACGTCATATTCGTGAAGGCGTTGGCGAACGGAGCCACCGCAATCGGCCTTACGGGCGGCACTCAAATCAACTCTTCCACGTCCTACACAGCAGTCGCAGAGTCGCTAAACGCCGCCATGAGATAGCCTAGACGGTGCAGACGGTTTTAATGAGACATATGGGCCAGCCTCAGCGCTGGCCTTATTCAGATTAGTCTAAGAATCACGCTAGATTAGACCATGTTCCCATTTCCTCAGCTCCCAACTGATCACCTTTACAAGCTTAGCACGTTTGCTGGCATCGCAATGATTTTGAGTGCGTTCTATCTTATGAGCGCTGATCAACGGCCCTTCGAAGACACTGGACAGGGCGCCTATTCTCGCATGGCAATTCTCGTTGATCGGCTTAAGGATGCGGGACTTGATGCACAGCCGTTAGCGGAGAACATGTCAAAGGAAGACCCGTTTGGTCGATACAGGGAATACCGCGATCTAATACGCACACTTCCTGCCGGTCATCCCGAAGCTAAGCAGCTTCGCGACACTAACGAACAACTCCTTTTGGCGCGGCTGAGGCATAGACAGGTACAAGCGTTTCAAGATATCGATCATAATAGCGTTCGTGGTCTGCTATACGGCGGCTTTGCACTCCTTTTTGTGGGGATATTTTGGTGGTATTGGTCGTTCCAACGGTACCAAGACGTTATCGTCCGCATGAGTGCCATCGAGGCGATTAACCGCGCTTCTCCAAAACCACCCCAAGCATGACACAAATATGGGCCTAGGCGATGCCGAAGTAGCCGCGCATAGTGGCTCGGCAGCAGAGACCGGCCAAGTCGGGTTGGTACAGCCACGAAATCGCTCACCTCAGATTTGCGGCCGGTGAGCATTTTGAAGAAGTCACTGACGATCAAAAAATGGGTTTGACCTTCTTCATCTCAGACGCCAATCCCGGCAACATCACGTCACTCTTCCCATAACCAGCGTCGGATTTTCCGGTCATGCGCCCTGTAATATAAAGACGGGCAGCATCGAGGACGCCACCGACCATGCAGAGGTCTTCAAACAGGTGTCGCCATCCGTGGCTCGGCATCAGTTCTTCACGCGTGATCCCCACGGTTCCCCTCACCCACTCGCCAATCTCCTGCTGAGAACGTGTCGAGAAAATGCGCTCCCCGTCGCTAGTCTGGAGCTTTGTTATGAAGTCGATGAAACCTTCATCAACCAATGCGGGGTGAACAGGGACACGGCGCTCACTTCCACGATTCTTCAGGCTCTTGCCGCCCATCGATGTCAATCGATAGAACCAGTCGTCACCAATCTGGAAGAAAGCATTCTTCGTGAGCTGCGCCACTTCCTCAATGCGCGCTCCCGAATAGGCACAGACCCAAGGAAGCCAACGCCGATCAAACCGCGTTTCCTTTCGCGCGGCAGTCAATACAGCCCTTGCCTCTTCAATCGTGTAGGTGGACAAGTAACTCGGCTTAGATTGGAAGCTCGGGCGTTCCACAAGCTCAAGCGGATTACCGTGCGGGAAAAGTCCGCCTAGGCTGTCCTTCCGCCCCCATTCGATCACGGTTCTGACGTTCTGTAGTCGCTGTCCAATTGTGTTGTTACTGAGCGTCCCTGCTTCCAACATTGCCAGCTTCCATTGGTCAGCCTCAGCCGCCGTTACCGTGGCTACATCACTTGACTTTCTGTAGGAAGCAAACCCATCACAAGCCCAGCGATACTTGCTGACGGTCTCATCCCGAAGCGGTGCTGCGTTCTTACCGGCTGCGCGACGGCGAACACGCTCGTCAATGACATCAGAGAAGGACAATGGGACTTTTGGTGCTGCTGTTGCGGTGGGCTTTGGTCCTTCAAAGGCAGGGTACTTCAGCGTCTGTCCACTATCGGAATAGTCGCCCTCAGCCTTGGCGAGATTGACACGGGCCATATCGTCTAGCCCTTCAGCAACCTGTAACAGCAGGCGTTGCCGATACTGCGGCGCAAGTACAAGGCCGTGCACAGCCAAGCGAGCATCCGCAATTCCGCCGAACCGCTTTTCCATATCCCTCGCCTGTTGCTCCAGGGTCGGGATAGTCAGGGGGTTTAACCGCCCCTCCCTGGCAGCGGTATTTGCAGAAAGCACCCGAGACCATGTCTGAGGCGAGCCGGGATCATCATCGAACGCTTCGATGAATGCCGCTCTAATCTCGCCCGCGATGGCAAGGGATTGCTTCTGACTTAGGGGCTTGGGGCCTTCCTTAATCGACCGCCACACCGCTTGCAGGGCCGAGTAGGTTTCCGCAAAACGTTCTTTCGCAAGCCGAGGCTCACGGGTTTCCAATGAGACCTTGACGAAATCGGTCATAGTGACGCTTCGAAGATTCCCACCAACTGTAAGAGTTATTCTTTGACGCTTGGAAGGATTGGGCACGTCAGCAGGGACACGAACGCGAAGATAGTAAGTGCTGCCAATCAAGACCGGGGAAGGCATTATGAGAACCATGTGCGCCACCTTTGTGTACCAAGACGATGGGCGCAAACCACAATAAGATCAATTACCTAACCATTACAAAGAGAAGGCAATGGTCGGAGTGGAGAGATTCGAACTCCCGACCCTCTGGTCCCAAACCAGATGCGCTACCAGACTGCGCTACACTCCGAGCCTTTGATGGCAGCGGGAATACACGCTTCCCCCTGCCCTAGCAACCCCATAAATCTGCCTTCCCCGGCAGTTTTCACAGGCTTACTTCGCCTTTTTCGTTGTCGTGGCGCTGACGATGCGATCGCCGGGGCGGATATTGAGCTTGCGGGCGGTGCCGGCATTCACCTCGACCACATAGCGAACGTCACCCATCGAATCGATGATGTCGCGGGAATAGGGCGTGGCGTTTTCCTTGATATGAGTGATCACGCCTCGATCGTCGGCAAAGAGCATATCGAGCGGCAGGACGGTATTTTCCATCCACATGGTGACGCGCCGCGATATGCCGAAATCGAAGATCATGCCGGCGTCTTCGGCCATCGCCTTGCGAAACATCAGGCCATAGGCGCGCTGGTCGCCGGTGGCCGCGATCTCCACGGTGAAGTGCAGCATCTTGCCGGCAGCCGTCTGGATGATCAGCGGCTCTTTTTCGAATCGCATGTCCTGCTGCGCAAATGCCGGCAGGGCGACTATGAAAAAAAGCGCCATGAAGGCGCTTCTTGTCATCTCGACCGGGAACAGGCCGCGCATCAGTGAGACCGGCCCACCGGGCTCGGAACATCCGGATGGATCTCGGCGGCCATTAGACCCTTCTCGCCGTCGCCGAAGCGCACCAGCACCACTTGTCCGGGGCGCAATTCGGTAAGGCCGAAACGGCGGAGCGTCTCCATGTGCACGAAGATGTCTTCCGTGCCCTCACCGCGCGTCAGGAAGCCGAAGCCCTTGGTGCGGTTGAACCACTTCACGAGGGCACGCTCGAGGCCGCTGGTTGCCGTGACCTGCACATGGGTGCGAACCGGCGGCATCTGCGACGGATGCACCGCAGTCGACTGGTCCATGGAGAGAATCTTGAAGGCCTGGTAGCCACGCTCGCGGCGCTGGACGAGAGCGACGATGCGGGTGCCTTCGAGAATGGTCTGGTAGCCATCGCGGCGAAGGCAGGTTACGTGCAGCAGGACGTCCTGCATGCCGTTGTCAGGAACGATGAAGCCAAAGCCCTTGGCCACGTCGAACCATTTCACCACGCCGGTGATTTCAACGAGATCAACCGGTTCCGCCGACAATTCTTCAAGGTCGGTGAAGCCATTCGATGAAATCCTGTCAGCCATGTCGCCAGCCCCTCAATACGCGTCACACTGTTACGGTTAACTGATTCTTGAAATCAAGATTAACATCTTGGTAACGGATAAGCGCAAGTCCTAGTTTTCGGTTATTCCCAACTGTACATTTTATAGCGATGACTTGCCCGAAACTGGTGCCTGTTACCCAGACGGGCTAGCCCAAAAAGAGAGAGGAAACAAAATGCGTTATCTCCACACCATGGTTCGCGTCAAAGATCTCGACGCCTCCCTCCATTTTTACTCCACCCTGTTCGGTCTCGAGGAAATCCGCCGCCATGATAACGAAAAGGGCCGCTTTACGCTCGTTTTCCTGGCTGCTAGGGACGATATCGACCGTGCCCGTAGCGAAAAGACTCCCTGCCTCGAACTCACCTACAACTGGGACACGGAAGATTATACTGGAGGACGCAATTTCGGTCACCTCGCCTATGAGGTGGATGATATCTACGCGCTCTGCCAGAAGTTGATGGACAACGGCATAATCATCAACCGCCCGCCGCGCGACGGCAACATGGCCTTCGTGCGTTCGCCCGACGGCATCTCGATCGAGATCCTGCAGAAGGGCGAGAAACTGGCCCCGGCCGAACCCTGGCTTTCCATGGGCAATACCGGCACCTGGTAAGCCAAGCTGCAGGCAAGCTTCACAGGGCACTCTCCGGCTCTATCGTAACGGAAGCGCGCTTTCGGGCGCCTTCCGCATTCACCGGAGATTTCTCGGTTGACCAGAAATAACAAACGGATTGCCCCTCCGAGCCGCCAGGCTGTCGGTGCTTTGCTGATTGCCAGTTCCGTCCTGGCGCTTTCCGGCTGCGTTTCCGACAAGAAGGCACTCGATTCGGCCGCCGTCGCCGCGCCGGCTGCAGCAGCGGGACAGCCAGCGCCGCGACTGGCAGCGACAGTGCCGGCCGCATCGACGTCCACGGCACCAAAGCAGCTCTATCGCGATCCGATGCTGACGAATGTCTCCGGCGTCGATCCGCAGACAGCAGTGCAGGATCCGAATGCGGCACCGTCCGCTCCGCCCGTCGATCCGGCCATTCAGCCGCAGCAGCCTGCCAATATCGGCGGTCTCGTCATGCAGTCAACGCGAATCAATGCGCAGGCGATGAGCATCTTTTCCGATCATCAGCCGCTGCCGCAGAACAACTCGACCTCCACGGTCATCCAGCCGCAGGGCGTGAACGCTTACGCACCGCAGAACGCCGGCCCAAGATCAAGCGTGTTCAGCGCGCCGCCGGAGCCACAGCAAGGCGAGATGCTGCCGCAGCAATCGTCGCAGAATACCAGCACGAAGGTTGCGCCCGTACAGACCGCCTCGCTTGCCGGCGGCAGCATTCCGGGATCGACGACGAATGCGCTCTACAGTGCGCCGAAACAGAACCTGCTCAGCAGCCTTTCCGGGCTTCTACAGAAGGCATCGCTGCCTGGCATGACGCGTGTCGCGCCGAACGGCCTGCATGTGCAGAACGACAGCGTCCAGGTCGGCTGCTTCAAGCCCGATCTCATGCGGGTCATCAAGACGGTCGAAACTCATTTCGGCAAGCCAGTCGTCGTGACATCGGGCTACCGCGATCCGCAGCATAACCGTGAAGTCGGCGGCGCCGAGGAATCGATGCACAAGAGCTGCGAAGCCGCCGATATCCAGATCGACGGCATCAGCAAATGGGATATCGCCCAATATATCCGCTCGCTGCCGAACCGTGGCGGCGTCGGCACCTATTGCCATACGGATTCGGTTCATCTGGACACCGGCAATGCCCGCGACTGGAACTGGGGCTGCGGCCGCAAGAGCGCGCCGATTGCTTCGGCAAGGGCCATCTGACTTTCAACTCCTCAGCGGCCTGACGTAAGGGAGGCGGCTGGCATCTGATTTCGAGTGGCCGCTGCAGCCCTTTGATTCGGCTGCAATAATCTTCAATTTCCACAGGCGGAAACCGCCTGTCATTTTTTTGAAAAATTTCGAATTTGCTGCTTGCGGGATCGGAAGTGCCTGACTATAAGGGCGCCACCACAGCACGCGCCCTTCGTCTATCGGTTAGGACGACAGATTTTCATTCTGTAAAGAGGGGTTCGACTCCCCTAGGGCGTGCCATTTCTTCTTTCTATCCGGCGCCATATCGATCGCTTGCAGAACGCTTTACGCCTTCCTATTTGAGCTGAAAGCCTGCGCCCTTCGTCTATCGGTTAGGACGACAGATTCTCATTCTGTAAAGAGGGGTTCGACTCCCCTAGGGCGTACCAAATCAAAAAAACAAATAGTTACTGAAAAGTGGGGCAAAACCGCCCCACTGAAACGCCAAAATTCTGCAGCTGCTCCCAATGCATTCCCGGTCTTCCAGTGTGGGCGCGATTTGCTGGATACGTCGGGATCTGCTACCATGAATTGCGGTGGCTGGAGCGCGGCAACGGAGGCGGACAGACATGGTTCGCAAATGGCGGTCAACCTTGCGGCTATCGACCTGGCAATCTTGGCCCGCTTTTGTTCTAGTGGTAGCCATGCTGTTCGTTGGGGCCGCGCTGGACTATAAGCGGTATCCGGTTGCTAAAGCCTATTACATCGCTCCACCGCAGGACGTGATCACCGGAACCGATCCTGTGCTTGCCCTGACGGGCCGCGTGGAAGTGCCAACAGGCAATCTCGCAAGAACCGCCGTTCTTGTTTTCGTCGGCCAAACGAGCGTCAACAACGTCCCTACGCCGTATGTCCCGGTCAACGGGAATATCGATCAACTCAACATTTACGACGGCAAGCTCTACAGGGCAAAAGATCCGCTGCTAGGAATCCATCTCGCTGGCAGGACGGCCACTGACAAGCGCGGCACGTGGATGATGCGCATGGCCGACAAGCTCATCGCCGACGGGCATTACGACCGCGTCATCCTCGTCCCGATGGCAGTCGGCAATACCCGCGCTGATCAGTGGGCCGATGCACTCAACAGGCCGTTCCTGTTTAACAACATCAATGTGGTGGCTCTTCGGATGCGCGATGCTGGCCTTCCATGCACGGCAATTATGTGGGGTCAGGGCGAAAGTGACACGAGCGCAAACACGTCACAAGCTTTCTATGCCGCCAGCCTGCAGAAGGTGATTGCTGAGTTCAAGCGCGTTATCCCTGGATGCCCGTTTCTCGTTGCACAGGAAACCTATCACTATGGCAATACGAACGCCGGCATTCTGGCTGCTCAGGCTTCGGTCGTCGATAACCAGACTGTCTTTGCCGGGGAGAACGTTGAGCTGATTGGCCCATCGGGTCGCTACGACAATACACATCTGAATGAAGCAGGCGCCGAACAGCGCGCCACGCTTGCCGTTGCAGCCTTGAAGGCCGCTCTGGGCCTATAAAGCACCACCTGTACAGCCCGCCGACACCCAGACGCGGGCCTTTCGCACATTTACAAAGGACAGCACCATGGTCTGACGCTTAAGCTCGGCTGGGCTTTTCCACAAGCCTAGCAAAAAACTGCAAAAATTTCTCATTTTGCCGCTTGCGGCGCACAAAGGCGCTGACTATAAGGGCGCCACCACAGAGCACGCGCCCTTCGTCTATCGGTTAGGACGACAGATTTTCATTCTGTAAAGAGGGGTTCGACTCCCCTAGGGCGTGCCACTCTCCTTCACTATTTCCTTTGATTTTCATAGAGCTACCTCGGTAGCGCCAGCTAAGCCGCGATGTGCGAATTGACGCGGGGTGCTGCTTGCGGTGCTCGTCACTCGTCCCCGCGGAAAAGCACCCCTTTCCCAGCCGCAGCCGCCCTGATCTTTCTCCAAGCCGATTGCCCTTCCGCCGGTCACTTGGCCGGCGCACCATCGCTGATGCGCAGCTGGATACGACGCGAACCCTGATAATGCTCGGCGCCGAGCGAGCCTGCGACATGCAGGTTGGCGCCGCGGGAATTGAGCAACAGGCTGCCGAGGGGCGTCTCAGCGGCCCTGAAGGCGATGCCGTCCAGGCGTGCGCCATCCATGGCTTCCAGCGTCACCTTCACATGCCGCTCGCCGACGAGACGCGAATCACGCACACGATGCGCCGGCACGGCAAAGACCGGTTGGGAATGTCCCGAGCCATAGGGGCCGGCCGTTTCCAGGCGATCGATGAGTTCGATCGTCGCGCCGCTTGCAGCGATGGCGCCATCGATCTTCAGCGTCTCGTTGGCGACCAGGGCCGTCACCGTCTTCTGCGCCTTCTCGGTGAAGAAGGCGCGCAGCAGGCCGAGCTTGCCGCGCTCCACGGTCAAACCGGCCGCCATGGCGTGGCCGCCGCCTTTCACGAGCAGTCCCTCATCGACCGCGGCACGCACCATCCTGCCCATGTCGAAGCCATTGATCGAGCGGCCTGAACCGGTGCCCCTGCCTGAGGGATCGAAGGCAATGGCGAAGGCGGGACGCTTAAACTTCTCCTTCAGGCGCGCGGCAATGAGGCCGACAATGCCCGGGTGCCATTTCTCATGCGCCGTAACGACGACGGAAGCCCCCTCGCCGTCTCCATATTCGGCAAGCGCTTCGGCCTCGGCCTCCTGCAGCATGATCGCTTCCATGGCCTGCCGCTCGCGGTTGAGCTCGTCCAGACGTTGAGCGATGATTTCGGCCTCTATGGCGTCGTCCAGCGTCAGCAAACGACTGCCAAGTGCGGCATCGCCGATTCGTCCGCCGGCATTGATGCGCGGGCCGATCAGGAAGCCGAAATGGTAGGGTGTCACCGGCCCGGCCAGCCCCGCCTTGCGGAAAAGTGCTGCAAGACCGGCATTGCTCTGGTGGCGCGCGGCGACCAGTCCTTTGACCACATAGGCGCGGTTGAGCCCCTTGAGAGGTACGACATCGCAGACGGTGGCGAGTGCGACGATATCAAGCCACTGCAGGAGATCGATTGCGAGAATGCGCTTATCTCCTGCCTCGCGCAGCAGACGCAAAGTCGCCACCAGCACCATGAAGACGACGCCGGCGGCGCAAAGATGGCCCAGCGCTGAAAGGTCGTCCTCCCTGTTGGGATTGACCAGGGAATGGCACGGCGGCAGCTCGTGCGTCACCTGATGATGATCGATAACGACGACATCGATATTGCGGTCTGCGGCAGCAGCCAGCGCCTCATGACTGGTGGAGCCGCAGTCGACGGTAACGATCAGGCTCGCACCATTGTCGATCAGCTGGTTGATCGCGGTCGGGTTGGGACCGTAGCCTTCGAAGATGCGGTCGGGAATGTAGATATGCGCCTTGATGCCGAAATGGGTGAGGAAGCGATGCATGAGCGCGGAAGAGGCTGCACCATCGACATCGTAATCGCCGAAGATAGCAACGGGTTCGCCATCACGGATCGCTGCGACGAGGCGTTTGGCGGCCTTCTCGCAGTCGGTCAGCTTGTAGGGATCCGGCATGAGGCTGCGGATCGTCGGATCGAGGAATTCGACTGCCTCGTCCACCGTAACGCCGCGCCCGGCAAGCACGCGGGCGATCAGATCCGGCAGACCGTGCATCTGCGACATGGCGAGCGCGCGGTTTTGACCCGCCTGGTCGAGGCGCGAAACCCAGCGATTGTCGAGAACGGACCTTTCAACGCCCAGGAAGGCGCGCGGTACCGGATCGACCATATCTGCCATGCCAAACTCCGCTTTCATCATCTGCTCTTTTTACAGATGCGGCACGGATAGCAAAGCGATGATTTGAAGGCTGTGGATTACCAGAAAAGTGTCCAGATAACCAAGGCGATACCCAGAGCCTGTACGAACACGATCGAAAGCAGGATCAGGAGCGTCGCCCAATTTCGCCCTTGCGGCCCCTCGCATTCGAGGGCCACTCCAAGGGTCGCCTGATCATATTTCTGTAAGTCCGCCCGAGGACTCTCAAGCTCCGTGTGAGCATGATCATCCGTATGCTGCTCGATATTCCTCAACCCACGACTCCAACAGCTCACGGGTCCGATTATATCTATATCTCAATATCTGTTAATATAAATTTTGGTGAAGTGCCTTGATTAATAACAGAAAACCCGTCCGAGCGACCCCGGACGGGCTGAACCGTTCCAAACTGGAACAAAGTGTCAGGATTCTTCTTTCGGACGTTCGATGCGGATCACCTGCGGCTCTCCGACGAGGTAGCCCTCCTCCTTGATCGCAGCGACTGCCTTGCGCACGGAATCCTCCATCGTCGCATGAGTGACGAGGACGATCGTCTGATGATGCGAGGGCGCCAGATGCTGCTTGGAGCGTTGGACGATCGATTCCAGCGAAATCTGGTTTTCGGCCATGCGGGTGGCGACGCTGGCGAAGACGCCTGTGCGGTCGAGAACGGTCAGGCGAATGAAATAACCGCCCTCGTGGCTCTGGATCTGCGCCTTGCGGTAGGGCTCCAGTGACTTTGCCGGATGGCCGAGAACGGGAACGCGCTGGGCGCCCGGCTGGCTCTTGGCGATGTCGGCGATATCGCCAAGCACAGAAGAGGCCGTGGCGTTGCCGCCGGCACCGGGGCCGACCATCAGCAATTCGCCGAGAATATCGGATTCGATTGCGACCGCATTGGTGACGCCGTCGACCTGGGCGATGACGGAATCGACCGGCACCATGGTCGGATGCACACGCTGTTCGATGCCGGTATCCGTGCGCTGGGCGACGCCGAGCAGCTTGATACGGTAGCCGAGATCGGCGGCGGCGCGGATATCCTCGATCGAGATATTGGTGATGCCTTCGAGATAGATATCGTCAGCAGCAATCCTGTTGCCGAAGGCAAGCGTCGTCAGGATCGACAGCTTGTGGGCGGTGTCATTACCTTCGATGTCGAAGGCAGGATCGGCCTCGGCATAACCGAGACGCTGAGCCTCCTTCAGGCAATCGGCAAAGGACAGACCTTCCTTCTCCATCTTGGTGAGGATGTAGTTGCAGGTGCCGTTCATGATGCCGTAGACGCGCGAGATCGTGTTGCCTGTCAGCGATTCACGCAGCGCCTTGATGACAGGGATGCCGCCGGCAACTGCCGCTTCGAAATTCAAGAGCGAGCCCTTTTCTTCCGCGATCGTCGCAAGCTCTACGCCATGATAGGCAAGCAGTGCCTTGTTGGCGGTTACCACATGGAGACCACGAGCGAGAGCGGTGCGAACGGCGATGTTAGCAGCACCTTCTGCGCCACCGATCAGCTCAACGAAAACATCGATGTCGGCCTTTTCGGCCAGTTCTTCCGGGCGCTCGTACCAGGTGGTGCCGGTCAGATCGATGCCACGGTCCTTCGCGCGGTCACGAGCGGAAACTGCCGTAATCGTAATCGGGCGGCCGCAGGTGACTGCAAGTTCGTTGCTTTTCTGCTTGATGATGCGAACAAGCGAGGCGCCAACGGTGCCTAAGCCCGCAATGCCGATTTTAAGGGCATCTGCCATGGATCGATCCTGAAATGTCTGGTGAGAGACAGCCGCAATTTTGCGGCTGTCTTCGAGGTTGGAATTAACGGTGGGCGTTGAGCGAGATAACGTTATGCATCGTCTCGTCGGCCGTCGACATGAACTTCTTGATGTTGCGCGCAGCCTGGCGAATTCGGTGCTCGTTCTCGACGAGGGCCAGACGCACGTAGTCGTCGCCCATCTCGCCGAAGCCGATGCCCGGGGCAACGGCAACGTCGGCCTTCTCGACCAAGAGCTTCGAGAATTCCAGCGAGCCGAGATGCCGGAACTTTTCCGGGATCTTTGCCCAGGCGAACATGGTGGCCGCCGGCGGCGGCACTTCGAAACCGGCCTTGCCGAAGCTTTCGACCATGACGTCACGGCGGCGCTTGTAGACGTTGCGGACTTCCGCAATGTCGGAACCGTCGCCGTTCAGGGCATGGGTGGCTGCAACCTGGATCGGCGTGAAGGCGCCGTAATCGAGATAGGACTTCACACGCGTCAGAGCCGCGATTAGCCGCTCGTTACCGACTGCAAAGCCCATGCGCCAGCCGGGCATGGAGAAGGTCTTGGACATGGAGGTGAATTCGACCGTCACGTCCATTGCGCCCGGAACCTGCAGCACAGACGGTGGCGGCTCGCCATCGAAGTAGATTTCCGAGTAAGCGAGGTCCGACAGCACGATGATGTCGTGCTTCTTCGCGAAAGCAATGACGTCCTTGTAGAAGTCGAGGCTGGCAACGAAGGCCGTCGGGTTCGACGGATAATTCAGGATCAGCGCCAGCGGCTTCGGGATCGAGTGACGCACGGCGCGTTCCAGCGGCGGGAAAAAACTCTCGTCCGGCTCGACCGACATGGAGCGGATGACACCGCCGGCCATCAGGAAGCCGAAAGCATGGATCGGATAGGTCGGGTTCGGGCAGAGGATGACATCGCCCGGCGCGGTGATCGCCTGCGCCATGTTGGCGAAGCCTTCCTTGGAGCCGAGGGTGGCGACCACCTGCGTGTCCGGGTTCAGCTTTACGCCGAATCGGCGCGCGTAGTAAGCAGCCTGGGCGCGACGCAGGCCGGGAATGCCCTTGGAGGACGAATAACGGTGTGTGCGCGGGTCCTGGACGACTTCGCAGAGCTTATCGACGATTGCCTGAGGGGTCGGAAGATCAGGATTTCCCATGCCGAGATCGATGATATCGGCTCCGCCCGCTCGCGCGCTCGCTTTCAAACGGTTGACCTGTTCGAAAACGTAGGGCGGCAAACGCCGGACTTTGTGAAACTCTTCCATCTCTTTCCCCATGGAAATGCGGCCATCTGACCGCTGTCGAAGCTCGTTCCGTCTCCCGGCATCTGCGATACGAGCTTCAGACTCGCAGCGCCGTATTCCTCTTGAACTCAAACTGCGCGGCAAATCTTTGACGGAGAGGCCACGCATGAAGCGCAATATCGGGAAAATTGCATCTTCCGATCCATCCGGAAGGCTTTGCGTCCAAATCGCCTTAAAGGCAAGGCTTATTTGGTGATTTCGGAGAGCGTCGAGGCCCCGTGATCGGCGGCAAGCGCGCGCATCTCGGCGACGCGACGCTGATACTCCGCCTCCGTGATGCTGCCCGCCTGGCGCTTGGCGCCAAGGGCGGTCAGCTGATGCTGCAGTTCGGCCGCCTGTTCGTCGCTCATCTGGACATTGGCAGCCGTCAGCGGCGCACCGAACGACGGGTAGCCGTCCCGGCTTTTGGTAAGGCCGCCTTCAACGGGTTCGCCCTTGGAAGCCGGCATAACGACTGCAGTCGGCGCTGCCATACGCTGGGCGAAAGCCTTCTTCTCCTCGGCGGTCTTGTTGCATCCGGCAAGCGCAAAGGCCGCGGCCGCCGCGCAGATTGCTGCGGTGCGGGTGAAGGTCGCGAAATGCCCAATGCCTGTCGTCGTCATGCCTGATGATCCAATCCTGCCTGCTTCGACTGTTAAATTCGTCGCAGCGACAAAGCAATAGCACGAGAGCGGGTGTACGGAACTTGTTTTCTTCATCGTCGCAGATGTACAACGAACGGACAGTGGATGCTGCCGCCGGAGGAAGTGCGTGACCGACAGCAAGCGGGAGAATGGTGCCAAGCTAGATTTCGACGCCAAGGATCTCGATCCCTATCTCCTGAAGGATCCCGAAGCCATGGCGATGAACTTCGCCCGTGCGCTCGAAAACCTCGGCAAGGCAGCTTCAGCGTGGCTGGCCCCGCGTGAGCGTGGCGAAATCTCCAACACGGTCGCCGAACCCGTCACCGATATGGTGAAGACGCTCTCCAAGGTTACGGAGTACTGGATTTCCGATCCGCGCCGCACCTTCGAAGCCCAGACGCAGCTCATGACCTCGTTCTTCGGCATCTGGATGAACTCCATGCAAAGGATGCAAAGGGCCTCACCAGCAATGGAGCCGGTCGCACGCGTGGATAAGCGTTTCGCCGACGAGGACTGGCAGAAGAATCCGTTCTTCGAATTTTTAAAGCAGATCTATTTCGTCACCGCCGACTGGGCCGAAAAGCTGGTTGCCGAGACCGAAGGGCTGGATGAGCACACGAAGCACAAGGCCGGCTTCTATGTGAAGCAGATCACCGCGGCACTATCGCCCACCAATTTCGTGGTCACCAACCCGCAGGTCTATCGGGAAACGATCGCGACCAGCGGCGAGAACCTCGTGCGCGGCATGAAGATGCTGACCGAGGATATCATCGCCGGCCGCGGCGAACTACGCCTGCGCCAGACCGACATGACCAAATTCGCCGTCGGCCGCGATATGGCGCTGACGCCGGGCAAGGTGATCGCCCAGAACGAAATCTGCCAGATCATCCAGTACCAGCCTTCGACGAAAACCGTATTGAAGCGGCCGCTGCTGATCTGCCCGCCATGGATCAACAAATTCTACATTCTCGATCTCAACCCGCAGAAATCATTCATCAAATGGTGTGTCGATCAGGGGCACACGGTCTTCGTCATCTCCTGGGTCAATCCCGATAGTCGCCATGCGATGAAAGACTGGACGGCTTACGCAAGGGAAGGCGTCGATTTCGCGCTGGAGACGGTGGAGAAGGCGACCGGCGAGAAAGAGGTCAACGCCATCGGCTATTGCGTCGGCGGCACGCTGCTCGCCGCCACGCTGGCGCTGCATGCCAAGGAGAAGAACAAGCGCATCAAGAGTGCGACGCTCTTTACCACGCAGGTCGATTTCACCCATGCCGGCGACCTCAAGGTCTTCGTCGACGAGGAGCAGCTTCAGGCATTGGAAGCGAATATGCAGGAACTCGGCTATCTCGACGGTTCGCGCATGTCGACGGCCTTCAATATGTTGAGAGCAAGCGAGCTCATCTGGCCCTATTTCGTCAACAATTACCTGAAGGGCCAGGAACCCCTGCCCTTCGACCTGCTTTTCTGGAATGCCGATTCGACCCGCATGACAGCAGCCAACCATGCCTTCTACCTGCGCAACTGCTACCTGAGGAATGCACTGACAAAGGGCGAGATGGTCCTCGACGGCAAAACCGTCTCGCTGAAAGACGTCAAGATTCCGATCTACAATCTCGCGACGCGCGAGGATCATATCGCGCCGGCGAAGTCCGTCTTCCTCGGCAGCCGGTTCTTCGGCGGCAAAGTGCAGTTCGTCGTGACCGGCTCCGGCCATATTGCCGGCGTCGTCAACCCGCCCGACAAGCACAAATACCAGTTCTGGACCGGCGGCCCGGCCAAGGGCGACTATGACGCCTGGCTCACCAAGGCGAAGGAAACGGCGGGCTCCTGGTGGCCGCACTGGCATGCGTGGATCGAGGCGCAAGCCGGCGAGCGCGTTGCGGCCCGCAAGCCGGGCGGCGCGGCACTCAACGCCATCGAGGAAGCACCCGGCAGCTATGTCATGGCGCGAAGCTGACGTCGAAAAAATCTTCCACCATCGAATCACCCCCCACCGGGCGGTGACTGCAAACCTTTGAAAAATAGCTTTCCCTTAAATATTGCGTCTCTTTTCGTGACAATCGAAGCAGAGCGCCCTGCCCGTAAACCAATTGGAAACCATAGTTCGTCATCCTTAAGAAACGGTCGCATGCCGCGGACGGGCCAAAATTCGGCCTTTTTGGGCAGTTAGCGGCTCCGGCATAGATCAGTAGTCAGTGTTGCCGGCCTGCGTAGCGAGTTTTGGAAGACGAGTAGAGTATGGCGTTTGCAGTAGGGACGTTCAATAACGTCGCCCCTTTTGGCGGATCCCCTGTTCGTTCGGGCAGATCTCGCGGTTTTCTTACCGGCATCGCAATCGCCGGACTTTTGACCTCCACGTGGCTTATCGGCACTGTTGCAACAATGCAATCCGTGCCGATGCCGTTCTCCTCCCAAAAGGAAATTTCTCAGGTCATGGCAACGCCGAAGGCAACACCTGTTGCCGTCACGCGTGAACGGCTCATCCACGTCAACAAGGCTTCGCGGCTTGCGGCATTCGATGCCAAGCCGGTTGTGCCTTTGACGGCACAGTTGATTCAGTTGCATGCAGAGAAGACATCGGCTGCCTCGAATGCGGTCCTGGCGCTTGCGAAAACCAACCGCCTTCCCGTTGCCGTCGTGCAACTTCAGCCGGTTGCCGTCTCCGACAATCCGCGCTTCAACAAGGACGACACGCTCAAGGCGCCGGCAACCGTCGTCGAAACCGCTTCCGCTGTGTCTGACGACGACGACAGGATCATCATTCCGTCGAAGGAAGCCGTTGCTGCTGCCGAAATGCCGGCCATGCTCGTGCTTGCCGAAGCCGGACCTCGCGTGATGCCCATTCCGGTCGAGCCGGCACCGGTCAATCGCGCTGCCGCTCCTGCTGCCGGCAAGCCGGCAGAGGTGGACGTTGCCGAGGCAGACGGCGGCCCGCGGCCTTTCGATCTGGTTCTGGCGCCCGATGAGGATTCCATACCCCTGCCGATGGCGCGGCCCGATGGCCTCGTCGGCAAGCCCGCTCCGGCCTCCAAGGGTTCGCCACGCGCTGCCGAGCCTGTGCTTGCTTATGCCAAGCCGAACTCGCCGATAGAGGATGACCAAGACGATGCAGTGCCGCGCTACGATAAGCCGGTCTTCTCGCCGCGCCTGCGCGCCGGTGTTGCGATCTACGACATCGAAAACGCTACGGTCTACCTGCCGAACGGCGAGCGGCTGGAGGCCCATTCCGGCCTCGGAAAGATGCGCGACAACCCACGCTACATTGATCAGAAGATGCGCGGACCGACGCCGCCGCACACCTATAATCTGACGATGCGTGAAGCTCTGTTCCATGGCGTAGCGGCCATTCGCCTGACACCGGTGCAGGGTTCGGACGCGATCTTCAACCGCGTCGGTCTGCTGGCACACACCTACATGCTTGGCAAGAACGGCGATTCCAACGGCTGTATTTCCTTCAAGGATTACAAGCGTTTCCTCGCCGCTTACAAGCGCGGTGATATCAGGCAGCTCGTCGTCGTGCCACGGATGAACAACAAGCCTGCTTCGACGCTCGCTTCGCTCTTCTCGTCGCGAACCTAAAGACTGGCCGCGAGGAAATCGGCGAGCGACCGGCTCTCCGCCGAGAGGCGCAGCTTTCCCCTGACGAGTGCAAGTTCGGATGCCGGCTGCGGATCGAACCCATCTGCCGCTGCAAGCCGGCGATGTTCAGGCAGAACGGCATCCGATGGCAGCAGGCTGATGCCGAGGCCGGAAGCGACTGCAGCCTGAACTCCCATCAAACCCTGGCTCGTATAGGCAATGCGCCAACGCCGTCCGCTGCGCTCGATGAAGCGGATCGCCCGTTCGCGATAGATGCATCCAACAGGAAAAACCGCGAGCGGCACCGTCTCATCGTCCTTCACCGGCCGGCTCATGCTCTCGACCCAGACCAGCTCTTCCTCCCAACTGGCCAGACAGGCGCCGTCGCCGGGCTCGCGTTTGATCAGCGCCAGATCGATTTCGCCGGCGTCGAGGAGGCGGCGAAGCTCGACGCTCCATCCGCTGACTGTGTCGAGCCTTATATGCGGTGAGGCAGCAGAAAAACCCGAGAGAAGATCGATGAGCCTGCGGCCGGCAAAATCCTCGGGAACACCGAGCCTGACGGTCTTGGGCGCAGTGGGTTTGCGCATGACGTCCATTGCCTCTTCTGCCGTCGCCAGCAGACGTCGCGCATAGCTCAGGAGCACTTCGCCCTCCTCCGTCGTCTGGATGCCACCCGTCGACTTGTCCCGCAGCAGCAGGGTGCGACCGATATTGGCCTCAAGCTTTTTGATCTGCTGGCTGACAGTGGACTGGGTGAGGTGAATGCGCTCGGCCGCACGCGTGAAGCCGCCGGCGTCGACCACGGCTGCAAAGGTGCGAAGAAGATCGAGGTCGAAAGCGAAGCTCATTCGATTTTCCACTATGTGTAATTGCAACATTTAATTTCTCAATGACTCCGTTCTTTGTCAACATGGCGAAAATCATGGAGACGACAGATGACACTTCCCGGAAACCGGCCGACCTGGCTGACATTCGATTGTTACGGCACACTGATCCAATGGGACGAAGGGCTGCTTGCCGCGATGGATGCTATCCTGTCGGCAAAGGGTGGCGATATCGACCAGTCGGCCTTCATTGCTGTCTACGACCGATACGAGCACGAACTGGAACAGCAGAAGCCGCACCGATCCTTCGGCCAAGTCACCGCCCTTGCATTGGAATTGGCGATGAACGAGTTTGGCCTGCCGTTCAACACTGCCGATGCCGATCTGCTGACGTCATCGATCGGCCGGATGCCGCCCTTCCCCAAAGTCGTCGAAACGCTCGACAAGCTGAAAACTGCCGGGTTCCGGCTCGCCATTATCTCGAATACGGACGACGCGATCATTGCCGGCAATGTCGCGCAGCTCGGCGACCTCATTGACCGGGTGATCACCGCTGAACAGGCGCAAGCCTATAAGCCATCGCCACAGATCTTCCGGTATGCATGGAAGGTGCTCGGCATCGGCATGGATGATCTCGTGCATATCTGCGCCAGCCCGCATCTTGACCTTGCCGCCGCGCGCGAACTCGGTTTTCGTGCGATCTGGGTGGATCGCGGCACGGGACGGAAGCCGCTCAGCGACTACCGTCCCAACGAGATCGTGCCGACGCTGGACAAGGTGCCCGGCCTATTTGCCGCGAACGGCTGGATGTAATTGACGCGATTGGAGACAAGACATGGCTCATGAACTGAACCTTGCGAAAGGACAGCCGGCGATATTGCGTAATTTGCCGCTCGATACAGACGAGATCTGGCAGGCGCGCGTCGATTTGGCGGCCTGCCTCAGAATGGCCGCGCGGCTCGGACTCGAGGAAGGCATCTGCAATCATTTCTCGGCCGTCGTGCCCAGCCATCCCGAGCTCTTTCTGGTCAACAGGCTCGGCTGGGCCTTTCAAGAAGCCACTGCGTCGTCGCTGCTGATCTGCGATTTCGATGGCAATGTCATCGCCGGCGACGGTGTGCCGGAAGCGACCGCGTTCTTCATCCATGCCCGCCTGCACAAGATGTCGCCGCGCGTCGGTGCCGCCTTCCATACGCATATGCCGAACGCGACCGCGCTCAGCATGGTCGAGGGCGATCCCTTCGTCTGGGCCGGGCAGACGGCGCTGAAATTCTACAGCCGCGTCGCGGTCGATGAGAACTATAATGGACTGGCGCTCGATGAGCGCGAGGGCGACAGGATCGCGGCCGTGCTTGGCGACAAGGACATCCTGTTCATGAAAAACCATGGTGTCATGGTCTGCGCACCAAACATCGCCGAAGCCTGGGACGATCTCTATTACCTTGAGCGCGCCGCAGAGGTTCAGCTCAAGGCGATGAGCACCGGGCGGCGGCTGGTTGCTGTGCCGATCGATATCGCCGAACAGGCCGCAAAGCAGATGCGGGAAGGCGATCCGGAAAGTGCGCGCCTGCACCTCGAAAGCGTCAGGCGCGTTCTCGACCGGCAGGCGCCGGAATACCGGACCTAAATCCCACTCATTTCAGCCAGGCGCCGATGCGCTCCAGTGCCTCGGCGATCTCGGCCTCCGAACCGGCATAGGACATGCGCAGAGTGAGCGGTCCTTCAACCGGATCGAAATCGAGGCCGGGGGTGGCGGCGACATTGATCTCCGCCAGCATGCGCCGCGCGAAATCCATGCTGTCATTGGTAAAGCGCGAAACATCGACATAAGCATAGAATGCGCCGTCCATGGGCGAGGCGGTCGCGAGGCCGATCTTCGGCAGGCGGTCGAGAAGCAGTTCACGGTTGGCGGCATAACTTGCCTTGACGCCGTCCAGCTCGTCGCTTGCACCGAGGGCTGCGGTGGCAGCGATCTGCGAAAGCTCCGGCGGAGAGATATAGAGGCTCTGGGCGACGCGCTCTATCGGGCGCACCAGCCGCTCGGGCAGCACCATCCAGCCAATGCGCCAGCCGGTCATGCAATAATATTTGGAGAAGGAGTTGATGACGACAGCCTCGTCCGTCAGCTCCAGCGCGCTCGTCTCTTCTCCTGCAAAGGTCAGGCCGTGATAGATCTCGTCGGAGATGAAGGCGATGTCGTTCGAATCGCAATAAGCAGCAAGCGCCTTCAGGCCATCGCGGCCCGTGACAGTGCCGGTCGGGTTGGCGGGGCTGGCAAGCAGCACGCCTTTCAGCTTCACGCCTTTTTCCGCTTGGATCGTTTCGAGGCTTTCTGGCGTCAGCGTGAAATGCGTTTCTGCGGTGACGGGCACTTCGACCACATTGAGGCCAAGGGCGCCGAGGATGTTACGATAGGCGGGATAGCCCGGCCGGGCGATTGCGACGGCATCGCCGGCATCGAAAAGTGACAGGAAGGCGAGATTGAAGGCGGCCGACGAACCGGTTGTGATCGCGATACGCGCAGGATCGATCTCGAGGCCGTGGCGATCGCGATAGTGACCGGCGAGCGCATGTTTCAGCCGTGCCGTGCCAAGCGCATCCGTATAACCGATGCGCCCTTCGGCGAGCGCTGCGCGGGCGGCTTCAAGGGCCAACTGGGGTGCAGGATGCGACGGCTGGCCGACAGCCATGGAAATGACGGGGTGACCGCCTGCGCGCCTCTTCGTCGCCTCGGCCAGAACATCCATGGCGTGGAACGGTTCGACTTCACTGCGTTTCGAGATGGAAAACACGATCACTTCCTGGGTAGCTCAAACTAACGGCCAGACAATTGCCGCAATAATCGGCTCATCACAATCCCGCGAGGGCTTGGATCGGAGGAAAATTCCTGTTTGATGGCGGCCCGACGCGCCGTACTTTGATGCGACGCATCCAAGCCCATTAACCCGGCGATGGTATTTCTGCTTCGAGAAGCCATCAGCCGACGACGAGGATACCATGGCCTTCTTCTCCAAAACGCTCACAGCGCTCGCGCTCGCAGCCTCCATCGTTCCGGCTCAAGCGTTCGCATTCGACGATCAGCAGAAGAAGGAACTGGGCGAATTCATCAAGCAGTATCTGATCGAAAATCCGGAGATCATGCTCGACGTGCAGGACGCGCTGCAGAAGAAGCAGCAGATGGCCCAGCAGGTGAAGGCCACCATGGCGATCGAGAACAACACCGACGGCATCTTCGATTCCAAATATGACGTGACGCTCGGCAACCCGAAAGGCGATGTCACCGTCGTTGAGTTTTTCGATTACAACTGTACCTATTGCCGCCACGCCCTGCCCGACATGCAGGCGCTGTTGAAGCAGGACAAGAATGTCCGCTTCGTGCTGAAGGAATTCCCGATCCTCGGGCCGGATTCGGTTGCCGCGCACCGCGTGGCCGATGCGTTCCGTCGGCTTGCGCCGGAAAAATACGGCGATTTCCACGTCGCGCTGCTCGGCAGCGATGGCCGCGCCTCCGAAGACACTGCAATCCAGGTCGCCTCTTCTCTCGGCGTCAGCGAAGACAAGATCCGCGCGGAGATGAAAAAGAGCCCGAACGATGACATCGTGCAGGCGACCTATCAGCTTGCAGCCAATCTCGGTATCAGCGGTACACCGTCCTATGTGGTCGGCAACGAAATGGTGCCCGGTGCCGTCGGCATCGACGACCTCGAAGCCAAGGTGAAGAACATGCGGGCCTGCGGCAAGACGAGCTGCTGAACCCGCACCCATCAAATCGCCTAAATCGAAGCGTTTCAGCCATGTGGACAAACATGGTGCGACCTCCCCTGCCGATTCTGTAAGGGCTTTCAATAAGCCCGCGCGGAGTCTATAGGTGGCGCTCGCGCATTCCCGTGCCTTTGCCGCCGAAAGGCTGACACAGGACGCGATGAATACAATGAACCGCGTAACGGTCGCCTGATCCAGAGAGGATCAAGAGCCGGTGCGCCAAACGGAACATTCGATGACGCAAACGATTTTCGTCCTGAACGGCCCCAACCTGAATATGCTGGGCAAGCGAGAACCTGGCATCTATGGCGGCAAGACGCTCAAGGACATAGAGGCGGACTGCAAGGCTGCGGGCCGCGAACTCGGCTTCGACATCGATTTCCGCCAAAGCAATCACGAAGGCACGCTGGTGGACTGGTTCCACGAAGCGGATGAAAAGGCTGTCGGCGTTGCCATCAATGCAGGCGCCTATACGCACACATCCGTCGCGCTGCATGATGCGATCCGTGCTATTTCCATTCCCGTCATCGAACTCCACATATCCAATGTGCATGCACGGGAAGAATTCCGTCACAAGTCGATGATCGCGCCGGCATGCAAAGGCGTGATCTGCGGCTTCGGGCCTCACAGCTACATCCTGGCGCTCCACGCGCTGAAGAACATCACGGCATAAGAAGAAGACAGGGCAACACTCATGGCTGAAAAGAAATCCGGTATCGATCAGGCACTGATCCGCGATCTCGCCAACATCCTCAAGGACACGGATCTGACCGAGATCGAAGTCGAACAGGAAGATCTGCGTATCCGCGTTTCCCGCGCAGGCACGCCCCAGTACATCCAAGCGCCGATTGCAGGTCCTGCCTATGCTGCGCCGGTTGCCGCAGCCCCGGTCTCGGCCGCAGCCGTTCCGGCAGCAGCCGGTCGTAACCCCGCCAATACAATCAACGCGCCGATGGTGGGCACGGTCTACATGGCTCCGGCCCCAGGCGCACGGGCCTTCATCGAACTCGGTGCGACCGTAAAGGAAGGCCAGACGCTCCTCATCATCGAAGCGATGAAGACGATGAACCAGATCCCCTCGCCGAAGTCGGGCAAGGTCACGGAAATCCTCGTCGAAGACGGCTCGCCCGTCGAATACGGCCAGCCGCTCGTCGTCATCGAATAAGGCTTTGCCAATGATCTCGAAGATCCTCATAGCCAATCGTGGCGAGATCGCCCTTCGCGTGCTGCGCGCCTGCAAGGAGCTCGGCATTGCAAGTGTCGCTGTGCATTCGACGGCTGATGCCGATGCCATGCATGTGCGCCTTGCCGACGAAAGCGTCTGCATCGGCCCGCCGCCTTCGCGCGAAAGCTATCTCAACATCCACCAGATCGTCGCAGCCTGCGAAATCACCGGCGCTGACGCCGTGCATCCGGGTTACGGCTTCCTGTCGGAAAATGCCAAATTCGCCGATATTCTCGAAGCGCATGGCATTACCTTCATCGGCCCGACGGCGGAACACATCCGCATCATGGGCGACAAGATCACCGCCAAGACCACGGCCCAGGAGCTCGGCATCCCCGTTGTTCCCGGCTCCGATGGCGAAGTGAAGACCGAAGAGGATGCGCTGAAGACGGCAGCCGAAATCGGCTATCCGGTGCTGATCAAGGCAACGGCCGGCGGCGGCGGACGCGGCATGAAGGTCGCCAAGACTGAAGCCGACCTGATCGAAGCATGGTCGACGGCCCGCACCGAGGCGGCCGCTGCCTTCGGCAATGACGCCGTCTACATGGAAAAGTACCTCGAAAAGCCGCGCCACATCGAAATCCAGGTGTTCGGCGATGGCGAAGGCCATGCGGTCCATCTCGGCGAACGCGACTGCTCGCTGCAGCGCCGTCACCAGAAGGTCTGGGAAGAGGCCAATTCGCCTGCCCTCAATGTCGAGCAGCGCATGAAGATCGGCCAGATCTGCGCCGACGCCATGATGAAGCTTAGATATCGCGGCGCTGGCACGATCGAGTTTCTCTACGAAAACGGCGAGTTCTATTTCATCGAAATGAACACCCGTCTGCAGGTGGAGCATCCAGTTACTGAAGCCATTACCGGCATCGACCTCGTGCATGAGCAGATCCGCGTTGCCTCCGGTGGTGGTCTGTCGGTCACACAGGATGAAGTACACTTCCACGGTCATGCCATCGAATGCCGCATCAATGCCGAGGACGCACGCACTTTCGTGCCCTCGCCCGGTACGATCACGCATTTCCATGCACCGGGCGGACTTGGCGTGCGCATCGATTCCGGTGCCTATCAGGGTTACAAGATCCCGCCCTATTACGACAGCCTCATCGGAAAGCTGATCGTTCACGGCCGTACGCGCGTCGAATGCATGATGCGCCTGCGCCGCGCGCTCGATGAATTTGTCGTTGACGGAATCAAGACGACGCTGCCACTGTTCCAGGATCTCGTTTCCAACCAGGATATCGCCAACGGCGACTA
>Ga0102587_1000488_pt1 | contig 41386 bp, 29 predicted proteins | sample AraplaF_Col_mTSA_FD_76853 | JGI IMG/M metagenome (GOLD analysis project Ga0102587, IMG submission 76853) | Arabidopsis root microbial communities from the University of North Carolina, USA - plate scrape MF_Col_mTSA (SPADES assembly) (version 2) | ecosystem: Host-associated > Plants > Roots >... | reverse complement strand
CCCACTCCACGGTTTCCGCAAGCAGGCCGTAAAGGCTGAAAGGCTCGTCGCTCGAGCGCTGCATCAGCGGCTCGTAGAGGAGATTGCCGAATTCAGGGTCCCAGACGCCGCGCGCCGTGGTGCGCATTCCCTTGAGAACAAAGGGGTTGAGGCTGTCGAAGGTGCCGACGACACCGTATGATATGCGACCACCTTTTTTCACGTCCGGATTGACATAAGGGAAGTGCCGGAAGTCGGCGGGAAGTTCCGGCGTGCCGTGCATGGAAATGCCGTGAAGCGGCTGCGCTACGGCAATTTCCGGAGAAAGCAGGGCCGTTCCCCAAAGAAACAATGCGGGGATGAGGGCCGCAAGCTTGCGCATGTCACTATCCTGTCTCAACTGTCGGTCCGTTTTGTCGTCGTGGTCGGTTATCGTCATGATTGGTTTTTTGTTATGATTCTGGCGAATATGTAGCACAAGCCCATGGCTGGACCCATGCGAGGGCGGGAAATCTTGGGTTGCCTCAAGAAAAAGTTAAAGAAGTGCTGGATATCGCCGCGAACGGCATGTAACAGGGTGGCCGGAAGAGACGGGTCACGCATTTGCCTCATTTAAACGACAGTTGAACGGGCAGAAGGATACCGCCATCGGCGAGCAGGACCCGCGGTTCTGTTCTGGCAGACATTCAGGAGACGGAACTCTTATGATGCAAAAGGCAAACACATTCACCCGGACAGCTCTGTCCGCTCTCGTTCTTTCCCTGGGCGCGGTTTCCGCTCCGGCCATCTCGCAGGCACAGGATGCTCCCGCCAATCAGGGCGCTGGCGCTCCGCCGCTCGGCTGGTTCAAGACCTGCTCCAAGCAGGAAGACAACGATGTCTGCGTCGTGCAGAACGTGGTTCTTGCCCAGAACGGCCAGATGATCACTGCCGTCGGCCTCATCACTGTCGAGGGCAAGGTCAACCGCAAGCTGCTCCAGGTTTCCGTTCCGACCGCGCGTCTCATTCCCCCGGGTGTGATGATGCAGATCGACGGTGGCAAGGGTCAGAAGCTCGATTACGCTGTTTGCCTTCCCGACAAGTGCACGGCCGAAGTTCCGCTGACGGACGCCATGATTGCGTCGCTGAAGAAGGGCAACGAGATCGTCTTCACCTCGATAAACTTCCGCCGCGCCTCATCCCGCGATTCACCGCGAAGGCCGCCAGGACTTCAGCAACTCCCGCGATGCGGCGCAGGCCCGCGCGGCGCGTTGCGGCAGTCCAAGTTCCGGATGGGTGTTGCCGGCCGGCGCCTCCACCGACAAGGGGATATCAGCCGGCAAGGCATCCATGTAGTCCTTCAGCGGCAGCTCGCCTTCGCCCGGGAACAAACGCCCCTGGCGCGCCTCGCCCGTGATGCCGGCGTCGGTCGGGTCCTTGAGCGGCGCGTCGCACAGCTGTATGGAGCCGAGCAGGGCGGTGGGAATCTCGCGCAGCATGGCGGCTGTTCCTCCAGACCGGTACAGGTGCAGCATGTCCACCAGCAGCTTGCCGTTGGGCCGCGCCGCGCGCGTGACGATGGCTAGGGCCTGCGGCAGTGTGCCGACGATGCGAAAGCGCATGAACTCCAGGTCCACGCCGAGGCCGACACCGGCGGCGAGGTCGCACAGCGTGCCGAAGTTATCGGCCAGGCGGCCGAAGTCCGTGTCGTCGCCCGAGACGCTGAGCCGCCGGGCGCCCAGCTCGGCGGCCAGGGCCAGGGACGCCGTGTAGTCGTCCACGCGCAGCTGCGGCGCGACCGAGAGAAACTCCACGTCATGGACGCCGACGCCGGCATCGGCCATGCGGCGGCGCCAGTCAATCACCGCGGGCCGGCTCAGCGGATAACACACACCGCCGGGCACGGCAGGAAAGACGCGCAGGCCGACCTTCTGGTAGCCGGCCTGGGCCGCGAGGTCGAAGAAGGCCGGCGGCGCCGCGTCCAGCACGGTGAGATGGGCAAGTGACAGTGGAATCATGGTGCTATTTGTGGAGGATCTGGCCGAGGAAGTCGCGCAGCCGTTCATGCTGCGGGTTGGTGAAAAATACCTCGGGCGGCGCCTGCTCGACGATCTCGCCGCGGTCCATGAACAGGACGCGGTCGGCAACGCTGCGCGCAAAACCCATCTCGTGCGTGACGCACAGCATGGTCATGCCTTCTTCGGCCAGTCCAATCATGGTGTCCAGCACTTCCTTGACCATCTCCGGGTCCAGCGCCGAGGTCGGCTCGTCGAAGAGCATGATTTTAGGCGTCATGCACAGCGCCCTGGCGATCGCTACGCGCTGCTGCTGGCCGCCCGAGAGCTGCGCCGGGTACTTCTTCGCGTGTTCGGGTATGCGCACGCGCGCCAGGTATTTCATCGCGATGGTTTCGGCCTCGGCCTTGCCGGTGCCGCGCACCTTCATGGGCGCGAGCATGCAGTTCTCCAGCACCGTGAGGTGCGGGAACAGGTTGAATTGCTGGAACACCATGCCGACCTCGGCGCGCACCGCGCTGACGTTCTTCGCGCCGGCGCCCAGGTCCATGCCGTCGACCATGATGCGGCCCTTCTGGAAGGGCTCCAGGCGGTTGATGCAGCGTATCGTCGTCGACTTGCCCGAGCCCGAAGGCCCGCAGATGACGATGCGCTCGCCCCTGCGCACCGTCAGGCTGACGTCGTTCAGCACCTGCGCCGCGCCGAACCACTTGCTGACGCCCTCCATCGTGATGATGGTTTCCTTGCCGGCGGCGCGCGGCACCGCGTGGTCCGGCGCGATGCCGGAATCCCTGGAGATCATGATGCTCGCTCCGCTGTGCAACTACTTCGCCACCACGGCGGGCAAGGCGGCTTCGGTCTCGCCGGAGGCCGGCATGTCGGTGCGCATCTCCTGCCCTATCCATTTCTTGTAGAGCGCGCCCAGCTCGCCGCTGGCGATCTTGCGCGCGATGAAGGCGTTGATGTAGTCCGCCCATTCGCGCTCGCCCGGCCGTACGGCCGCGCCCTGGTAGCCGCGCGCCACCACGAGCTTGATGTCGTATTTGCCGGCGCCCGCGATCTGCGCGATCGAGCCGAGCTGCGTGTGCGCCGCGCCGGCCAGGTCCACCTGGCCCGACAGCAGCGCCTGCACCGCGGCGGCATCGTCGTCAAAACGCTGGACGGTCGCGCCGGAGTTCGCCTTGGTCATGGCCGAATCCTGCACGCTGCCGCGCGGCACGCTGATGCGCAGGCCCTTGAGGTCGGCATAGCCCTTCATCGCCGGAAGCGATGTCTTGCCGATCAGCACGGTCTCCAGATAAGAGTAGGGGCGCGAGAACAGCACCACCTTCTGCCGGTCGGCCAGGATGGTGACGACCGCGGCCAGCACGTCCACCTGCCCGGTCAGCAGCGCCGCCGTGCGGTTAGCCACCGTCACCGGCGTGAACTCCGGCTTGACGCCGAGGTCCTTGGCGAGCATTTCCGCGAACTCGATGTCGTAGCCGGTCAGCTTGTTGTCCTTGTCGCTGAAGCCCCAGGGAACCTGGGCCACCTGCGCGCCGACCTTGAGCACGCCGGATTTTTTGATGTCGGCCACTTTCTGCGCATGCGCCAGGCCGGCCATGGTGAGTGCGACGGACAGGGCGACCAAAGTGCGGCGGGTGAATTGTCGAATCATGGTTTGTCTCCTCTAATGAATGCGGAAATCCGCGGGTCTTGCGTGATGGGATCAGCCTGCGGCGGCAAAGCGTTTTTCCAGCCGCGCGCTGTAGCGCGACAAGGGAAAACAGATCGCGAAGTAACACGCCGCAACCAGCCCGAAAGCGAGCAGCGGCTTGTAGGTGACGCTGGAGACGAGCTGGCCCGAACGGGACAGCTCGACGAAGCCGATGATGGCCGCGAGCGAGGTGCCCTTGATCAGCTGCACCAGGAAGCCGACGGTGGGCGCAAACGACATGCGCAGCGCCTGCGGCAGCACGATGTGACGCATGCGCGTCCAGTAGCAAAGGCCCAGTGCGTCCGCTGCTTCCGACTGCCCGCGCGGCACGGCCTGGATGCCGCCGCGCCAGATCTCGCCCAGGAAGGCACCCGCATGCAGTGTCAGCCCCACGGCCGCCGCGACCCAGACATTGACCTTGAAGCCGAACACCGGCAGGCCGTAAAACACCAGGAACAGCTGCAGCAGCATGGGCGTTCCCTGGAAGAAGTCGATGAACACCCCGGCCGCCACGCGCAAGGCTTTCACCGGCGCGGTGCGGGCGAGCGCCACACCCAGCCCGGCCAGGCCGCCGCCCAGGAAGGCGATGGCCGAGAGCTGCAGCGTGGCCCACAGGCCGCTGGCAATGACCCAGAATTCAGTGAGTGTGAAGTCGCGAATCATGGCGGCCTCAGCGGGTGGGGTAAGAAAAGTAGAAGCGGTCTATCAGCTTGAAGACCGTCGAGAAAACCGTCGACATCGCCAGGTACAGCAAGGCGGCGACGATGTAGACCTCAAAGCTGCGGAAGGTGTCCGAGTCGATGTTCTGGGCCACCGAGGTCAGCTCCTCCGCGGAGATGGAGGAGACGATGCTGGTGGTCAGCAGCAGCATCACGAACTGCCCGGCCAGCGAAGGGTAGACCGTGCGCAGCGCCGGCTTGAAGACGATGTGGCGAAAGGTCTGCAAAGGGTTCAGGCCTAGCGCGGCGCCGGCCTCGAACTGGCCGCGCGGCACTGACTCAATGCCGGTGCGTATGATCTCGGCCGAGAAAGCACCCAGGTTCAGGCTCAGCGCCGCCACCGCCGCGGTGTTCGGCGTCAGGCTCAGGCCCAGCGAGGGCAGCCCGAAAAAGATGAACAGCACCTGCACCAGGAAAGGTGTGTTGCGCACGATCTCGATGTAGCTTTGCGCAGTCCAGCGCAGCGGCGCGGCCGCGGAGCGCTTGCCGAGAACGGCCAGCAGGCCTATGGCCATGCCTATCGCCACCGCGACCGCCGAAAGCCGCAGCGTCAGCCAGCAGCCCTGGGCGAATTGTTCCCAGTGCGGCAGCAGCACCGCGAAGTTGAAGCTGTAATTCATGTCTGTCGCTCTTGTCTCGTGAATAGGTCTTTTGGTGAACCGACATGGGCGCGCCAACCCGGCGCCCTCGGGCTTGGCTTTCTAGGCCGGCAGCGAAACCGCGCTCCCCGTCTTTGCCGCCTGCGTCACCGCCAGCGTCGCCTCCAGCGTGCGGAAACCGTCCTGCGCCGAACACACGGGCGCTTCGCGGCCTTCGATGAGCGCGGCGAAATGGCGTATCTGTTCGGTGTAGGGGCAGCCGATGTGCAGGGCGGTGCGCTCCATGGTCAGCGGGTCGTGCCAGCCCTGGGCCGGGCCCTGGTCCTGGCGGTAGCGCCAGACTTCCAGGCGCGGCAGGGTCAGCGAGCCTTCCGTGCCTGAATAGAAATGCGCGTTGATGTCCTGGCGCGGGAAACGCTCCGCCTCGCCGGCGGCCAGGTCCCAGTTCCAGGGCGCGGCCGCCGTGTCCGACACGGTGACCGTGCCCAGCGCGCCGCTGCGAAAGCGCAGCGCGACCACCGCGGTGTCCTCGACGCCAAAGCCGCGCACCGCGCTGGAGGCCAGTGCCTGCACGCTGTCGATTTCCCCGTAGAGATGGCGCATCAGGTCGATGTCGTGGATCAGGTTGATCAGGATGGGGCCGCCGCCCGGCTCGCGGCGCCAGGCCACGTCGAAGTAATCGCGCGGCTTGAGCCAGGTGCACATCACCGTGGCGCTGACCGGCCGGCCCAGCGTGCCGGCGGCCACGATGGCCTTGGCCTTGCGCATGATGGGGTTGTGGCGGCGCTGGTGGCCCACCAGCACCGGCAGCCCGGTGGCGCGCGAGGCTTCGCAGATGCGCAGCCCGTCGGCCAGCGTGTCGGCGATGGGTTTTTCGACCAGCACCGCGGCGCCGCGCTCTAGGCAGTCGACCGTGATCTGGGCATGCGTCACGTTGGGCGTCGCGACGATCACGCCTTTCGGTTGGGTCGCGGCCAGCAGGCTTTGGTAGTCGGGAAAGCAGGGCACGCCGATGGAGCGCGCGAAGTCGGCGGCCGCCGGTGTCGGGTCGGCGATGCCGGCGAGTTTCACGTCCGGGCTTTTGAGCGCGCGGTCTATATGGGTCATGCCGATCAGGCCGGCGCCGATCACGGCGATAGGAAGTCTGCTCATGGGTCCTTTTCTGGATGGGGGCTGCTGTTGAGGGGGAGTCTAGTAACAACAAAAATATCTACAATCCGCAAATAGTTGAGTCGTATTCAACGAATTGTTGATAATCAAGGCCATGGACCTGAAGGATTTGCACGTGTTCTGCGAGGTGGTGCGCCGCTCAGGCTTTGCCGCCGCTTCGCTGGAGATAGGCACGACGCCGGCGCACATCAGCAAGCGCATAGGCATCCTGGAGGCACAACTGGGCGTGCGCCTGTTCCACCGCACGACGCGGCGCGTCGTGATCACCGAGGACGGCGAGCGTGCCTACCAGTGGGCGCGGCGCATCCTGGACGACAGCAACGCGATGTCCGAGGCCTTCAGCAGCGCCAAGAGCGAGCCCTCGGGCCAGCTGCGCATCGCCACCAGCCAGCGCCTGGGCCGCGAACATGTGGCGCCCATACTGTCCCTGCTGGGCACGCGTTACCCCCGCATCGAGGTCTGGCTCGAACTGCTGGACAGGCGCGTGGACCTGGTCAGCGAGAACTTCGACCTCGACATCCGTGTCGGCGAGCCGGCCCAGCCGCAGCTGATTGCGCAGCGCATGGTGGAGAGCTGGCGCATCCTGTGCGCCTCGCCCGAGTACCTGGCGCGGCGCGGCCACCCCAAGTCGGTGGCCGAACTGGCCGAGCATGAATGCCTGCTGTACCGCGAGCGCGAGCAGCCCTTCGGCACCTGGCGCCTGACAGGGCCCAAAGGGCCGGAGTCCGTCAAGGTGACCAGCCGCTTCAGCTCCAACCACAGCGATGTGGTGAAGGGCTGGAGCGTGGACGGCAAGGGCATCTGCCTGCTGTCGATATGGGATGTTGCGCAGCCTTTGCGCGACGGCCGGGTGGTGAGGGTGCTGCCCACACACCACGAACCGGCCGACGTCTGGGCCATGACCAGCACCCGCTCGGCCGGCTCGGCCAAGGTCAGGGTCTGCGTGGAGTTCCTCAAGGAACAGCTGGCGCGGGGGCCGCACGCGCTGCAGATAGGCGCGCGCTCGTCACGGCCAGCCTAGGCTGCGAACAGGGGCCCCGGGCGGCCCCGCTGGCCGGGCGAGGGGAGAAAAAGCTTCTTCTGGATACTTTAAAAGTATTAAATAGCCCGAATTAAGATATTTTACATGCTGCACATGCGTTCCTAGAATCGCGCCAAACAGCCGTGGTTTGCAAGTTGTTACAGCTTGCTTTCCCGGTAGCCGGACAAAAAGGTCGTCAAGGAAACGCTGGATTTGCAGTCCATTTGTGACGCGTAGGCGGGGAAGCCGCCATAGCGCACAAGGCGTGAAGCCGTGTCGATCTCCGTATTTTTGACAAGCGGGGTATGGGCATGACGTGTGTTCGCAATCGATGGTTACAAGTTGTCGTGGCAATGGGCCTGGCTTTTCTCTGCGTGCGCCTTTTCGCCGCGGCCGACAAAACCGCCGGCGAACTGCCCAAGGAGCAGGTGATTGACCTGGAAAGCGCGGGCGCGGCCTATCCCTTTGCGGTCTATTCCAACATCGACCTGCGCCGGCCTGACCCCGGCATCCGGCGCGCCGTGGTTTTTGTGCATGGCGTGCAGCGCGATGCCGACCGCTACTTCGGTGTGGGCCTGGGGCTGCTGCAGGCCGCGCGGCTGGACGCCTCCAGCACCGTGTTGCTGGTACCGCATTTCCTGACGGCTTCTGACCCGTCGCCGGACGGCAGGATTCCGCTCTGGCGCGGCGGCAACTGGATGCAGTGCCAGGAGTCGCGCGGCAAGGAGGCCATCAACTCCTGCGGCGTGCTCGACGATATCGCCCGTTACCTGAGCGCGGACAAGCGTTTCCCCGTGCTCAAGGAAATCGTTTTCATCGGCCACTCGGCCGGCGGGCAGCTGATGCAGCGCTATGCCGTGCTGAACAACAGCGAGGAGGCGCTGCGCAAGGCGGGCATACGCGTGCGTTATGTGGTCTCCAGCCCGTCCTCTTATCTGTACCTGGACGCCAACCGTCCCGAGGGCGAGGACTTCAAGCCGGTGAACAGCATCCTCTGCCCCGGCTACAACAATTTCCGCTACGGCCTGGGCAACATGGTTCCCTACGGCCAGGGCCTGGACGGCGAACAGCTGTTCAAGCGTTATGCGGCGCGCGAGGTCCTTTACCTGGTGGGCGCGCAGGACAACGACCCGGCCTACGAGTCGCTCGACAAATCCTGCGGCGCCGCCATGCAGGGCACGGACCGCCTGAACCGGCACAGGAATTACCTGCGTTACGAACAATTTCTGGCGCGCAAGTGGAGCACGCCCGTGGCGCGCGCCGTCATGGTGGTGCCTGACGCGGGCCACGAGGCGGCCGATATTTTTGAATCGCGCGAGGTCGCCGCAAAAATTTTCCCGGCCGCCGGCCACTAGCCAAGAGCAGGGAGAGCACAAAAACACACAGGGACCAACAGGGACGCACCGAAATACAGGCACACGAAGAAAACACAAAAGAAGCCCCCACGGCGCGCACACAACAACAAGACAGAAAACGAACACATGATGGAATCCCCACGCCTTGCCGCGCCCCGGCGAAAAATCCTCGCGTCGCAGATCTGCGCGATGCTGGCCGCCGCGCCCTTCACCATGCCATGCGCCGTCCACGCGCAAACGCCGCCCAGCGCCGGCACCCTGTTCGACGCCAACCGGCAGCAGCTGTCGCCCGCGGAAACCAGCGGCGCGCCGGCGGCCGTGCAGCGCCCCGCGCGCATCGAAAAAGAGACCGAAGGCAGCGACGAGGGCCAGGGCCTTGCCGCGGGCGGGCCGGGCGTGCAGGTCACGGGCTTTGTGTTGAGCGGCAACCGGTCCCTGCCGGCTTCCGAGTTGCAAGGCCAGTTGCAGGAATTTGTCGGCCGCGAGCTGGACTTCGCCGGGCTGGGCAAAGCCGCCGCCAAGATCACCGCCTACTACCGCGCGCGCGGCTACCTGGTGGCGCGTGCCTACCTCCCGGCCCAGGAAATACAGGGCGGCATGGTCGCCCTCGGCATCCGTGAAGGCGTCATAGGCCGGGTGGTGGCCGAGCCTGACGCCAATGTGCGACTGGACCCGGCGCTGATAGGCCGGCACCTCGCGGGGCTGCAGCCGGGCGAGGTGATCCAGGAGAGCGACCTGGAAAACACGCTGCTGCGCCTGTCCGACATCGCTGGCATGACAGTCAAGGCGGTGCTGCGACCGTCGGCTGAGCCGGGCGCCACCGACGTCATCGTCAAGCTCAGCGAAATGAGCGCGATCACCGCGCGCGTGAGCATAGACAACGGCGGCAGCTTTTACACGGGTGCCAATCGCCTGTCCGCCAGCCTGAGCCTCAACGACGCGCTGGGCATGGGCGAAAGCTTCAGCCTCAACACACAGCAAACCTTTGAAGGCCTGCGCATCGCCGGCGTGGGCTACCAGCAGCCCCTGGGCACGACGGGCCTGACGGTGGGCGCGAACTTCGCGGGCCTGCAATACAACATTGGCAAAAACCTCAAGGAGGTCCAGGCCAGCGGCGAAGCCCGCATCAGCACGCTGTTCCTCAATGCCGCGCTGCTGCGCAGCCGGCGCGCCAACGTCAATGCCTCGCTGGCGGCGGAATACCGGCATTTCCAGGACACCACGGGCGGCACCACCGTCGACAAATCCGCCCATGTGCTGAGCGCGGGCCTGTCCGGCGACTGGCGCGACGATTTGACCGGTGCGCCGGCCAGCAACAGCTGGAATGCACGCGTGGGCATGGGCCACCTGAAAAAGGAAACCGCCAACGACGCAGCGCTGGACCGCTTCACGGCCAATGCGGCCGGCGACTACAAAAAACTCAACCTGTCCTATAGCCGCCTGCAGCAGCTGGGTGGCGGGTTCTCGCTGCTGGGCTCCGTCAGCGCGCAGTACGCCGACAAGAACCTGGACGCATCGGAAAAAATGAGCCTGGGCGGCTCGAACGGCGTGCGCGCCTACCCGGCCGGCGAGGCCGCGGGCGATCAGGGCATGCTGGCGCGGCTGGAATTGCGCAAGAACCTGGGCGTCGTTGGCAACGCGGTGGTGGAAGGCGCGCTGTTTGCCGACGCGGGGCGCGTGACCATCAACAAAAAGCCCTGGGACGCCAGCGAGAACCGCGCCAGCCGCTACGGCTACGGCGTGGGCCTGAACGTCTACCACAAGGACCTGGTGTTCAATGCGAGCCTGGCGATGTCGCCCGGCGTCAACCCGACCAGCGAACCGAAAAGCGCGCGCCGCCTGTGGCTGTCGGTCTCGGGGTCGCCCCAGGCTTTCACCGGCCTGGCCTCCAGCAGCAGCGGCGGCAACCGGGGCGAGGACTTCGAGGAAGCGCAGGACGGCATGCTGTTCTACGGCTCGCTGGGCATCGTCCCCGAATATGTGAGCCGCTCGGGTTCCACGCCCGCGGCACCCGCCGACCAGAGCAAGCTGGCCACGCCCAACGGGCGCAATATGTCGGGCTTCTGGCGCGCGCGCGACAACGTGTCCTACGTGGGCGCGCGTGGTGGCATCCCGATTTACGAGCAGTGGAAGCTGCTGTGGCAGCTGGAGCTGGGCCTGTCGCTGAGCGCGGGCGCCGCCGGTGTCGATGCCTCGCCGGACTGGACGCACAGGCAGGAACTGCGCAACACCGGCGTGGCCGTCGCCCATCCCGACGCCGGCACCGCGATGTATGGCAACTGGGACATGCCGCTCAAGGAAAGCACAACCTCCTTCGATCCCTTCGGCGCCACCACCAGCGCGGCTCACTACAACATCATCGGCTCGCCGGGCTTTGCCACCAGCATCACCCGGAATTCGGGCCCGGTGGGCACGGCGGCGGTGAACAACAACGACGATGCCGCTTTCAACCGGCGTCAGGCCGGCGTGTACGGGTACTGGACGCCCAAGATGGGGGGCTTTCAGCTCAAGCTGGCGTATTCGAACAACGGCATGAAGGCCGCGCCCGACGTGGACACCGGCTACCTCTACGGCGGCAGCCTGTCCTATGAGAACGGCGGCTTCTCCGCCGTGGTGGCGGCCGAGCAGCACATCAACTACTTCGGCATCGCCAGCCTGGGCCGCAACGCGCGCGGCGTCGGCACCAACACCCACGTCACGCAGGGCACCACCTCGGACGACTACAGCGTGCGCTACGGCGTGGCCTACGACTTCGGCGACACCAAGGTCTCGCTGATTGCCGACGAGTTGCGCTACGCCGAATCCGGCGTCGTCAACACCAGCGTCACCTCCAGCGACATGTCCAGCTACCGCCGCCGCGCCTACATGGTCGGCGTCACCCACAAGATCGGCGCCTGGCAGCTGCGTGCCAGCCATGCCAAGGCCTTCGCGGGCGACTGCACCATGATTTCCGGCAACGGCGTGAACTGCTCGACCGAGGGCATGGGCGCGACCTCCCAGGCCATCGGCTTTTCCTACAACTGGAGCAAACAACTGAGGATCTTCGGCCAGTACGTGGTGCTGCGCAACCAGCCGCTGGCCAACTACAACTACGCCGTCGCCGGCGTGTTCGGCACCTCCGGCGTAGGCACCACGATTCGCGCGATCGGTGTCGGTATCAATTACACATTCTGAGGGGCTCGCCATGACGCACCAACCTTCCCCGGCTTCTTCCATTCATGCGGCGCGCAAAAGCCGCCCGAGGCTGACGCCGCTGACGGCCGCCATGCTGTCGGCGCTGTGCAGCATCTACCCGCTCCGGGTATACGCGCTGGACCCTGGCGCGCTGCCGACCGGCGGCCAGGTCACGGCCGGCAGCGGCAGCATCAGCCAGAGTGGCAACGTGATGAACGTGGTGCAAGGCAGCGACCGCATGGCCGCGACCTGGAACACCTTCAACATCGGCAGCGCGGCCAGGGTCAATTTCGCGCAGCCCTCGGCCTCCTCGGTGGCGCTCAACCGCGTCACCTCCAGCGACGCCTCGCAGATCATGGGCCAGCTCAATGCCAACGGGCAGGTCTACCTGATCAACCCTTCGGGCATCCTGTTCGGCCAGGGCTCGGCCGTCAACGTCGGCGGCCTGGTGGCCAGCTCGCTGAACCTCTCCGACGCCAATTTCATGGCCGGCAACAACCGGTTTGAAGCCGGCGGCACGGGTGGGGCGGGCGGCGCCGTGATCAACCAGGGCAGCATCGTCGCGGCCGACGGCGGTTACGTGGCCTTGCTGGGCGCGCAGGTGCGCAACGAGGGCAGCATCACGGCCCGCCTGGGCAGCGTCATGCTGGGCGCCGGCGAAAAAGTCACGCTGGACTTCAACGGCGACGGCCTGATCAATATGCAGGTCAGCGACCCTGCGCTGGGCGCCAGCGTGCTGAACCAGGGCCTGCTCAAGGCCAACGGCGGCGTGGTTGTCATGTCGGCGCGCTCCGGCGACGCGCTGCTGTCCCATGTGGTCAACAACGAGGGCGTGATCGAGGCGACCAGCCTGCAGCGCCGCAACGGCGCCGTGCTGCTCGACGGCGGCGGCGCGGGTGTCGTCGCGGTGAACGGCCGTGTCGACGTCTCGGGCCGCGGCGCCGGCGAAACCGGCGGCAGTTTCAAGGCCCTGGGCCAGTACGTCGGTGTGTTTGACGGCGCGCGCATAGACGCCTCGGGCGACGCCGGCGGCGGCACCGTGCTGGTCGGCGGCAACTACCAGGGCAGCGGCACCGAACGCCAGGCCGTGGGGACCTTTATGGGTGAAGACGCCCGCATCCAGGCCGACGCGATCAGCAGCGGCGACGGCGGCAAGGTCATCCTGTGGTCCACCGACAGCACGCGCTTTCACGGCGGCATCACCGTGCTGGGCGGGGGCCAAACCGGCAGCGGCGGCCTGGTCGAGACCTCGGGCCACAACCTGGAAGCGACGGGTTCGGTGGATATCAGCGCGGCCTCCGGCAAAGGCGGCACCTGGCTGATAGATCCCTACAACATCAACATCACGAGCACGGCAAGCGTCGGCGCGACCGGGAGCTCGCCCTTCACCTCCAGCGGCGCGGCCAGCTCCAACCTGAGCTCAGCCGTGCTCAATGCCTCGCTGTCCGAAGGCGCCAACGTGATTGTCCAGACCTCCGCCGTCGGCGGCACCTCGGGCGACATCAATGTGCTGGACAACGTCAAGGGGGTTGGCAATGCCTCGCTGACCCTGCAGGCGCACCGCAACATCATCATGGGCAGCCGCACCATCTCCAACGGCACCGGCAAGAGCCTCAACGTCACGTTATCCTCCAATTTCGCCAACAACGGCAACGGCTCGGTGGCCCTGACAGGCAGCACCATCAGCACCAATGGCGGGTCCATCGTCATTGGCGGCGGCGGGGCCAACCCGCTGACCGGTTATGCCGCCACCAACCAGAGCGGCGCCTCGGGCGTGGCGATCACCGGGGGCACCACGCTGAGCACCAGCGGCGGCAACATCACGATACGCGGCGCCTCCACATCGACAAGCTCCAGCAGCAGCGCGGTGAATATCTCCGGCTCCACGCTCAATGCCGGCGGCGGGAACATCTCCATCCTGGCCAATGTCGCCAGCGCCAGCGCGACCGGCGACGCCTTCGTGCTCACCGGCGGCAGCAATGTCCTGACCAGCGGCGCCGGCTCCATCACGGTGGACAGCAGCAACCTGGGCAGCGGCAACGGCACGCGCATCTTCAGCACCAACAACACCCTGGCCGCCAGCGGCTCCGGCAACCTGACGATCAGCGGCAACGCGACTTCCGGCTTCGGTGTGCTGATCTGCTCGACCGCCAGCACCTCCTCGCAACAGCTCACCGTGGGCAGCGGCAACCTGACCGTGCAAGCCAATGCCAACGGCTTCGCCGGCGCCGGCCGCGGCGTCTACCTGGCGGCCTCGGGCAACGGCGGCGTGGTGCTCAATGCCACGGCCGGCGGCGCCATCACGCTGGGCGGCAGCAGCACTGGCAGCTACGGCACCGTGCTCAATTCGACGGGCCCGGGATCTTCCATCAGCATCTTCTCGGACGGCGCCATCACGGTGGCCGGCAACACCTCGGGCGGCACCACGCCCGCGCTGGGGCTGCTGAGCTCCGGCAGCGGCGCCAGCGCGGCCACCGCTTCCAGGGTCAACATCAGCAGCACGGCCGGCGCGCTCAAGCTGTTGGCCAACAACAGCGTGGTCAATCCGACCACCGGCTCGTTCAAGGCCGTGTCGCTGGATGCCAGCGGCAGCTACGCCAGCATCAACCTGGGCACGCAGTCGGGCGCGCTGACGCTGGACGGCACCAGCTATTCGGGCCGCGGCGTCGACATCGCGCCCTCCGGTGCCAATGCGGCGATCAACATCACCACCGGCAGCGGCGCCATTGCCGTCAACGGCAACAGCACCAGCAGCTTCGGCGGCTACGGCATCTTCCTGAACTCCACCGGCAACTCGAACGGTGTCAACGTCAGCACCGTGAGCGGCGACATCACCTTCCGCGGCGACTCCATAGGCACCTCGGACGCCATTTCCCTGGGCGGCAGCGCTTCGAGCACCAACTCGGTCAACAACATCGCCTCGCAGGGCGGCAACATCACGCTGCTCGGCAACTTCCACTCGCCGAATCTCGCCGAGCTGGACCATGGCATTGCGATCCAGAACGTCGCCAACCGCATCCAGACCACCGGCTCGGGCAACGTGACGCTGGTTGGCAATGCCGCCGACCAGGGCAACGGCGTCAGCATTTACGGCGGCGGCAAGGCGCTGGTCAGCGTCGAGAACGGCGCGCTCGCGATCACCGGCAGCAGTGTCTACGGCGACGGCGTGGGCGTGCTGACCGGCAACAACGTCATACGCGCCACCGGCAGCGGTTCGGTGAGCGTGGCCGGCAGCTCCAGCTACGGCAGCGGCGTCACCATCTACCCTTCGACGGCGACCAGTTCCGCCGCCATCTCCACGGTGTCGGGCAAGCTCTCGGTCACGGGAAACAGCGGCGCGGCCTCCACCGCGCCGGCGGTGCTGCTGCGCAGCGCGGCCTCGGGCGCCGCCAACGGCGTCAGCATCACGTCCGGCAGCGGCGACATCGATATCCAGGCGACGACCGCAGGCTCCGGCGAGGGGCTCTCCATTGTCGGCAGCAGCACCAATGCCTTCAACACCGTCAGCACGGGCGGCGACGGCAGCCTGCGCGTTTCGGGTTCGGGCGGCAGCTACGGCGTGCGCATAGACGGCGGCACCAACAAGCTGCAGGTGGAAAACGGCCTGCTGCTCATCAGCGCCAGCGCGCCCAACGGGCAGGCTTTCAGCCAGTCCTCCGATGTCACGACGATTGCCGCCACTGGCTCCGGCACCGTGCTGCGCAGCCTGGGCGGCACCATCAGCAACAGCCTGACCAGCGCCGCGTCGGCAGGCGCCACTGCCGCGCTGCAGACTGAAATGGCCGGTGGCGACTGGATGGCACCGCTGGCGGGGGACACCCCGGCGCCGCCCTCCGGCGCCGGCACGGACAGGCTCACCATTTCCGTGCTGTCGCCAGGCGCCGATCTCAATGCATCCGCCGCGGGAAAAGACGATGCGACGCCTTGAACCTGTGCCCGCCGCGGCGGCGACCATCCGCTTCATGCCGCCGCGCCGCACCGGGCGGCTGGTGCTGCTTGCGCTGCTGCTGGCATTGCTGTCCGGCGCGGCCGTCGCCGCGGACAAAACCCCCGGCAAGGCCGAGCACGACAATTTCCATTTCCTCGGCGAAATGAACAAGGCCTCCACCGTGATGGTGGTGGAAACCCGAATCGTCCCGCCCGAGCTGGGCAAAAAAATCGCGCGAGCGGTCGACCAGGTGATCCGGGACGGCAACCAGCCGGGCGCCAAGCGCCCGGGGGACTACCTGCAGTACGAGCCGCTGATCCTGGCGCTGGCCGGCCCCGACGGTTCGCGCATGCATTCGGGGCGCAGCCGGCAGGACATCCTGTCCACCACACGGCGCCTGATGCAGCGCGAGCGCGCACTGGCCCTGATGGCCGCGATGACCCAGTCGAAAGCGCAATTGCTGGCCGTGGCCGAAAAAAACCTGGACACCATCGTGCCGGCCTATACCAACGGCGTGCAGGCCCAGCCGACCACTTATGCGCACTACCTGCTGGCCTTCGCCTCGGTCTTCGGGCGCGACAGCGCGCGCCTGAAGGAGGCTTATGCGCGCCTGAACCTGAGCCCGCTGGGCGCGGGCGCGCTCGGCACCTCGAGCTTTCCGGTCAACCGGGAACGCCTGGCGGAGCTGCTGGGTTTTGACGGCGCGCTGGAAAACTCCTACGACGCGGCGCAGCTGGGTGCGCTCGACACCGGCGTGGAACTGGTGGGCCTGTGCAGCAACGCGGCGCTGATGATGGGCGTGCTGGTGCAGGACATGCACACCCAGTACCACCAGGCCGCTCCCTGGATCACCCTCCAGGAGGGCCGGCTTACCGGCACCAGCAGCATCATGCCGCAAAAGCGCAACCCCTATGCCCTCAATACGCTACGGCTGCAGGCCAGCGAGGTGGTGGGCCGCGCCTTCACCTACCAGCTGGAGGCGCACAACGTCACGCCCGGCATGCCCGACTACAAGCGCGACCAGGTCGAAAAAACCCTGGAGCTCACGACCGATGCCTTTGTGAAGCTGGCTGAGCTGATGAACAACCTCGTCATAGACCGCAGCCGCGCCCTGCAAGAAGTCGAGGCCGACTATTCCACCACCACCGAACTGGCGGACATCCTGCAGCGCGATTCCGATGTCCCGTTTCGGGTCGGCCACCATTTCGCCTCGGAGCTGGTCAGCCACGGGCGCGCCCACAAGCTCAAGCCCGCCGAGATCCCTTTTGACGTCGTCAAGCAGCTGTACACCGAAGCGGTGAAAGCCTTTGACTTCCCCCGCACGGATTTCCCGCTCACGCAGGAACGCTACCGGACGGCGCTGAGCGCGCAGAACATGCTGGCCTCGAGCAAAGGCCTGGGCGGCCCGCAGCGTGCGGAGACCACCAGGATGCTGGCGGCCGAGAAGCGCCGGCTGGACCAGGACGCAGCCTGGCTCAAGGCGCAGGAAGAAAAACTCGCGCTCGCCCAGCAGAAGCTGGACCGCACTTTTTCCGGGCTGTTCCAGTGAGCCTGGTGTCGGCAACGGTGATACTGGCGTTGCCGGAGGGGCGCCATGGCTGAGGAAATTTTTTCGCTCGAAAACTTCGAATACCTGTGCTACTCGCGGCAGCAGGAGCCGGCCGCGCGCGAGCTGGTCAAGCTGCTGCTGCTCATAGACAGGAACTACGGCAACCTTGACGGCAACTTCGCGCTCAGCTTGTCGGCCGCCGTGGGCGCGCGGGAGCGCGACGCGCACGGCCTGACCCGCATCACCAGCGCCATCTCGGCGCTGTTCTCCGACCCCGGCTTTCACGTCACGCCGAACGGCTTCGGCCAGCTCATCAACTTCCAGCGCTGGCTGTCGGCGCTGTTCGCCGCCAGCGCCTTCGTCCATTGCGACCACATCCTGAAGTCGCTCAACTTCCTGGGTCCCGGCGCGCCGGAGTTCCATGTCAGCGAGCAGGACCTGGTCAAGTTCTGCATCCTGTACTCGCCCGAATCGGAAATCCCGCTGGACGCGGAACTGCTGTGGCGGCAGAACAAAAAACTGGCCGCCGCGCTGTTCACGGCCCTGCTCTCGCCGCGCTTTCTCGGCTCGCCCGCCGCGCACTCCAAACGCGAGGCGCTGCTGGCCTGGTTGCCCGATCATCTCGAGGAAATCGACAGCCTGGACCTTTTGCCGCTGGGCATCCTGCACGACGTGTACATGCACTGCAGCTACGCCGACCTGCCCGGCCGCCATGAGATCAAGCGCCCCATCAACCGCCTGATCCGCAAGAAACTGGACGCGCTGGGCCTGGCCCGCGTGCCCCTCACCCTGGCTCCGGCCAGCACGGACAAGCCCGTCATGCTGGTGCTGCTCGAATGGTTTTCCGGCGGGCATTCGATTTACCGCACGCACTCCAGGAGCATGGAGGCCGCGCGCCGGCATTTCTACCTGGTGGCCGTCGCCTATCCCGGCAATATCGACGAGCTGGGCCGGGCGGTGTTCGACGAGGTGGTGGATTTCGAGGCGCCCAACGACATGATGGCCTGCCTGCGCCAGCTGCACACGCTGGCCTGCGCCCTCAAGCCCGCCGTGTTCTACATGCCCAGCGTCGGCATGTTTCCCATCACCATGTTCGCGGCCAACCAGCGCCTGGCGCCGGTGCAGGTGGCCGCGCTGGGCCATCCGGCCACCACGCACTCCGACCGCATCGACTACATCAGCGTGGAAGACGACTTCGTCGGCGACCCGGCCTGCTTCAGCGAAACCCTGCTGCGCCTGCCCAAGGACGGCCAGCCTTACCGGCCGTCCGCCATCGAGGTCTCGCTGGCGCGGCCGCGGCGGCAGGACTCGCCCGTGGTCAACATCGCCGTGGCCTCGACCACCATGAAACTCAACCCGAAGTTCCTGCTGGCCTGCCAGAAGATATGCGCCGGCTCGCGCAAGCAGGTGCGCTTTCATTTCCTGATCGGGCAGGCGACCGGCCTGATCTATCCGCAGGTGCTAAGGGTGATACGCCGCTACCTGCCGGATGCCGAGGTCTACGCCCACCAGCCCTATCCCGACTACCTCGCCATCTTCAGCCGCTGCGACATGTTCCTGAGCCCTTTTCCTTTCGGCAACACCAACGGCATCACCGACGCGATGACGGTCGGCCTGCCCGGCGTGTGCAAGACGGGGCCTGAGGTGTTCGAGCATATTGATGAGGCCCTGTTCCGGCGCCTGGGCCTGCCGGACTGGAGCATCGCCGCCAGCGTGGAGGGCTACGTCGCGGCCGCCATCCGCATGGCCGACCACTACGAGGAGCGGGCCGCGCTGTACCGCCGGCTGGAGCGGCCCGAATGCCTGGACGCCTTGTTCCTGGGCCGCGCGGAGTGCCTGGGCGACCGGCTGCATCAGACCTGGTTGGCGGCGGCCGGCAGGTCCTTGCCCGACAGGGCCTGATGCATGGCCTGGCGGTCCAGCGTTTTTTCCCAAGCGCAGACGGCGATGCAGGCCACACAGTTGCCGATCACGTTGGTGAGGGAGCGGCATTTCATCAGCCGCTCCACGCCCAGCAGCAAGACCATGCCGGTCAATGGAATCAGGTTCAGGCTGGCCAGCGTCGCGGCAAGGGCCACGAAGGACGAACCGGCGACGCTGGCGGCGCTCTTGGACGTGAGCATCATGATGCCCAGCAGCGACAGCAGCTGCCAGAACCCCAGGTCGACATGCGCCACCTGCGCCAGGAAGACCGCCGCCATCGCGATGTAAAGATTGCTGCCGTTCAGGTTGAAGCTGTAGCCGGCCGGCAGCATCAGGCGCACCACCGGTTTGGCGCAGCCCATTTTTTCCAGCTTCTCGACCAGGCCCGGCAGGGCGGCGATCGATGAGCTGGTGAAAAAGACCAGCATCAGCTCTTCCTTGACATAGGCGACCAGGCGGAAGATGCTGCAGCCGGCGGCGCGCGCGACCAGGCCCATCACGACGAAGACGAACAGGATGCTGACGAGGTAGATTGCGGCGAGAAAGTGCAGCAGCGGCAGCGCCGAGGATATGCCGTAGCGGCCTATCATGAAGGCCACGGCACCGAAGGCGGCCAGTGGCGCCAGCTTCAGGACCATGCCGACCATGCCGTAGAACACCTGCTGCACGCCTTCTATGAGCTCCAGCAGGCCGCGGCCGCGCTCGCCCACGCGCGCCAGCGCGATGCCCGTCAGCAGCGCCAGCAGCAGGACCTGCAGAATGCTGTTGCCGGTGAAGGCGCCGGTGAAGGTCGAGGGAATGATGTCGAGCAAAAATTCGCTCGCGCTTTGCGTGGCCGGCGCGGGCGCCGCGTGCTGCGCGGCCTCGGCGGCAAAAACCGGCGCGAAGCCCTTGCCGGGCGCCAGCAGCAGGGCGCCCGCAATGCCCGCCGCCAGCGAGAGCACCGTCATGGCCTCGAAGTAGAAGAAGGCCTTGACGCCCACTTGCGTGGCCTGCAGCCGGTTGCGCATGCCGGCGATGCCGGACACCACCAGGCAAAAAATCAGCACGCCGATCAGCATGCCGACCAGGCGCAGGAAGCCGTCGCTCAGGGGTTTCATCAGCGCGCCGGCTGACGGGAAGAAATGCCCCAGCAGCATGCCGGCGGCAAAGGCGAGGGCCATCTGCGCGATGGGATGGCGAAGCGTTTTTCTGGTTCTGGTCATCGACCGCCCAGTCTACGGGTGATCTTGCCACGGGCCTTCGCGAGCCGCGCCATACGGTGGATTTTTGAGGATGGACGGTGAGTGTAAAGACGCATAGGTGTCATCCTGCGCCCAGGGCATATACCTAAAATCCGGATGCAATATTCCTGATATCTTTAAAAGATGGGCTGAGGCGATGGAACTGAGATGGAACTGAGACACCTGCGCTACTTCCTGATGGTTGCCGAGGAGCAGCATTTCACGCGCGCCGCCGAGCGGCTGAACATGCAGCAGCCGCCCCTGAGCCACCAGATCCGGCTGCTGGAAGAAGAACTGGGTTTCGAGTTGTTCCGCCGCCATCCCAAAGGCGCGGCGCTGACGGCCGGCGGCGCCGTGTTTGTGCAGGAGGCCAAGGCCATACTGCGCGGCGTCGAGCAGGCCTCGGCGCGCGCCGCGCGCGCCGCCCAGGGTTTTGAAGGCACGCTGGCCATAGGCTTTACCAGTTCGGCCGCGGCCCACCCCCTGATTCCCGGCATCATCCGCGCCTACCGCGACGCCTATCCCGATGTCCACCTGGACCTGCGGGAAGCCAATGCGGCCGAGCTGACCGAAGGCATAGACCGGGGCACGGTCAATGTCGCGATTTTGCGTTCGCCCGTCAGCCATCCGCGCGGCGTGAGTTTTTTCTCCCTGCTGGAAGAAGAGATGCTGTTGATCCTGCCGGTGGGCCACGCGCTGGTCGCGGGCGCCGCCAAGGACAAGATGCCGGTCATCGACCTGAGGGCCCTGGCCGATGAACAGTTCATCCTGGTGCGCAGGCACGGCGCGCCGGGCATGTATTCGGACCTGATCGAAGCCTGTGAACAAGCTGGCTTCACGCTCAAGATCGCCACGGAGGTCGAGCGCATGCTGACCAACATCAGCCTGGTCGCGGCCGGCGCGGGCGTCTCCGTCGTTCCCGCCTCGATGAAGGATTTCCACCGCGAGAGCGTGGTGTACTGCCGCATCCGCAATGCCAGGCCGGCCCTGGTGGCGCCCATCACGCTGGTGAGCCGGGAGGACAGCAACTCACCGGCCGAAAAAAACTTCCTGGACCTGGCCAAAAGTTTCGCGCGGCAGCACAAGGCCGCAAGGTAGGCGTGCGGCGGGCCCTAGGCCGGTTTCAGTGCAAAATGGGCCGGCGCCGCTGCCCGCGCCTGACATGTCAGCCACCACACCGCCGCCTCCATGAGAACCCGCCACATCGAAGTCCTGCAGGCCATACTGCGCACCGGCACCATCAGCGGCGCGGCGCGCCTGCTGCATGTGTCCCAGCCGGCCGTGACCAAGGCCTTGCAGCATGCGGAGGCAACCGTCGGTTTTGCGCTCTTCAACCGCGAAGGCAAGCGCTTGGTGGCGACCCGGGAAACCCACGCGCTGGCCCCGGTCGTGGAGCAGGCCACGGGCGGCCTCGATGCCGTGCGCGAGCTGGCGCGCAACCTCAAGCTGGGCGCCGACAAGGCGGTGCGCGTGGCGGCCGTCGCCTCGCTGGCCAACAGCGTGCTGCCGTCCGCGCTGCTGGCGGCGCGCAAGCTGTTTCCCAAGATGCGCAGCGAGCTCAACACCGGCCACACCGAGGACATGATGCAAAAGCTGCTGATGCACGAGGTGGACCTGGCGATCGCCTTCGACCCGCCGCTGCATCCCTCGCTGGACTGCGTGGAGATAGGCCACCTGCAACTGGTCGCGGCCAGCCTGCCCGCGCGCCTGGGCAAATATGCGCGCAACAAAACGATCTCGGCCGAGGCGCTGGCGAGCATGGAGCTGATTGAGCTCTCGGGCAAGGACCCGCTGGGCCGCATCTATTCGCGTTATGCCAACCGCTTCAACTGGCAGCAGGGCAAGACGGCGGTGCGCACCTACCAGATGGCGGTGCGGCTGGCCGAGCTGGACCAGGGCGTGGCGATTGTGGATTCGGCCAGCGCCAACTTTTTTTCCGACAAGCTCAAGGTCCTGCCGCTGGAGCCGCGCGCCGAGTTCCCGGTCTGCGCGATGTACCTCAAGGCGGCCGCCGTCACCGACATCATGCGCACGCTCACGCAATGCGTCGGCGACGAACTTCACAAAGTGCAGGAAGCCACCCTGCAGCCCAGGGCCTGAAGGGCGGCGAGCCTGCCGGCCTAGTACTGGCTGGCGGCCGCGGGCTGCGCCAGCGCTTGGCCGCGCAGGCTTTGCACCACGCGCCTGGCGGCGACCAGGTCGCTCAGGCCCACGCCGACGGCCTTGAACAGGATGATCTCCTCGGGCGAGCGGCGCCAGGGCTCCCGGCCGGCCAGCAGCTCGGGCAGGTCGCTGATCTGCGAGGCGTCCAGGCTTTTGTCGGCCAGCCCGATCACGATCTCGCCGGCCTCCACCAGGCTTTGCGGCTTCCATTCCACCATGACGCGGTCGCTGCGCGCGCGGCTCACCTGGTCGATTTCGGTGCCGCCGGGCAGGCTGGTGCCGACCGCGCAAATGGCCGCGCCGCGCTGCAGCCAGGCGCCGTCAAACAGCGGCTGCTTGGAGCGCGTCACGGTGACGATCAGGTCGGCGCCAGCCACTGCCTCCTGTGGCGACATTTGGCGCACCGCGATGCCGTAACGCGCAGCAAACGCTTCGCAGGCCTGCGAGACATCGGCCGTGTCGACGATGGCGATCTCCGAAAAGCCCATGGTTTCCTGCAAAGCCTCGAGGTGCGTGCGGCCCTGGATGCCCAGACCGAAGAGCGCCATTTTTCTCGCGCCCGGCCGGGTGATGTTGTGCGCTGCCCAGGCCGTCATGGCGGCGGTGCGCGCGCGCGTGATTTCCGCTGCCGGCATCACGTGGTGGTCCTGCCGCGCCAGGTCGAAGAGGTTGACCAGGAAGTCGAACTGGCCGTTGAGGCTGGTATAGGTTTTGTAGGCGGCGACGCCGCGGCTTTCCCACAGCGCCCCCATGCCGCTGAGCTTCCAGCTGCCGCAGTCTATGCGCTGGCGCGCCTGTATGGCCGCGTCGCCGCTGCGCAGGGATTCAAAGGCCGCGGGCAGGTCCTGCAAGACCTCGCGCCAGCCGACGCTGCGGGCGACGTCTTCATCGGTATAGGTATGGATCATGGAATGCTTTCGAAAAAGAAGGCGCGCCTGGAGGCCCCAAGCCGGCGCCGAGGAGAGCATCCTAAGTGGGCATGCGAGCCCGCCCTCATCACATTTGCGCGAGGCCAATAACCTGAAGTTATGGGCTCCTCTGAAGTGCTGCTTGGGCGCGCGTGCGCCGGGCTTGACGCGCTGCGGCTTCGTTTGCATGATGCCGCCAACCCGTCCCTGCCGAATGCCCTTGCTGAAAGCGAATTCCTCCCATGCCCGCATTGCCATCCCTCTTGCGCACCGGATCCAAGCCCCTGGCCGCGCTGCTCGGCCTGCTGCTGCTGGCCTGCCCGGCGGCACGCGCGCAAAAAGCGCAAACCGTGAACTTCCTGAGCGAGGACGGCAAGACGACGCTGGTGGCTTACCAGTACGTGCCCGATACGCCGGGCCCGCACCCGGCGGTGGTGATGCTGCATGGGCGCGGCGGCCTGTACTCCACGCTCAAGCAGACTTTTGATGCCGACTCGCTGTCCTCGCGCCATGTCGCGTGGGCGAAGTTCTGGGTCGAGCGCGGTTATGTGGCCTTGCTGGTGGATTCCTTCGGCCCTCGCGGTTATGCACGCGGCTTTGAAGCCGGCACCAACGACGGCAGCCGGCCGGCCAGCGTCAACGAAATCACGGTGCGCCCGCTGGACGCCTACGCGGCACTGAAGTTTCTGCGCGCCCAAGCCGCCGTCGTCAAGGACCCGGTGTTTCTGCAGGGCTGGTCCAACGGCGGCAGCACGGCGCTGTCCGCGGCCTCCACCACGGCGCCGGGCATCGAGGCACCGACCGAGGCCACGGGTTTCCGGGCATTCCTGAGCATGTACCCGGCCTGCGGCCAGGTCATGCGCAGGTATCCCCAGACTTACCGCAGCTACGCGCCCATGCTGCTGCTGATAGGCACGGATGATGAAGAGGTCAACCCGGAACGCTGTGCCCGGCTTTCCGAGATCGCCGAGCGCAACGGCAGCGACTGGCAGTTTGTGCTCTACCCCGGTGTCGAGCATTCCTACGACACGCCCACGCGCAAGCGCGAATCCGTGGCGGCCAACAAGCTCGCGGCCGAAGACAGCAAGCAGCGCGCCGAGGCCTTCTTCGGAAAATTCCTCAAGCGCTGACATGGGCCGCGCCAGGCGGCCCCCTCCTTGAATGATCGAACGCCCGCCTTGCAGCGGGCGTTTCGCTTTGTGCACGCCAGTGGTGCGCGCGCGGTGTTTCTAAGCGGTGATACATATTTTTTGCGTGGATAAATAACCGTGGGTTATGGATATGGGCGGGTATTTCGAACTGGTCCCGGCAGGCAAATCCCAGTCCAATAAGCAGCGGGGAGAAGCAGCTTTCAAGCACGGCGCCGGTCCGGCTGAAAGCTTTTGAAAACGACAGATGCAAGCAATCCATGTGAACAAATCCAGAAGCCGGCCTTTTAAACCCAGCGTCATTGGCGGCTTGCTGGCGCTTTCCGGTTATGGCGCCTTCGCGCAAGCGCCCGATGCCGGTCGCATGCTGGAGTCCATACGCGAACGCGCGCCGGGCCTTTCAAACCCGGCACCGGCGGACGCACCGGCCGTGATTGAAAAACCCGCGCAGGAAAACCACGCGCCGTCCGCCGACACCGGCGCGCGGGTGCTGGTGACGCAGTTCGCGTTCAGCGGCAACGATTCCATCGATGCGCAAACGCTGGCCGCGGAGCTCGGCGGCTTCACCGGCCGCGAGATCGGCTTCGAGGCGCTGGCCGAGGCCGCCGCGCGCGTCACGCGCTTTTACCGCGAACGCGGCTTTCTCGTGGCGCGCGCCAACCTGCCCGCGCAGGACATTGCCGGCGGCACGGTGAGGCTGGAAATCCAGGAAGGCCGGCTGGGCGCGGTGAGCGTGGAACCCGCCAAAAATGTGCGCCTGGACCCGGGTGTGGTGCGCCGCTTCATCGCCGGCCTGGCGCCCGGTGCGGTGATACGCGAGGCCGAGATAGAGCGCGCGCTGCTGTTGCTGACGGACCTTCCCGGCATCACGGTCAGGGCGGTGCTGCGCGCGGGTGCCCAGCCCGGCACGGCCGACCTGGTGATAAGGATCAGCGAAAGCCCGCTGGCGCAGGCGCGCTTCGGTTTTGACAACCAGGGCAACAGCTACACCGGCCGCAACCGCCTGACGGTGGAGCTGTCGGCCAACGACTGGCTGGGCCTGGGCGAGGCCTGGAGCGCCAAGGGCATCACCAGCTTCGAAGGCCTGACGGCCCAGACCCTGGGTGTGTCGGCGCCCCTGGGCGGCTCCGGCCTGCGCGCGGGCCTGGCTTACACCAACCTGCTCTACAAAATCGGCCGGGATTTCGCGCCGCTGGACGCCAGCGGCGAGGGCGAAAGCCTCAGCGGCTTTGTCGCCTACCCTTTCCTGCGCGGCCGGCAGGCCAACCTCACGGGTCAGCTCTCGCTGGAGCAGAAAAACTATATAGACCGCGCCAACCAAGCCGGCCTGGACGTCAGGAAATCCTCGACCCTGGCCAGGCTGGATATCTATGGCGACTGGCGCGACGGCGTGAGCGGCAACCCCGCGCTGACGAGTTACTCCCTGGGCATGACGCGCGGCCGCCTGAGCCGCGACACCCTGTCCGACGCGGCCTTCGACGCGCGTTCGGCCATGACCAACGGCCGCTTCAGCAAACTCAATTGGTCGCTCTCGCGCCTGCAGGCGCTGCCGGGCGGCTTCACGCTGCATGCTTCTGTGTCGGGCCAGCAAGCCTCGAAAAACCTCGATTCGTCGGAAGAATTTTTCCTGGGCGGCCCGGGCGGCGTGCGCGCCTACCCGCAAGGCGAGGGCGCCGGCGACGAGGGTTGGCTGTCCCGGCTGGAACTGCGCCACGGCCTGGGACGCATGGGCGGCTTCGGCGTCGAAGGCTTTGTGTTTTACGACGCCGGCCGCGTGCGCATCGACAAAAATCCTTGGGATCCCGCGCAGCTGAGCAACCATAGAAGCCTGCAAGGCGCCGGCCTGGGCCTGGTGCTCACGCGGCCCAAGGCGCTGACGGTCAGCGTCGGCGTGGCCTTCAAGCCCAGCAGCACACCGAGCACCGTCGAGGCCTCGCACAGCCCGACGTTTTTTGTGCAGCTCAGCGGCGCGCCGCAAGCCTTCGCGGGCCTGGGCTCCTCGCTGTCGGACGATGCGGCGCTGAGCTCGGACAAGTTTGAGATCTACGGCGGCTTCGGCCTGGAGTTCGAGCAGGTCGCGCGCGACGGCGCGACGCCGGCCGGCCCGCGCGGCGCGACTTTCTCCGCCACCCCCACGGGCAGGCAGCTGCCTTCCTACCTGCGCATCAGCGACCCTTCGTCCTCGATAGGGGTGCGCGGCGCGCTGGGCCTGGGCGGCGGGCTGGAGGCCTTCTGGCAGGCCGAAGCCGGCGTGGCCTACAAATACGTGCCGAAGACCGGCCCCAGTTCCGAGCGCCCCGAATCCAACGCGGCCACCAGCCTGCAGGACGCGGGCGTGGGCCTGCGCAGCCCCGACTGGGGAGCCGTGCGTTACGGCCAGTGGACCATGCCGTTTCGCGACATGACGGCCAAGTTCGATCCCTTCAATGACTACGGCATAGGCGGCGCGGGCGGCATCATAGGTTCGCCGGGCCTGGGCGTGGGTTCTTCGAGCGTGGCCGGCCCGGTCACCGAGGTGGGCGATGCGAACAACGACGACGCGGCCTTTATACGCAGGCAGCCCGGCGTGTGGCAATACGCCACACCGGAATGGAAGGGCCTGTCGGCGCGCATCGCCTATTCCAACAACGGGCGCAGGGCGGCGCCCGACCTGGGCGCGGGTTCGGCCTGGGGTTTCAGTGGCTCTTATGTGAACGGCGCGCTCAAGCTCGGCGTCGCCTACGAACAGCACAACCAGTATTTCGGCATTGCCAGCCTGGGCCGCAACAACCGCGGCGTCGGCTCCTCGGCCACGGCGGTGACCCAGGGCACTTCCTCGCGCGACTGGGCCGTGAGCCTGGGCGCCAGCTACACGCTGGGCGCGACGACCTTCTCCATGCTGCTCGACAAGCTTTCGTATGCCGAATCGGACGTGATTCCCGGCAACACGGTGCCGGATTTGCAGAGCTACCGCCGCCGCGCCAGGCTGTTCGGCGTGACCCATACGCTGGGCGCCTGGGAGCTGCGCGCCAGCGCCGGCCGCGCCTCGCCCGGCAGCTGCGACACGGTGTCCAACGACCCCGCGCTGCGCAGCTGCTCGACCGCGGGCCTGGGCGCGACCCTGGTCGCGCTGGGCTTTAACCGCACCGTCAGCAAAAACCTGAGCGTCTACGGCACCTACTCGCGTATACGCAACGACGGCTCGGCGAGCTACAACTTCCGCACCGGCGCGGTGTTCGCCTCGGCCGGCAACACGCCCGGCGTAGGCGCCGACGTGACCGGCTACGGCCTCGGCTTCAAGTACAGGTTCTGAGAAAGAGAGTCACGCATGCATGCCGTCCACCAACGCTCCCCCCGCGCCTTCCGCCCCCTGCTGAATTCCGTCATGCTGGCCGTCCTGGCCCTGCAGGCGGGGCGGGTGTTTGCCGACGCGCTGCCGGGCAATGCCTTGCCGACCAACGGCCAGGTCGTCGCCGGTTCAGGTGGCATCGCCGCCTCGGGTAATGTGCTGACCGTCAACCAGTTCAGCGACAAGCTCACGGCGCAATGGGACACCTTTAACATCGGCGCCGCGGCCAAGGTGAATTTCGTGCAGCCTTCGCGCTCGTCCATCGCGCTGAACCGCGTGATGTCCAGCGACCCTTCGCGCATCTACGGCCAGCTCAATGCCAACGGCCAGGTTTTCCTGGTTAACGCCGCGGGCATCCTGTTCGCGCCGGGCTCCAGCGTCAACGTCGGCGGCCTGGTGGCCAGCACGCTGGATATTTCCAATGCCGACTTCGCGGCCGGCAACCTGCGTTTCAGCAACAACAGCGGCGCCAGCGGCCAGGTGCTCAACCAGGGCACGCTCACGGCCAGCGAGGGTGGTTACGTCGCGCTGATAGGCCCGCAGGTCGGCAATGAGGGTGCAATCAGCGCGCAGCGCGGCACGGTGGCCCTGGGCGCGGGCAACAGCGTCACGCTGGACATGCACGGCGACGGGCTGCTCAACCTGCAGGTGGACGGCGCCGCGCTGGCGGCGCTGGCCTCCAACAGCGGTGCCATCCAGGCCGACGGCGGGCTGGTCGTGATGGCCGCGCGCGCCGGCGGCGACCCGCTGGCCACCGTGCTCAACAACAGCGGCACGGTGCAGGCCAGAAACCTGACAAACAAGAATGGCGTGATACGCCTGGAAGGCGGCGACAGCGGCGTGGTGGCGGTCAGCGGCACGCTGGATGCCTCGGGCTACGGCGCGGGCCAGACCGGCGGGACCGTCAAAGTGCTGGGCGACAAGGTCGGGCTGTTTGCCGGCGCGCGGGTCGATGCCTCGGGTGATGCCGGCGGCGGCACCGCGCTGCTGGGCGGCAACTGGCAGGGCTCGGGCAGCGAGCAGCGCGCGCGGGCGACCTTTATAGACGCCGATGCGCGGGTCAAGGCCGATGCGGTGAACAGCGGCAACGGCGGCAAGGTGGTGGCCTGGTCGGACGAAAGCACGCGCTACTACGGCAGCATCAGCGCCAAAGGCGGCGCGGCGAGCGGGCAGGGCGGCAACGCCGAGGTGTCGGGCGTCAACTTCCTGGACTACGCGGGCACGGCGGACCTCACGGCGGCCCGCGGCAACGCGGGTTCGCTGCTGCTGGACCCGACCAACATCACGATCTCGACCGGCGGCAACACCGCGACCTGGAACGGCAGCAACACCTTCACCGGTTCGGGCGCCTCGTCCATCCTCAATACCACCACGCTGGTCAACCAGCTGGGCACGGCCAATGTGACCGTGAGCACGGCCAGTGCCGGCGCCTCGCTGGGCGACATCACGGTCAGCAATGCCATCGCCTACAACGGCGCGACCGACCGCACCCTGACTCTGCTGGCCAACCGCGACATCAACGTCAACGCCAACATCACATCCGGCACGGCCAAACTTCATGTGGTGCTGAACTCGGCCTCGGCCGGCGGCGCGGCGGTCGGTTCGGTGTCGCTGGGATCGGGCGCGCAAATCGTCAGCAACGGCGGCAACATCACCATAGGCGGCGGTGCCGACCCCACGACCGGCTATGCCACCGGCGGCGGCGTCACCACCATAGGCTTTCGCATGGTGGGCGGGGGCAGCCTGCTGAGCAGCGGCGCGGGCAACATCCTGATCAATGCCAAGGGCGCGACGGGCCAGGCCTTCTCCATGGGCACCAGCGCCAACACCATCCAGAGCACCAGCGGCAACATCACCATCAACGCCCGCAACGCCGACGCCACGGCCTTCGGCATGAACAGCGGCACCAACATCATCCAGTCCACCGGCACGGGCAACATCACGATCAACGCCGAGTCCACCGGCAACGCGCTGGGTATGACCATGGGCTCCAGCGGCAACAACACGATACGCGTCGCGGACGGCGTGCTGAGCATCAATGCCAAGTCGACAGGCTCCAGCAGCGCGCTGGCCATAGGCTCGGGCACCAACACCCTGCAGGCCACCGGCAGCGGCAGCCTGGCCCTCACCGGCAACTCCAGCGGTTCGGGCAACGCCGTCTCCATGATCACCGGCACCAACCTGATGCGCACGGCCGGCGGCAGCATCAGCATCAGCGGTACGGCCACGGGCAGCGGCAGCGCCATCGTGCTGGGCGACGGCGCCGCCCAGGCCAAGGTCGAATCCACCGGTGCGGGCAACATCACGCTCACGGCCAACCGCCCGGTGGCGCTGAACCTGGCAACGCTCAGTTCGGGCGGCGGCAACATCGCCGTGTCGGGCACGGGCGCGGGCGCGACGCAAGGCATCGCGCTGACAGGCGGCAGCAAAATCCTGACTTCGGGTGCGGGCGGCATCACGCTCACGGCGGCCAACACCGGCGGCAGCGCCTTGCTGATGGGCTCGGGCAACAACCTGGTCGCGGCCTCGGGCTCCGGCAACGTCACGCTCGACGTGCAGTCCAGCAACGCGGGCTCGGGTTCGGGCCTGAGCATGGGCAGCAGCGGCACCAATGCCATACGCACGGTCGACGGCACGCTGAGCATCAATGCCCGCTCCGCCGGCAGCAGCAGCGCGCTGGCACTGGGCTCGGGCAGCAACACGTTGGAGGCGACCGGCGCCGGGCAGGTGCTGCTGGCCGGTGCGGCCACGGGCGCGGGCAACGGCATCTCGCTGGCCGGTGGCACCAACCAGGTCAAGACCGTGGGCGGCGCCTTGTCGATGTCGGGCAGCAGCACGAACGGCGGCGACGGCATCACCTTCGGCTCCTTGAACAACTCGGTGCTGTCGCAGGGCGGGAACATCAGCCTGAGCGGCAGCAGCGCGCGCGGCGCCGGTATGTCCATGGCCACCGGGACCAACCTGGTGCAGGCCGGTGGGCAGGGCAGCCTCAGCGTCAGCGCGCAATCGGCCAGCACCGGTTCCGGCTCCGGCCTGGGCATGGGCACCGGCGGCAGCAACACCTTGCGCACGGCGGACGGCACGCTGACTGTCAATGCGCAATCGGCCGGCAGCAGCAGCGCGCTGGCGCTGGGCTCGGGCAGCAACCTGATTGAATCGACGGGCAGCGGGCAGCTTGTGCTGGCCGGCAAGGCCTTGGGATCGGGCAACGGCATCTCGCTGGCGGCCGGCGGCACCAACACGGTTCGCAGCGCGGGCGGCGACCTGTCGGCCACCGGCACGGCCATGGGCAGCGGCGACGGCATCAACATGGCCAGCGGTAAAAACAGCTGGCTCACGCAGACCGGCACCATCACGCTGTCCGGCATCGCGGCAGGCTCGGGCACCGGCATCGCGATACGGCCCAGCACCGACGTGGCGACGATTGAAGCCAGCGGCGCCGGCAACATCAGCTTCAAGACCGACAGCTACGACAGCACGCCGACTTCCACCGGCACCGGCTCGGTGCGCATCGCGAGTGCCGGCGGCGTGCTTGCCATCGAGCAGCTGACCTCCGGCATCACCCTGGGCATAGGCGAGGGCGCGGTCGGGCAGCTTAACTGGAGCGGCGCGGAAATCGGCCAGGTCGCCACCGGCTTTTCCTCGGTGCGCATAGGCAATATGCTGTCCGGCGCCATCGATGTGCGGCCGCCGTCCTTTCCCGCGCCCGTGGTGTTGCCGGTACGCTCGGGCGATGCGGCGCGCCAGCAGGCTGCCATCGTCGCTTCCACACAGGGCGAAGCGCCCGAGTCGGCGGCGGCCCATGAGCCCAATGAGAGCACGCTGGCCCTGCGCCTTGAAGAGCCCCATTTGCTGAAGGTGGAGGGCTTTGATGAAAAACCTTGAACCATGGCGATTTGTTGCGTCGGCCGCATTGGCTTTCAGCCTGGCCTTGCCCTGCCTGGCGCAGGAAAAAGTGCAATTCCCCAGCCTGGACCGTTGGCAGGGCAGCGAGCGGCTGGTGCTGGACGGGTATCTCTACAAGCCCGAGGTGCAGGGCCGCTTTGTCGCGCTGGTGATGTTCCACGGCTGCGCCGGCGCCCTGGGCAAGAACGGCGCTGTCACCCAGCGTTTTCGCGATACCGCCAAATTGCTGAACGGCATGGGCTACGGTGTCCTGCTGGTGGACAGCTTCAACCCGCGTGGCGAGCGGCAGATCTGCACCGTCAACCCCAAGGCCAGGGCCATCCAGGAAGAGCATCGCTGGCTGGACGCCTATGGCGCGATCGAATACCTCAACGCGCGAGCCGACGTGGTGCCCGGAAAAATTGGCGCCATCGGTTTTTCGCACGGCGGCACCGCGGCCGTGCAGGTGATGAATGCCGAGCTGCCGGTGAAAAAACAGGGCGCGCCCGGCTTTGCCGCGGCCATCGCCATGTACCCCGGCTGCGCTTCCACGCTGGCGGCCAGGCCCGACTATGCGGCTTATGCGCCGCTGCTGATCCTGGCCGGCGAGCTCGACGACTGGACGCCGGCCCGCTACTGCCAGAAGCTGGCCGAACGCAGCAAGGAACGCGGCCAGCCCGTGGACATTGAAATCTACCCCGAGGCCTACCACGGCTTTGATGAGCTGAGCCCCGTCAAGCTGCGCGAAGACGTGGTGCGCAGCGGCAAGCCCGTGCACGTGGGCGGCAACCCCGCCGCGCGTGTCGCCGCCCACGCCAGGATCCGCGAATTTTTCGCCAGGCACCTGCCGGCCCAGTGAACCGGCGCCCTCATTCTCTCCATTTCACAAGGAAAAAAAGATGCGTTTACACACGAGAGCCCGCGCTTTGACGGGGCTGGGTTTTGCTTTTTTCATGTCGCAAGCGGCCGTGTATGCCCAGCTGCAGCCGGTCCCGGCCCAGGACGTCGCGCCCGAGCCGTCCTCGGGCTACACCGAGAAGAAGGCCGTCACGGCGAAAAAATTCATGATTGCCACGGCCAACCCGCATGCGACGCGCGCTGGCCAGGAAATGCTCAAGGCCGGCGGCAGCGCGGTGGACGCGGCCATCGCCGCCGCCCTCATGCTGAACCTGACAGAGCCGCAGTCTTCGGGCATAGGCGGCGGCGCCTTCATCGTGAGCTACGACGCGGCCCAGAAGGCGCTGAACGCCTATGACGGCCGCGAAAAGGCACCGGCCTCGGCCAAGGGCGACCGCTTTCTCGACGCCAAGGGCAAGCCCCTGCCGCTCAGGGAGGCCATCAACTCCGGCAAGTCCGTCGGCGTGCCCGGCCTGCTGCGCGTGATGGAACTTGCGCACCAGAAGCACGGCAGGCTGCCCTGGGCCCAATTGTTTGAGCCCACCATACGCCTGGCCGAAAGCGGTTTTGCGGTGTCGGAGCGGCTGCACACCGTGATCAAACTCGACAAGACCCTGCGCGCCAACGCGAATGCGCGCGCCTATTTTTACGACGCGGCCGGCGAACCGCTGGCGGTCGGCGCCACGCTGAAAAACCCGGCCTTCGCGGCGGTGCTCAGGCGCGTCGCCAAGGAGGGCCCCGATGCCTTCTACAAAGGCGAGATTGCGCGTGACATAGCTGCTGCCGTCAATGGCCAGGCGCAATCCGGCGACATGACGTCGCAGGACATCGCCGGCTACCAGGCCAGGGAGCGCGCGGTACTGTGCGGCAGCTACCGCGCCTACAAGGTGTGCGGCATGCCGCCGCCCTCGTCGGGCGGCATTGCGGTGCTGGCCATGCTGGGCGCGCTGGAGCGTTTCCCGCTCGCCGGCGTGCGGCCCAACTCCACCGAGGCCGTGCACCTGTTTTCCGAAGCCGGTCGCCTGGCCTATGCCGACCGCGACTACTATGTGGGCGACCCCGACTTCGTGAACGTGCCCGCGACGGCGCTGGTCTCGCCCGAGTACCTCAAGACCCGCAGTGCGCTGATACGCACCGACGCCAGCATGAAGCGCGCTTCGCCGGGCGTGCCGGTCGGCGTCAAGATGGCCTGGGCGCCCGATGAGGATTCGGAGATACCGGCGACCAGCCACATCTCGGTCATCGATGGCAGCGGCAACGCGGTGTCCATGACGACGACGATTGAGGCGGTGTTCGGCAGCCACATCATGGTGCGCGGCTTTTTGCTGAACAACCAGATGACGGACTTCGCGCTCGCGCCCGAGGAGAACGGCCTGCCGGTGGCCAACCGCATCGAGGGCGGCAAACGCCCGCGCAGCACCATGTCGCCCACGCTGGTGTTCGACGCCGACGGCAAGCTCAAGATGACGGTGGGCTCGCCCGGCGGCAGCGCCATCATCAATTACGTGGCCAAGACCCTGGTGGGCGTGCTGGACTGGGGCCTGGACGTGCAGCAGGCGATTTCGCTGCCGAACATGGGAAGCCGCAACCGCGCCACCGAGGTCGAGCTGGGCAGCGAGCTGGAAAAACTGTCCGGCCCCTTGAAGGCGCTGGGCCACGAGGTGCAGGCCATTGAATTCACCAGCGGCCTGCAGGGCATTGTGGTGACGCCCCAGGGCCTGGTCGGCGGCGCCGATCCGCGGCGCGAGGGTTTTGTGCTGGGGGAATGAGGCAGCGCTTTTTTGAGCAAGCTGCAAACGGGCCGGCAGGAAGAGGGCGCGCTATCTGCGAAGATAGCCTGCTTTATTTCCAGCAAACCCAGGAGCAGGCATGCAAGATGGTATCCACACTGAGAGGCTTCAGGCCTCCCCGCGCGCATGACGGCGGGCGGGCAACTGGGTTTCGGTTTTGACGAGGGCCTGCTGGCGATGGCCGCCGAGGCCGCTGCCGCCAAGCTGCGCAAGCCCAAGGCGGTGAAGGCGCCCAGGCCCGTGGCGCCCGAGGCCGCGGCACTTCCTCCCGCCGCAACGGACGACAACCCTGAGGCCATGGCCCAGGCGCTGGAGCGCCACCCCGACTACCGGGTGCTCAGGCGATTGGTGCCGGCCATGGAGTTTCCGCAGGCGCCGCAGGGGCCCGTGGCCCATGTGGTGATCCTGGACACCGAAACCACCGGGCTGGACGCCTCGCGCGACCAGATCATGGAGCTGGCGCTGCTGCGCATCCAGGTCGACACGCAGACGGGCCTTGCGACGGGCCCGGTCCAGGTCTATGACGGGCTGCGCGACCCGGGCATGCCGGTGCCGAAGATCGCGCGCGAGATCACCGGCATCACCGACGGCATGCTGGCCGGCCAGCAACTGGACATGGCGCGCGTGGGCAGCCTGCTGGAAGGCGCCGACCTCGTCATCGCGCACAACGCGGGTTTTGACCGTCCCTTCGTCGAAGGCCTGATTCCGCAGGCGCAAGCCCTGAACTGGGCCTGCTCTTTTGCCGACATCGACTGGACGGCGGCGGGCCACAGCTCGGCCAAGCTCAGCTACCTGGCTTCCGAACTCGGCTGGTTTTACGATGCGCACCGCGCGGAGATGGACTGCCATGCGCTGCTGGCGGTGCTGATGGCCGAACTGCCGGGCCAGGGCGTCAACGGCCTGGCCCACTTGCTGTCCTCGGCCCGCCTGCCCAGCTACCGCCTGCAGGCCACGGGCGCGCCTTTCGCGGCCAAGGAGCTGCTCAAGAACCGCGGCTACCGCTGGGACAGCACCGCCAAGGTCTGGCACACGCGGCTGGGCGGCGACGCCGCGCTGCAGGCCGAATGTGAATGGCTGCAGCGGGATGTTTACGGCGGGCGGGCCGCGCGGCTGGCGTGGGAGCGCTACGATGCCACAAGCCGCTACTCCGGCCGCGCCGGAACTCCCGGCTGGGCCCAGCTCGGCGCCTAGGCCGGGAACATTGCGCCGCCGGTGGTATCTGACAACTCCACAATCAAAAATTCCAGGAGCCCTTCCCCATGAAAGCCTTTCACACCGCCCCGGCCATGGCCCTTGTGGCGCTGCTGCTTGCCGGCTGCGCCTCCACGCCCGTGACGCCCGGCATGTCGCGCGAGCAGGTGCTGGCAAGTTACGGCACGCCGACGCGCACGGTGCCGCTGGCATCGGGCACGCGCCTGCAATATTCCGGCCAGCCCAAGGCCCAGACGGCCACCATGGTCGACCTCGATGCCGCCGGCAAGGTGGTGGCGGCCCGGCAGGTGCTGAACCTGCAGGACTTTTCGAGAATCGAGGCCGGCAAATGGACGCGCCAGGACGTGGAGCGCGAGTTCGGGCCCCCCTCGACGGTGGACCGGGTGTTCAATTGGCCCGGGGATGTCATGACCTACCGCTGGCTGGACCTGGATGTGGACAAGCTCTACTGGGTCTACCTGGATGCCGGCAACGTGGTCCAGCGCACCGGGCAGGGCATCGAAATTCCGGTCCGGATGAACGACAACTGACAGGGAGAGCGCGGCACTCAGTCGCGTGATACCGCGCGGCCGATTTCCGGCCAGCGGTGGTGCAAATACATCCAGGCCGTGAGCCCTATGCACATCATGCCCAGCGACACTGCGGCCAGCGCGGGCGTGGAATGCATGACCAGCGGCGCGACGATGCCGGCCACGATGCCGTTGGCGGTCGAACCGATAAAGGCCTGCAGCGACGAGGCCATGCCGCGCCGCTCGGGATACAGGTCCAGCACCAGCAGCGTGACCACCGGCACCATCAGTGCCCAGCCGAAGGCGAACACCGCGATCGGGAACAGCGCCCAGGAGGCATGCGGCGTGAACAGCAGGTTGGCCGTGAGGTTGAGCAGCGAGGTCAGCAGCATGATGACGAAGCCGTGGCGTATCTGCTGCTTGGGCGCGATCTTGCCCGCCAGGCGGCCGCTGAGCCAGGCGCCGGACATGATGCCGGAAATGGTGAGCAGGAAAAACCAGAAGAACTCGGTGGGCTGCAGCGCCAGGTGGTCCCCCAGGAAGGCCGGCGCCGACAGCACGTACAAAAACATGCCGTTGAAAGGCACGCCGCTGGCCAGCGCCAGCAGCAAAAAGCGCGGGCTGGAGCCCAGCTGCCAATAGCCGCGCATCAAATGCCGCACCTCAAAAGGCTGGCGGTCCAGCGGCGGCAGCGTCTCGGGCAGGAAGCGGAAGTTGGTTGCCCACAGCACCACGCCCACGCCGGTGAGAAACCAGAAGATGCTGTGCCAGCCCAGGTGCACAAACAGCCAGCCGCCGACGATGGGCGCCAGCGCGGGCGCCACGCCGAAATAAATCGTCACCTGGCTCATGACCTGCTGGGCCTGCGCCGGCGGGTACATGTCGCGGATGACGGCGCGCGAGACCACGATGCCAGCGCCCGTCGACAGGCCCTGCACGGCGCGGAAAAAGACCAGTTGGCCTATGCTTTGCGACAGCGCGCAGCCGGCCGAGGCCAGGGTGAACAGCGCGATGCCCCAGAGCACCACCGGCCGGCGGCCGAAGCTGTCGGCCAGCGCGCCGTGGAACAGGTTCATGAAGGCAAAGCCGAACAGGTAGGCCGACAGCGTCTGCTGCATCTGCACCGGCGAGGCGTCCAGCGACTGCGCGATGCCGGAAAACGCCGGGATGTAGGTGTCTATGGAAAACGGCCCCAGCATGCCGAGGATGGCCAGCAGGGCGGCGAGTGTCCAGCGCGGGGCGCGCCAAAGCTGGTCGGCATTGGGGTTCATGCGTTCTTGAGTTTGAGGGCGGTTTCGTAGAGTTCGTTGCGTCCCAGGCCGGTGATGTCCGCGGCCAGCTTCACGGCGGTCTTGAGCGGAAGTTCCGCCAGCAGCAGCTGCAGCACCCGCGTGCCGTCCTCGGCGCTTTCGGGCGCGGCGGACGGGTGCAGCACCAGGGCGAACTCGCCGCGTGTGCGCTGCGGCCCCGCGGCCAGCCAGGCCGCGAAGTCCTGCGAGGGCACGGTTGCGATTTCCTCGAACTGCTTGGTCAGCTCGCGGCCCACGGTGACCAGGCGTTCCCCCAGCACGGCCATGGCGCGCGCCAGCGCCTCGATACGGTGCGGCGCCTCCAGAATGACGACGGCCCGCGTATCGGCCTGCAGCGCCGCGATGGCCTGGTCGCGTTCGCCGGCCTTGCTCGGCAAAAAGCCGGCAAACACAAAACCGGTCTCGCCGCCGGGGCTGGCCAGGCCGGCCACGCTGAGCACCGTGGTGACGCTGCTGGCGCCGGGCAGGGGCATGACGGCCAGCCCGGCCGCGCGCACCGCGGCGACCAGGCGCGCGCCGGGATCGCTCACGGCGGGCGTGCCGGCATCGCTGACGTAGGCCACGCGCTCGCCGCGCCGCAGGCGTTCAATCACCAGGTTAGCGGCCTCTGCCTCGTTGTGCTCGTGCACCGCGAGCAGCGGCTTGTCGATGCCGTACTGGCGCAGCAGGGGCTGGGAGTGGCGCTTGTCCTCGCAGGCAATCGCGTCCACCAGCTGCAGCACCTGCAGCGCGCGCAGGCTGATGTCGGCCAGGTTGCCTATGGGCGTGGCCACGACATACAGCGCGCTTTCCGGATAATGCTGCATGCCCGCCGCGGCGCGCGCCGCATCCAGGGCCAGGTCGAAAGAAGCGTTCAATGTGGTTTTCCAGAAAGGTTTCCAAGGTCCCGCCGGTGGCCGCGGCCGCCGAAGCGCGGCCCCTGCCCGGGCAGGTTACCACCAAGTCGCGTGGCGATGCCGCGGAATCCGCCGCGCGCGCCTACCTGGGGCGGGCGGGACTGCGCTTCGTGGAGGCCAATTATCGGACGCCGGGCCGCGGCGGCGGCGAGATCGACCTGGTGATGCGCGCGCCCGACGGCACACTGGTGTTTGTAGAGGTGCGGCAGCGCGCAGACGACCTGCATGGCGGCGCGGCGGCCAGCATCAGCAGCGCCAAGCAGCAGCGCATCGTGCTGGCGGCACGCCACTACCTGATGCGTTTCGCGAGCCCGCCGCCCTGCCGTTTTGACGTGGTGCTGGTCAAGGGCGCGCTAGGTGGGGATGCGCGCGCCGCCATCGAATGGCTGCCCGCCGCGTTCGACGCTTCGTGAATCGTGCCCGCCGCCAGGCGGGGCGCCCGCTGGATCAGGTCTGGAATTCGCTCGGGTGCACGGTCTCGACCATCTTGTTGTCGCGCAGAAAGGTGACGATCCAATGGCCGAACTTCTGCGTGAAATGCACGGGGACGGCCTGATTGAGCGCGAGGGCGATGGATTGCCGCACGGGCAGGTCGATGTCGCGCTGGTCCGAGGGCGCAACGTCCACGCGTATCAGCATGAAGGTGTCGCGGTCCTGGAGCTCCACGCTCGGGGACGACCATCTTGCGGCCGTCGCCTGCATGAAGGCGGCGGTCACCTTGCTGACGACCTCGGGATCAAAGACGGGACTGCTCATGTGCGTGGGACTGGCTTGTTAAGTAACCGTATGTATCGATGATGGCGCAAATTTTCCGCAAGCGGCCACCGTGCGCCGCATTTTTGGAATGAACCGGGCATAGTTCCTGGAACTAGTTCCGCTTTTGTGCCCTGCTATTTGCGAGAGGCCAGCTCCCGGGGAGCGGCTGCTTTTTGCAAAGCCCTCGATTCTATAAAGATCGCCAGGGCGGGCCGGCCAACGCGCCGGCCGGCCATCAGGGGGCAAGCATGACCCGCTATCATTGGCGCATGCTTGAACAACGCATTGAACAGCAGTTTATTGACAGCGCCGACCTCAAGTACCAGGCCGCCCAGGTGCTTTCCAAACCGGTCGCAGCGGCGGTGCAGGCCATACTGGCCAGCGTCACCAGCGGCGGCAAGGTGCTGGCCTGCGGCAACGGCGGATCGGCCGCCGACGCCCAGCATTTCGCCGCCGAGTTCGTCGGCCGCTATGAACGCGAGAGGCCCGAGCTGGGCGCGATCGCCTTGACGACGGACAGCTCCATCCTCACCGCGATCGCCAACGACTACGATTTTTCGGTGATCTTTTCCAAACAGGTCCGCGCGCTGGGCGTCGCCGGCGATGTGCTGCTGGCCATGAGCACCAGCGGCAACTCGGCCAATGTGCTGGCCGCCATCGAAGCCGCCCACGAGCGCGAGATGACCGTGGTGGCCCTGACGGGCCGCGGCGGCGGCAAGATCACCCACGCCCTGCGTGAAACCGATGTGCATATCTGCGTGCCGCACGAGCGGACCGCGCGTATCCAGGAAGTGCACCTTCTTGTCCTGCATTGCATCTGCGATGGCGTGGATACCCAGTTACTTGGCGACCAGGAGACCTCTGTATGAAATGTGTTTCGTTTAAACGGCTGACTTTGACCCTCGTCACGGCCACCCTGATCGGCGGCAGCCTGACGGCCTGCTTCCCGCTGGTGGTGGGCGGCGTCGCGGGCGGCGCGCTGGTGGCAACCGACCGCCGCACCTCCGGCGCGCAGCTCGAGGACGAGGGCATCGAATTGCGCGCGACCAGCCGCATCCGCGGCAATGTCGGCGAGCGCGTGCACGTCAACCTGACCAGCTACAACCGGCAGGTGCTGCTCACCGGTGAAGTGCCGAATGCCCAGGACAAGCAGCTGGTCGAGCAGATTGTCGCGCGCGTGGAAAACGTGAGCTCGGTGGTCAACGAACTGGCCATCATGGGCAACTCGACCCTGACGCAGCGCTCCTCCGACACGCTGGTCACGGGCCGCGTGAAGGCCATGTTGGTCGATGCGCGTGACCTGTCTTCCAACGCCTTCAAGGTGGTGACGGAGCGCGGCACGACCTACCTGATGGGCCGCGTCACGCAGCGTGAGGCTGATCGCGCCACCGAGGTAGTACGGTCTACACCCGGTGTGCAGAAAGTCATCCGGATTTTCGAGGTCATCAGTGAGGAAGAGCTGGCGCGTATGCTGCCGGCCAAGCCTGCCGCGCAGCCGGCCCAAAGCAACAAGCCTGCTGGCAGCTGATACAAAAGACAAAAGCAAAGCGGCCGCACCGGGCAACCGGCGCGGCCGCTTTTCATTTTGAGGTTTTACCCCTTCTCCCTCTGGGAGACGGCGGGGATAAGGTCCGGCGGCGCTTATGCTTCACGCCGCACGTTTGAAGGCCGCTGGCCCTCACCCTAACCTTCTCCCAGAGGGAGAGGGAATATGAGAGGACGAAGCCCAGGGGGTTGTGCGAGGGGCGCTACTTTTACTTGAGGCGCTTGATCAGGCTGGAAGTATCCCAGCGCTGGCCGCCCATGGCTTGCACGTCCGCGTAAAACTGGTCGACCAGGGCGGTGACGGGCAGGCGGGCGCCGTTGCGTTTGGCTTCGTCGAGCACCAGGCCCAGGTCCTTGCGCATCCAGTCGACGGCGAAGCCGAAGTCGAATTTGTCGGCGACCATGGTTTTGCCGCGGTTGTCGAGCTGCCAGCTTTGCGCTGCGCCCTTGCCGATCACTTCCAGCACCTGGTTGACGTCGAGGCCGGCCTTCTGGCCGAAGGCGACGGCTTCGCTCAGGCCCTGCACCAGCCCGGCGATGCAGATCTGGTTGACCATCTTGGTGAGCTGGCCCGCGCCGCTGGCACCCATCAAGGTGAAGGCCTTGGAAAACGCCATGCCGGCGGGCTTGACGGCATCAAATGCCGCCGCGTCACCGCCGCACATTACGGTGAGCGCGCCGTTCTGTGCGCCGGCCTGGCCGCCCCCGG
>Ga0102587_1000481_pt1 | contig 41618 bp, 39 predicted proteins | sample AraplaF_Col_mTSA_FD_76853 | JGI IMG/M metagenome (GOLD analysis project Ga0102587, IMG submission 76853) | Arabidopsis root microbial communities from the University of North Carolina, USA - plate scrape MF_Col_mTSA (SPADES assembly) (version 2) | ecosystem: Host-associated > Plants > Roots >... | reverse complement strand
CAGGTCTTCCTCCAGCGCAAATGCCGAGGTTGCCAAATGCCATGCACCAAGGACGGCGCTGGCGATTGACGTAAGTATTGCCCACCTTGGGAGCGCTTGCAGGGAAAGGCCGCCAAAGACGATGGGGCCAAGAAGTGCCGCGGGGACGACAAGGAGGAAAACGCAGCCCAGGAGGGCGCTGTCGATCCTATGCCGTACGGCTTGCCGCTTACCGAAAGGCGCCTCTTCGGCCGAGGCGTTTGCAGGGTCGACTGTTCGCTTAAGCACTTTCAGCCTGTGATGGATAAAGATGCTGGCAAAACCGTCATTGATGCACGAGCCGGTCATCTACATACGCTGCAGGTTTTGGCAGACAACCTTCAAAACAATCATCCACATCTACAAAAACGATCTGTGAAGTCATGGCTGTTGAATCCGCACTTTATTGCGGAGCATATGTGATGCCAGCAGCCACAGCGCCACCGGCAGCAATAGCGAGGCGGCAGCTACCTCCGAAAGAATCGTGACATTGGCCATCAAGGGATGCAGTGCTATAGGCGCCACCGCATAGTGGCCCAGACCGTCAAAACCCATCGCCGCGTACACGGCCACCAGCAGCAGACCTGTGGCCATGAATCTCCTGCGCATCAACAGCAAGCCTAGCGCGCCCACGGAGGTAATGGCGGCCCACACCGCATAGACCTGCGCGCGGGTGAGCCAGGCCGGTAGGTTCGGGTATTCGCAGATGAATTCGGCGTTGTGGCTGAAGTGGCCCAGGCTGGTGAGGAAGTAGGCCGCTGTCAGGACGAGCAGCAGTTTGTGGAAATGGCTGGAGGTGCGAAAGGTGTGCATGGTTGATGCCTGGGCTTGAGCGACGGGCGTCGCAGGTGTTTGCCTGGTACCGGCTGGCAGTCTAACCACCTGTGGAGGCCAAGCGGGCTCCTCCGTACGCAGGCTCGCCTGCGAGTTGTTTCTAAATGTTCGATGCCTAGAGTGGGTTGTTCAAGGCTTGAGCGGGGTTTTCATACCCGTCGTGCCGCATGCAATAACCCGGCTTTCCGGTGGAAAGCCCTCACCGCGATGGACCTTATGAAGCCCAAGACGCCCATTTTGGAAAGTGCCGGCACCGCACCCTGTGAACCATCCCAAGCGCCGCGCCGCCGTTACCTGTTTATCCACCAGAACTTCCCGGGGCAGTTTGTCCATGTGGCCAAGGCCCTGGCGGCGCAGGGGCACGAGGTGCTGGCGCTGGGCATCACGCCGCGACCGGTGGAAGGTGTGCAGCTCTTGCGCTATCAACTTCCCACCTTCAAGGCGCCTAGCCAGCTGGCGTTGGTCCGCAATTTTGAGGTCAAGGCCTTGCACGGCCAGGTATGCGCACAGGCCATGCAGGGGCTTGCCGATCAGGGGTTCAGTCCCGACCTCATCGTGGCGCATCCCGGCTGGGGCGAAGCGCTTTTCTGCAAGGATGTCTGGCCGGGCGCCAGGCTCATGGTGTTTTCCGAGTTCTACTATTGTGCGCAGGGCCGCGATTATGGGTTCGACCCGGAGTTTTACCGTGAAAGCCTGTTGGCGCATTGCGCCTTGCGCTTGAAGAACACCACGCTGCTGCATGCCTTGAGCACGGCGGATACCGCGTACGCGCCCACCGAGTGGCAGCGCCGGCAGGTGCCGGATGAATACCGCAGCAAAGTCCGGGTCATCCACGACGGCATAGACACCAACGTGGCCAAGCCCGATCCTGGCGCCCGGTTTTCCCCGGCCGGCAAAGGCCTGGAGTTCAAGCCCGGCGATGAAGTCCTGACTTTTATCAGCCGCAACCTGGAGCCCTACCGGGGCTTCCACATCTTTATGCGGGCTTTGCCGGCCATCCTGAAAGCCCGGCCGCATGCGCATTGTGTGCTGGTGGGTGGCGACGAGGTGAGCTACGGCACAAGGCCTGCTGGCGGCGGAACATGGCGCGAGGTCCTGCTCAAGGAAGTCGGCGGGCAGTTACCGATGGACCGCGTGCATTTTGTCGGGACACTGCCTTACGCCCGCTACCTTCAGCTACTGCAGGTGTCGCGCTGCCATGTGTACCTCACATATCCCTTTGTGCTTTCATGGAGCTGCCTGGAGGCCATGAGCGCGGGCTGTGTGGTGGTCGCCAGCCGTACCGCGCCTGTCGAGGAGGTCATGGAGCACGAGGTCAACGGCCTGCTGCTTGATTTTTTTGACGTGCGGGCATTGGCCGAAACCGTGGCGGCCGTTCTGGCCGATCCGGCCGCTCATGCGCACCTGGGGCAGGCGGCGCGCCAGGCCGTGGTGGCGCGCTTTGATCTCGCCACCCGCTGCCTGCCCGATCTGCTGGCGCTCGTCGAGCAGGCTGGGCGGCAGGATCAAGCCAGCGTGTAGGCTGTCTTCACCGTCGTGAAAAACTCCTGCGCGTACTTGCCCTGCTCGCGTGGGCCGTAGCTGGAGCCCTTGCGGCCGCCGAAGGGCACGTGGTAGTCCACGCCCGCGGTGGGCAGGTTGACCATGACCATGCCGGCCTGGCTGTGGCGCTTGAAGTGGGTCGCGTATTTGAGGCTGGTGGTGGCGATGCCGGCTGACAGGCCGAAGGGCGTGTCGTTGGCGGTGGCCAGGGCCGCTTCGTAGTCTTTCACGCGGATGATGCTGGCGACCGGGCCGAAGATTTCCTCGCGGTTGATGCGCATGCCGGCCGTGCTTTCGCTGAAGAGGGCCGGCTGCATGTAATAACCTTCGGCGCCGCTGCCGGTGTGGCAGGGAATGCGCGCGCCGCCAAAGGCCAGGGTCGCGCCTTCGGCCTTGCCGATCTCGATGTAGCTCAAGTCCTGCTCAAGCTGCGCCTGCGAGGACACCGGGCCCACGTCGGTGCCGGCGGTGAGGGCGTCGCCCACCTTGATGCGGGCCATGCGTTCCTGCAGGGCTTTGACAAAAGCCGGGTAGATGCCTTCGGTCACGATCAGGCGGCTCGACGCCGTGCAGCGCTGGCCGGTGGAGTAGAAGGCGCTCTGCGCGCTGAGCTCGACGGCTTGCGCGAGGTCGGCGTCGTCGAGGATGACTTGCGGGTTCTTGCCGCCCATTTCGAGCTGCACTTTTTTGAGGTTTTTCGCGCAGGACTCGGCGATGCGGCTGCCCACGCCGACCGAGCCGGTGAAGCTGATGGCGTTGACGCCGGGGTGATTGACCAACGCGTCGCCGATCACGCGGCCCGGGCCCATGACCAGGTTGAACACGCCGGCCGGGATACCGGAGCGCGAGATGATCTCGGCCAGCGCCCAGGCGCTGCCGGGCACCAGGTCGGCGGGTTTCAAAACCACGCAGTTGCCGAAGGCCAGCGCGGGCGCGATCTTCCAGGCCGGGATGGCGATGGGGAAGTTCCAGGGGGTGATCAGGCCGACCACGCCCACGGGCTCGCGCGTGATCTCCACGCCTATGCCGGGGCGCACCGAGGGGATGGTCTCGCCCGACAGGCGCAGGCATTCACCGGCGAAGAACTTGAAGATATGGCCGGCGCGCGTGGCCTCGCCTATGCCTTCGGGTTTGGTCTTGCCTTCCTCGCGCGAGAGCAGGGTGCCCAGCTCTTCGCGGCGCGCGAGGATTTCCGTGCCTATCTTGTCCAGCGCGTCCGAGCGTGCCTGTATGCCCGATGTCGACCAGGCCGGGAAAGCCGCCTGCGCGGCCTTCACCGCCGCGTCCAGGCCGGCCGCATCGGCCTGCGTGTATTCGCCGATCACGTCGGCCAGGTTGCTGGGGTTGAGGTTAGGGCTGTAGCTGTTGCCGGCCAGCCATTGGCCGTTGATGAGGTTGTCGTGTTTTGTGGTCATGGGTGTGCTTCCAGGAGTTGAACTTGATTCATGAATGACAAAAGGACGAGGTGGGCGCGCAGGCCGTTTCACAAAAGCGGTCTCACAAGGGCGGCGTCACATCAATCGCATAAAAACGCAGGGCGTTGGCGCACATCATCGCATGTTGCTGGTGGCCCGGCAGGTGGGTCAGCATACCGGCCACACTGCCAACCAGGTCCGGGTAGCTGATACGCAGGCCGGCCACCGGGAAGTTGCTGGCGAACATGCAGCGCTGCCATCCAAAAATTGCAATCGTTTCATACACAATTCGCGCGTTCTCCTGGAGATCCCAAGGCCGGCCGCGCAGGCCGAACTCCGAGAGTTTGACGTGCACATTCTCCTGCCGGGCCAAGGTCTCCATCCAGCCGCGCCAGCGTTTCAGGCCTTCTTCGCTGCGGTCCCAGGCAAAGCCGTGGTGGTTCAGGGCAATCGGCACCTTGGGAAACAGGGCCGCCACCTCGGCCGCTTCGGGTAAATGCCAGGCCGGCACGCGAAGGTCCCAGCGCAGGCCGTATTTCTCCAGCAGCGAAAAGCCGCGCAGCCAGGCCTCGTCCTGCATGGTGCCGGCCTGGCCTTTGACGCTGTGGTCCGGCGATGCGGACGTCACCGGCTTGCTGCGTATGCCGCGCACCAGCGGAAAGCGCGATTGCGCGAGCAGCTGTTCCTCGCTGTCCGGCCGGTCAAACCAGGCATGGGCGACCACGGCATTCGGGAATCCGTGCTGCGCGTGCACCTCGTGCAGCCAGGCGGTTTCGGCGAGCTGTTCATCGCGGCTGCGCTCGGCCTCCACGTGCACGGTGGCCACGAGCTCGCAAGGCCCCGCGGCAGTGCGGTAGTCGGTCGCGAGAAAGTCCCGGCAAATGGCGCGATAGTCGCCCAGGAAAAAGGCCTCGGGGTCATACGCCTCCTGCAGCCAGGGGTAGTGGCCGCGCGACAGGTCCCACAGGTGGTGGTGCGCATCGACGATGGGCAGCGCCGGCGTCATGGCCTCAATGCCGCCAGACGTAGGATGAATCGGGTTCGCGCAGGGTCTTGATCTGCTGGCCAAATTCAAAGCTGTCCAGGTCCAGGCGGCGCACCGTGTCGTCCTGGAAGGAGATATACACCGCGCGCTCCACCGGGTGGAAGGATAGGGCCAGCGGGTTGCTGGGCAGGGCGAAGCAGCGCTGCTCCTGCAGGTCGGTGCCGAAGACCGAGAGCGAATGTTCGCCCGAGTTGGTGGTGAGCAGCAGCTCATCACCCTGGGCACCCTTGATGCGGTAGACGCGGTTGGGGTCACGCCGCGTCTTGCCCCGTGCCACGATTTTCATGGTCTCCGTGTCCACGGCCACAATGCTGTCGTCGCCGCGGTTGGCCACATACAGCAGCGATTCGTCGGCCGACAGCACATTGCCCTCGGGCACCGGGCCCGGCACCATGGCGACCGGCGCGAAGGTCGGGTCGTTGGGTTTGATCTTGGTCACGGTGTTGGACAGCAGGTTCAGCGCATAAGCCGTCTGCGCATCCTGGCTCAGCGCGAACAAATGCGTCTTGTAGCCACCCGAAGGCACGGCCAGGTCCGGCACATGGACTGTCGCCGGGTCCGAAAAACGCAGCAGCACGTTGTGCGCCTCCGACATTACAAACAAACGCCCCTGGCCATCCACCGCCAAGCCGTGCGGCCGGTAGTAAGGCCACAGGTTTAGCGTGGCCACATGTTTTTGCTGCGCGAGGTCGATCACAAACACCGAGTGCCCGCCCATGTCTCCCAGGTGGCTGGCCGTCTCTATGCCGTAATGGCCCACATAGGCCAGGCCGCGCGCCGCATCCACCGTGAACTCATGCGGAAAATTCGGTAGCACGATGTGTTTTTGCGCCAGGCCCGTGGCCAGGTCGTAAAAGCTGAAGGTATGGGCGCATTTTTGCACCAGCAAGAGTGTTTCCCGAAACGGCATGGATATCCTGAAAATGGGGGGAGCCTGTAAGGAAACGAAGCCTGCGCCGGCAGGCGGCTGAAGCGCCTATTTGCCCCAGCGCAGCACCAGCGGGTCCAGCCGGCGCGCGGTGGCCAGCAAGCCCTTGCGCACCTCGGGGTGCATGGCGGGGAAGGGATGGCGCGGCGCCTCGCAGGCGATCACGCCGCCTTCCTTCATCAGCGCCTTGGCCGTGAGGATGCCACCCTGGCGGTTTTCGTAATTGATCAGTGGCAGCCAGCGCGCGTATTCGGCGGCGGCTTCTTCGCGCCGGCCGGCCGTCCAGGCGTCCATGATTTTGCGTATGCCGTCCGGGTAGCCGCCGCCTGTCATCGCGCCGGTCGCACCGGCCTCCAGGTCGGGCAGCAGGGTGATGGCTTCCTCACCGTCCCAGGGGCCTTCAATCGCGTCGCCGCCCAGGCGCAGCAGCTCGCGCAGCTTGGAGGCCGCGCCCGGTGTTTCGATCTTGAAATAGGCGACGTTGCGTATTTCCTTGGCCATGCGCGCCAGAAAGGCGGCCGACAGCGGCGTGCCGCTGACGGGCGCGTCCTGGATCATGATGGGAATGTCGATGGCGGCCGACAGCGTGGCGACGAACTCGTAGATCTTTTCTTCCGTCACGCGTATCGTCGCGCCATGGTAGGGCGGCATCACCATGACCATGGCCGCGCCCAGGTCCTGTGCGCGGCGGCTGCGCTCGGCGCAGACCTTGGTGCCGAAGTGCGTGGTGGTCACAATCACCGGCACGCGGCCCGCCACATGTTTGAGGATGGCCGCGGTCAGCACCTCGCGCTCCTCGTCAGACAGCACAAACTGCTCGGAGAAGTTGGCGAGTATGCACAGGCCGGTCGATCCCGCGTCAATCATGAAATCGACGCAGCGCTTCTGGCTCGCGAGGTCCAGCTCGCCCGCGTCGGTGAAGGTGGTGGGTACCACCGGAAACACGCCCTGGTACCTGGCAGCCATGGCGCTCATTCGACGATGTTGAAGTCTTTGAGGAACTCGGTCTTCATGGTCAGGCCCAGGCCGGGCTTGTTGTCGTCGAGCTGCAAAAAGCCGTTTTCGGCCACGGGCTCGCCGTCGAAGATGTAATAAAACAGCTCGTTGCCGACTTCCACGTCGAACATCGGGAAATATTCGCTCATGGGCGAGGCCAGGGTGCTCATGGTCAGGTGGTAGTTGTGCATCTGGCCGGCATGCGGCACCACCGGCACGCTGTAGGCTTCGCACAGCGCGTTGATCTTGTGCGCGGCCGTGATGCCGCCCACGCGGTTGGTGTCGTACTGCACGACGGACACGGCTTTTTTGTCGAGCAGCTGCTTGAAGCCGTAGAGGCTGAACTCATGCTCGCCGCCCGAGATCGGGATGCTGGTGAGCTGGTTGAGTTCGGCATAACCGTCGATGTCGTCGGCAATGACGGGTTCCTCAACCCAGCGCGGCTGGAATTTTTCGAGCTTGGGCAGCATGCGCTTGGCGTATTCGAGGTTCCAGCCCATGTAGCACTCGAGCATCAGGTCCTTGTCGTAGCCGATCACTTCGCGCAGCGCCTCGACGGCTTTCAGGTTTTCCGCCACGCCCCTGGTGCCATGCGCCGGGCCGTAGCCGAAGCGCGACTTGAACATGGTGAAGCCCTGGTCCAGGTATTTTTGCGCTTCGTCCTGCATGGCCTTGATGTCGGTGCGGTAGAGCTTGGAGTAATAGCAGGGAATTTTTTCCTTGGTGCGGCCGCCCAGCAGCTTGAACACCGGCTTGCCCACCGACTTGCCCAGGATGTCCCAGATGGCGATGTCCACCGCCGAGATCGCGGCCATGGCCACGCCTTTGCGGCCCCAGGCATGGGTGGCGCGGTACATGCGCTGCCACAGGTATTCATAGTCCCAGGGGTCCTGGCCCAGCACCAGCGGCGTGAGGTACTGGTCGATGATGGCTTTGGCGATGTGCGGCGCCAGCGCCACGTTGCCCAGGCCGACGATGCCGTCATCGGTTTCGATCTCCACCACCGTCCAGGAATGGAAGCGGAAGGTGCTCATGGTCTCGGTGTTGGAGTAGACCAGGTCCATGGCGTTGGAGCAGAAATTGCCCTGAGGTGGAACGGTCTTGCCTTTCCATTCGAACACGCGTGCGCGGACTGATTTGATTTTCATAGGAGTTCTCTAAGGTAAAAAAGAAAAAGTTCAGGCGTTTGCCAACAAACGCGCCGCACCCATACGCTGCGCAATCTTGAAAGCATTGAGCGTGGCATTGACGTCAGCCACACCTCGGCCCGCAATGTCATAGGCCGTGCCATGGGCCGGCGTGGTGATGGGTATCGGCAGGCCGCCTTGCACCGTTACGCCCTTGCTGAAACCCATGAGCTTGATCGCGATCTGGCCCTGGTCGTGGTACATGGTGACGATGGCCTGGTAGAGGCCGTCGCGTGCTTTCAAAAAGATGGTGTCGGCCGGGAAGGGGCCGTCCACCGGCACGCCGGCCGCGCGCAGCTCGGCCACGGCCGGCTCGATGATGTCGATCTCTTCGCGCCCGCAAACACCGCCGTCGCCGCCATGCGGGTTAAACGCCGCCACCGCGACCTTGGGACTGGCGTTGCCGCTGGCCTTGAGCGAGGCGTAGATCAGCCGCGCCGCATCGACGATCCGCTGTTTGCTCAGCATGGCCGCTGCATCTTTGAGCGGAATGTGGGACGAGACGCGCGAGGTCCACAAATCGCCCAGGGTGTTGAACTCGCAGAAGTAGCCGGTCACGCCCAGGTATTCGGCGAAGTGGTGGAGTTCGTCTTCGTGCTTCAGGCCGCCCAGCTTCATGGCCTGTTTGTTGAGCGGGGCGAAGCAGATGGCATCGACCTCGCCGCGCTTGGCGCCGTCCATGCAGAGGTTGAGCACCTGCAGCACGGCCGCGCCGCAGGCGGCCTGCGCCTGGCCGCGCTGTACCTGTGCCGCTTGAATCGTGTCTGTGGCCAGGAAAGCCGGCAGATGGGTGTCGGTGCGGCCGCGCACATCGGCCAGGCTGGTGACGGCTTGTGTCGCCACAGCCTGTTTGGCTGTGGCCTGGCCTTGCTGCCAGAGCCAGTCGTCACCCACCAGCACGATGTTGGCGCCGGCCGTGATGCCGGGCTGGGCCAGCAGCCGGGCAACCAGTTCCGGGCCTATGCCGGCCGCATCGCCCAGCGTGAGGGCGATCACAGGCAGCGTTTTTTTGTTGTTCATGGATTGATTCCGTCAATCGAGTTTGATGTTTTTCCGGGCGATCAGCTCACCATAACGCTTGTTTTCATCGGCGTGGAACTGCGCGAATTGGGCCTGCGTCATCGGCGTCAGGTCCGCGCCTATGGCGCCCAGCCGGGTTTGCGTTTCGGGCATGGCCAGCACCTTGCTCACTTCGGTGTAAACGCGCTCCTGCACCGCCTTGGGTGTGGAAGCCGGCATGTAGATGCCGTACCAGGCGCTCATCTCCACGCCCTTGAGGCCGGCTTCGGCCATGGTGGGCACATTGGGCAATTGCGGGTTGCGTTTGGCGCTGGCTACCGCCAGGGGCTTGATGCGGCCGTTCTTGATCTGGCCGATGACCGAGGGCATGGTGTCAAAACTCAGCTGCACCTGGCCGGCCACCAGGTCTATCAGCGCCGGGCCGCTGCCGCGGTAGGGAATGTGGGTGATAAAGACGCCGGCCTGGTCCTTGAAGAGTTCGGCCGCGATGTGCTGGGTGCTGCCCGAGCCGCTGGTCGCGTAGTTGAGCTGGCCGGGCTTGCTTTTGGCCAGCTTGACAAGTGCCTGCACCGAGTCGACCGGCAGCGCGTTGTTGACCACCAGCACATTGGGCACCGCGCCCACAAAGACCACGGGCACCAGGTCCTTGTTGTTGTCATAGCCCAGCTTGAGCAGGTGCGGCGCGATCGCATGCGCGGTCGAGACACCCATCAGCAGGGTGTGGCCGTCGGTGGACTTGGCCGTGAGGTCGGCGGCCAGGGTGTTGGAGGCGCCGGGGCGGTTCTCGACCACCACGGGCTGCTTGAGCAGCGGGCCCAGCCGGTCGGCCACGGCGCGCGCCATGGCATCGGTGCCGCCGCCCGGGGCAGAGCCCACCAGGATGCGCAGCGGCTTGGCGGGCCAATCCTGCGCCATGACGGGTGAGGCCATGCTGAAGGCGCAGATGGCCGCCAGCAGGGCAGGGAGGAATTGCAGGGATTTCAGGCGAGGCATTGTCTTTGTCTCCGGGTCATTGTTGTAAGGGGAACGCTGGAACGAATGCCCTGATGGTAGGGAGCATGACACTTAACGTAAATTGAAAATCCCTGATTATTTGATAACCTAGGGTGATCAATTGAAATTAGCGGCCCCGGAGACCCACCATGCCTGCCACACCCCGCAGCTCCTCATCGATCCCCCAACTGCTGAATCGCCTGCGCATGCGCCAGGTCGCGCTGATCCTCGCCGTGGGCGAACACGGCACCCTGCGCAAGGCCTCGGCCGAACTCGGCATGACGCAGCCGGCCGCCACCAAGATGATCCAGGAGCTGGAGTCCGCGCTGGGCCAGCGCCTGTTCGAGCGCGTGGGCCGCGGGCAAAAACTCACGCCGGCCGGCGCCAGCGTGCTGCGCTACTTCCGCGGCATGCGCGGCTCGGTCGAATCGATGACGCGCGAACTCGCCGAACTGGAGCAGGGCGGCTCGGGCCGCGTCTCGGTCGGCAGCATCATGGCGCCTTCGCCCAACCTGCTCACGCAGGCCATCATCGCGCTCAAGAAGGCCTATCCGCTGCTGTCCGTCGACGTGACCATGGACACCAGCGACCGCCTGTTTGAACTGCTGCGCGAAGGTGTGCTCGACGTCGCCATAGGCCGCATACGCGACGAACACCGCGCCGACTACGCCTTCACCCCGCTCGAGAACGAAGCCCTGGCCCTGGTCGCGGGCGTGAAGCACCCGCTGGCCAAAAAGAAAACCGTCAAGTTCGCCGACCTGCTGGGCTACGGCTGGATTTTGCAACCCCACGGCAGCCCCATGCGCGAGGTGCTGGAGCAGGAATTCCGCATGCTGCAGGCGCCGTCGCCCAAGGGCCTGATAGAGACAGCCTCCATCCTCACCACCACCAACCTGATCGCCGAAACCGACATGGTCGGCGTCATGCCCGAATCGATTGCCGGCACCTATGCGCGCCACGGCCTGCTCGTCATCCTGCCCTGCTTTATCCGCCACAAGATGGAAGCCTTCGGCAGCATCACACGCAAGGACAGGCCGCTGAGCGAGGCGGCGCGGTTTTTCCTGTCGGCGCTGCACCAGGGCAAACTGCCGGTGCGTAACGGGAAACCGCACTAGCGTGAATGCGCGATCCATGACCTGGATCAAGTCTTTGCGGCGTTCCCTTGCTTACGCTTGTGCATTGCCAACGCTGGAAGCACACACATGCCGAATCTTCAATGGTCTGACGCCCTGGTGCTCGGACTGCCCACCATGGATGACACGCACCGGGAGTTTGTCGAGTTGCTGGCGCAGGTGGAAAGCGCGGCGGACGATGCGCTGGCCGGCCACTGGTGCACGCTGGTGGAGCACACCGACGAGCACTTCAGCCGCGAAGATCGCTGGATGCTGGACACGCGGTTTTCATCCACCAATTGCCATACCGTGCAGCACAAGGTGGTGCTGCAGGTCATGCGCGAAGGCCTGTTGATGGCCCAGGCCGGGGACTTCGCGTCCGTGCGCCACATGGCCAGGGAACTGGCCCTGTGGTTTCCGCAGCATGCGCAGACCATGGATGCCGCGCTGGCGTTGCACCTGCGCGGCATCGGCTACGACCCGGACACGGGTGTGGTGAGCATGCCGCAAGCGCTGCCCAGGGACGCCATTCAGGGTTGCGGCGGCCTTGGCTGTTCCGGCAGCCCGGCGCTTGAGCCCGCTGCATAGTGCGGCTTGCACTACCGGGGCCTTGGTGCGCCGCAGCCTATTGTTTGGCTTGCCAACCCCCACCCAGCGCCTGGATCAGCGCCACGGCGGTCGTCTGGCGGTCGGCCATGGCCTGCACCAGGGCGCGGCGCGCGCTCAGGGCTGTGGCCTGGGCGGTGATGACTTCGGTGTAGCCGACCTGGCCGCTGCGGTAGCGGTTGAGCACTTGCTGCTCGACCTGGTCGGCCGCTTCCGAGGCCTGGCGGCGCAGTTCCTGCTGTGTGGCCAGCACGCGGGTCGCGGAGAGCTGGTCTTCCACATCCTGGAAGGCGACCAGCACGGTCTGGCGATAGCGGGCCACGGCCTGTTCGTGACCAGCCCGCGCGCCGTCCACGCGTGCGCCGGTGGCGCCGGCGTCAAAAATCAGCTGTGCGGCCGACAGGCCCAGGGACCAGACGCTGCTCGACGCCTTGAACAAATCGGCCACGCGGCTGGCGCCGGTGCCGGCCGAGGCGCTCAGCGACAGGCTGGGGAAGTAGGCGCTTTTGGCGATGCCTATCTGTTCGTTGGCCGAGGCCACTCGGCGTTCGGCCGCGGCAATGTCGGGCCGGCGCTGCAGCAAGGCTGAAGGCACGCCTAGCGGTACCTCGGGCACCAGCGGGTTCCAGGCGGCGGGCGGCAGGCTGAAATTGGCGGGTGCTTCGCCGACCAGCACGGCGATCGCGTGCTCAAGCTGGGCGCGCTGGCGCACCAGGCCGGCATTGTCGGCCTGGGCGTTGGCGAGCTGGGTTTGCGCCTGCAGCACGTCGGTCTTGGCGGCGATGCCGGCCTTGTAGCGGTTTTGCGTAATTTCGAGCGCGCGCTGGTAGCCGGCCAGCGTGGTCTCCAGCAAGGCCTTCTGCGCGTCGGTCTGGCGCAGCGAAAAATAGTTGGCGGCGAGCTCGCCCTGGGCCGAGAGCTTGGCCGAGGCCAGATCGGCGGCGCTGGCCTGTTCGCCGGCCGTGGCGCTGTCCACCGCGCGGCCCAGGCGGCCCCAGACGTCGGGCTCCCAACTGCCGCCTATGCTGAGCTGGTAGTTGTTGCCGACGCGGCCGGTGCTGTTGGTCGCGACATTGCCGCTGGCGCGCGAACGCGTGGCGCCGGCGTCCAGCGTGACCGTGGGAAACAGCGAGGCGCGCTGCTCGCGTACCAGCGCGCGCGCCTGGGCATAGGCGGCCACGGCCAGCGCGACGTTCTGGTTGGAGACATCGACGCGCGACTGCAGCTGGTCCAGCACCGGGTCCTTGAACAAACTCCACCACGGGCCGCGCTCCAGCGCATCGGCCGGCGCGGCCGGCACCCAGCCTTCGGCTTCCTTGAAATTTGTGACTTCGGCGGTGGTGGGCCGCTTGTAGTCGGGGCCGACGGCGCAGCCGGTGGCGAGCAGGGCCAGCAGGGCGGCGGCGATGAGCCGGCGTTCAAAACAGGGCGTGTGGGAGAGGTTCTTCATGGTCTTGTCCATCATGGCGTTTGCGGCGCCGCATCGGTTTCGCCGGGATGGCGGCTGAGCTGGCGCTCAAGAGGGCTGCGGCGGCGCAGCTTGTCCATCAACACGTAGACCACCGGCGTGGTCAGCAGCGTGAGCAGCTGGCTGGCGATCAGCCCGCCGATGATGGCGATGCCCAGCGGCCGGCGCAACTCGGCCCCTTCACCGAAGCCTATGGCCAGCGGCAGCGCGCCCAGGATGGCGGCCAGCGTGGTCATCAGGATGGGACGGAAACGCAGCAAACAGGCTTCACGCACCGCTTCCAGCGCCGAAATGCCGCGCGCGCGTTCGGCCTCCAGCGCGAAGTCGATGATCAGGATGGCGTTTTTCTTGACGATGCCGATCAGCAGGAAGATGCCTATCAGCGCGATGATGGAGAAGTCCAGCTTGAACATCAGCAGCGCCAGCACCGCGCCCACGCCGGCCGAGGGCAGGGTAGAGAGCACGGTGATGGGGTGGATCAGGCTTTCATACAGGATGCCCAGCACGATGTAGATCACCACCAGCGCGGCCAGGATCAGCAGCGGCTGCTGGCCTTGCGATTGCTGCGCGCTGAGTGCCGTGCCGGAAAAACTGCCACGCACATTGGTGGGCAGGCGTATGTCGGCCTCGGACTGGCGCACCGCCGCCTCGGCGTCGCTCAGCGTGAATCCCTCGGCCAGGTTGTAGGAGATGGTGGTCGAGAGTTCGCCGTCCTCATGGCTGATGGAGGCCGCCGTGGGGTTCTCGCTGAAACGCGCGATCGCCGACAGCGGGACCATGGTGCTGGGAGAGGTGCTCAGCACATTGCCGCTCGAGGAATCGCGCAGGCCGGGATTGGCACTGATGGTGGGCGTGGTGCTGCTTGTTGTGCTGCTTGTGGTGGCGGCCGAACTGCCGGATGTGCCCGTGCCGGCGGCCGTGCCTGAAGTGGACCCGGTGGCGGCCGTCGTGGTGCTTGTGGCGCTTGTTGTGCTGGTACTGGTGGCGCTGCCCGTACCGCCCCCGGCATTTTTGGCCGGCACATAGATGTCCTTGAGCGACTCGGGGCTGCGCGTGTAGCGCGGCGCGACCTCCATGATCACGTGGTACTGGTTGAGTTCGGCGTAAATCGTGGCGACCTGTCGCTGGCCGAAGCCGTCGTAGAGCGCGTTGTCCACGTCGCGTGAGCTGATGCCCAGGCGCGCGGCGCTGTCCTTGTCGACGGTGACCATGGTTTCCACGCCGTTTTCCTGCTGGTCGGTGTCCACGTCGGTCAGCGCTTCCTGGGTTTTCATGCGCTCGGCCAGGCGCGTGGCCCACTGGCTCAGGTCGGCCGCGTTGTCGCTCTTGAGCGTGTACTGGTAGGTTGAATTGGTCTGGCGCCCGCCGCCACGCAGGTCCTGCACGGTGTTGAGGAAGAGGCTCACGCCCGTCACCTGCGCGAGCTGCGGGCGCAGCCGCGTGATCACGGCCTGGCCGCCTTCCTTGCGCTGGCCGACCGGCTTGAGGTTGATGAACATGAAGCCGCCGCCCGCGCGCGAGCCGCCGGTAAATCCGACCACGGTGTCCACCGCCGGGTCGGCGCGGATGATTTCGACCAGCTGCCTGAGCTTGCCCTGCAGCGCCTGGAAGGAGATGCTGCGGTCGGCGCGCAGGCCGCCGTTGATCTGGCCGGTGTCCTGCTGCGGGAAAAAGCCCTTGGGTGCTTTCACGTAAAGGTAGACGTTCAAGCCCACCACGGCCGCCAGGATCAGCATCACCAGCAGCTTGCTGTGCAGCGCCCAGTCCAGGCTGGTTTCATAGCTGCGGTGCACACGTTTGAAGGCGCTTTCAAACCAGCGCGCAATGCGGCCCGGGGGTTTGCTGTGCGCGTCGGGCTTGAGCAGCCAGGCGCACATCATGGGCGTGGTGGTCAGCGAGATCAGCAGCGAGATCAGCACGGCCGCCGACAGCGTGACGGCGAACTCGCGGAACAGCCGGCCTATCTGCCCGCCCATGAAGAGCAGGGGGATGAACACCGCCACCAGCGACAGGCTGATGGACAGCACGGTAAAACCGACCTCGCGCGCGCCCAGCAGCGCGGCCTTGAAGCGGTCCATGCCGGCCTCGATGTGGCGGCTGGTGTTCTCCAGCACCACGATGGCGTCGTCGACCACAAAGCCGGTGGCCACCGTGAGCGCCATCAGGCTCAGGTTGTTGAGGGAAAAACCCATCAGGTACATCACGCCGAAGGTGCCCAGCAGCGAGGCCACGGTGGCCACCGCCGGGATGATGGTAGCGCGCGCGCTGCGCAAAAAGGCGCTGACGACCAGCACCACCAGCACGATGGAGATGATCAGCGTGAGCTCGATTTCATGCAGCGAGGAGCGTATCGAGTTGGTGCTGTCGGAGGCGACCTGCAGGCGCACGTCCTGCGGCAGCTGGGCCTGCAGTTCGGGCAGCAGGTCGCGCACGCCGTCCACGGTTTCAATCACGTTGGCGGCCGGCTGGCGCGTGACCAGCACGATCACGGCCGGCTCGCCGTTGAACAGGCCCAGCGTGTTGGTGTTCTCCACGCCGTCCTGCACCTCGGCCACGTCGCGCAGGCGTATGGCCGCGTTGTTGCGCCAGGCGACGACCAGGTCCTGGTAGTCGGCGGCGCGGCGCCCGCCGCTGGCGGTGTTGGCACCGGTGTAGATCTGGAAGCGCTGGCCGTTGCCCTCGATGGCACCGCGCGGCCGGTTGGCGTTGGAGGCCTGCAGCGCCGCGCGCACGTCTTCGGCGGCCACGCCGTAGCGGTTCAGCGCGAAGGGATTGAGCTCCACCCGCACCGCGGGCAGCGAGCCGCCGCCGAGCTCGACGTCGCCCACGCCCGGAACCTGGGCGATTTTTTGCTGCACCAGGTTGGAGACTTCGTCATAGATCTGGCCCGGCGAACGCGTCTTGGAGGTCAGCGCCAGGATGATGACGGGCGCCGAGGCCGGGTTGGCCTTGCGGTAGGTCGGGTTGCTGCGCAGGCTGGCCGGCAGGTCGGCCCGCGAGGCATTGATGGCGGCCTGCACCTCGCGCGCGGCCGAATCGATTTTGCGGTTGAGGTCGAACTGCAGGCTGATGCGCGTCGAGCCGCTGCCGCTCGAGGAGGTCATTTCATTGACACCCGCGATGATGCCCAGTCGCCGCTCCAGCGGCGTCGCCACGCTGCTGGCCATGGTCGAGGGGCTGGCACCCGGCAAGGTGGCGCTGACCGAGATCACGGGAAAGTCCACCTGCGGGAGGGGGGAGACCGGCAGGACGAAGAAGGCGCCTATGCCGGCCAGAGCCAGGCCGATGGTTAGCAGAACGGTCGCGACGGGCCTCCGGACGAACGGCTCTGAGAGATTCATGGCCTGACTCCCTCGATCGAGCCAGGCCTGTCTTGGGCTGTTTGGTATTCGGTATTGGTATTCCTCTCCCCACCCCTTGTGGATGCGCCGAGGAGCGCAGGGCCAGACGGATCAGGGCAAAAACTTGTTTGAGCGAAGCGAGTTGTTTTTGACCCCGTCTGGACCGAGCACCGCAGGTTGCCCCGGAGCGAAGCGCAGGGGACGCAGGAACCAGGGTCGCCTTTCTTTTGCTTACTTTTCTTTGGCGAAGCAAAGAAAAGTGAGTTGCCGCCGGGCAACCCCCGGCCAGCAGAACTCGGCAGAGTGCACCCGGCTGGCAAGCAAAAAGAGGCTTTCACGCAAGAACCTCTTTCTTGCGCCCAAACCTCCGCCCCAGGCGGTCAAACCCCAGATAGATGACGGGCGTGGTAAACAGCGTGAGCATCTGGCTCACAATCAGCCCGCCAAAAATCGACAAGCCCAGCGGCTGCCGCAGCTCGGCGCCCTCACCAAACCCCAGCATCAGCGGCACGGCGGCGAAGAGGGCGGCCAGGGTGGTCATGAGGATGGGGCGGAAGCGCAGCAGGGCCGCCTGGTGGATCGCTTCCTGGGGGGACTTGCCTTCGTTGCGTTCGGCATCAATCGCGAAGTCGATCATCATGATGGCGTTTTTCTTCACGATGCCTATCAGCAGGATGATGCCTATGATGCCTATGACCCCGAGGTCGGAGCCGCTGAGCATGAGGGCCAGCAGGGCGCCCACGCCGGCCGAGGGCAGGGTGGAGAGAATCGTCAGCGGGTGGATATAACTTTCGTAGAGCACGCCCAGCACGATGTAGACGCAGATCACGGCGGCGAGGATCAGCCACAGCTGGTTGGACAGTGAGGCCTGGTAGGCGCCGGCCGCGCCGAGGAAGCTCAGGGTCACGCTGCCGGGCAGGCCCACGTCCTTGGCGGCCTGGCGGATTTCGTCGACGGCGCGGCCCAGGGAGGTGCCGGGCGCGGTGTCAAAGCCCAGGGTCGTGGCCGGGTACTGGGCCACGCGGGTGATCTGTAGCGGCGCGGGCTGCTCGCGTATGGTGGCGATCGCCGACAGCGGCGTGGTGCTGCCCGAGCTGGTCTTGAGCCGCAGCGCGCCCAGCGAGGCGGGCGTGGCCAGCGGGTCGGGCATGGCTTCGAGGATCACGCGGTACTGGTTGGTCTCGGTGAAGATGGTGGAGACGATGCGCTGGCCGAAGGCGCTGTACAGCGCGTCGTCGATAGCCGAAGTGGTGACGGCAAGGCGCGAGGCGGTGTCGCGGTCCACGTTGATATAGGCCGAGGCGCCGCTGGAGCCGGCGTCGGAGGCGACGTTGCGTACGCCGGGCAGCTGGCGCATGCGCTCGGCGAGCTTGTTGGCCCAGAGCACCACGGTGGCATTGTCCGAGCCCTCAAGCGAGACGCGGAACTGCGTGGGGCCGGTCTCGGCGTCAATCGTCAAGTCCTGGGTGGGCTGCAAATACAACGTCACGCCGGCCACCTGGCCGACGCGCTCCTTGAGCCTGTCCATGGTCTCCTGCTGGCTGCCGCTGCGGCTGGACTTGAGGTTGATCAGCATGCGGCCGGTGTGCAGCATGGTGTTGTTGGCCGCGTCCACGCCTATGAATGAACTCAGCGTTGCAACGTCCGGGTCCTCGAGGATAGCCTTGGCGGCTGCCTGCTGCAGCCCGGCCATGCGGGCGTAGGACACGGACTGCGCGGTCTCGATGCGGGCCTGCAGCTGGCCGGTATCCTGCGTGGGGAACAGGCCCTTGGGGATCAGCACATACAACAGCACCGTGAGCAGCAGCGTGGCCAGCGCCACCAGCAGGGTCAGGCCCTGGCGCTTGAGCACCCAGGTCAGCCAGCGGTCGTAGTGGTGGATGACCTTGTCGAAAAAGCGCTGCATGGCCTGGCCGAAGCGACCGCCTTCGACCTCGCCCTCGGGGTGGCGCGTGAGCCAGCGCGCCGACATCATGGGCACCAGGGTCAGCGAGACCACCGCGGAGATCAGGATGGTGATGGCCAGCGTGACGGCGAACTCGCGGAACAGCCGGCCCACCACGTCGCCCATGAAGAGCAGCGGGATCAGCACCGCGATCAGCGAGACCGTTAGCGAGATGATGGTGAAGCCGATCTGCGTCGCGCCCTTGAGGGCCGCGGCCATGGGGTCCTCGCCTTCCTCGATGTAGCGCGAGATGTTTTCTATCATCACGATGGCGTCGTCGACCACAAAGCCGGTGGCGATCGTCAAGGCCATCAGGCTCAGGTTGTTCAGGCTGTAGCCCAGCAGGTACATCGCGCCGCAGGTGCCGACCAGCGAGATCGGCACGGCCAGGCTGGCGATCACGGTGGCGCGCAGGCTGTGCAAAAACGCAAAAATCACCAGCACCACCAGCAGCACGGCCAGCACCAGCTCGATTTCGACATGCAGCACCGAGGCGCGTATGCCGGTGGTGCGGTCGCTGAGGACGTCGACATTGAGCGCGGTGGGCAGGCCGGCCTGCAGCTCGGGCAGGCGCGCCTTGATGGCGTCCACCGTGGCGATCACGTTCGCGCCGGGCTGGCGCTGCACGTTGAGGATGATGGCCGGTTTGAGGCCTGACCAGGCACCGAGCTTGATGTTCTCGGCGCTGTCGACCACCTGCGCGACGTCAGACACACGAATCGCCGCGCCGTTGCGGTAGGCGATGACCAGGCGCTGGTAGTCGCTGGCGGCGACCAGCTGGTCGTTGGAATTGATGGAGTAGGAGCGTGTGGGTCCGTCAATGCTGCCCTTGGCGCCGTTGGCATTGGCGGCGCTGATGGCGGTGCGCAGCGAATCCAGGCCCAGGCCGTAGGAGGCCAGGGCGCGCGTGTCGGCCTGTATGCGCACGGCGGGGCGCTGCCCGCCGCTCAGCGAGACCAGGCCCACGCCGTTGACCTGGCTGATCTTGAGCGCCAGCCGCGTGTTGACGATGTTCTGTACCTCGGTGAGCGGCAGGGTGTCGGAGGTGATGGCCAGCGTGAGCACGGGCGCGTCGGCCGGGTTGACCTTGGCGTAGACGGGCGGGGCGGGCAGGTCGGCGGGCAGCAGCGAGCCGCCGGCATTGATGGCCGCCTGCACTTCCTGTTCGGCCACGTCCAGCGTCAGCCCCAGGCCGAACTGCAACGTGACGATGGAGACGCCGGCCGCGCTGGTGGAGCTCAGGCGCTGCAGCCCGGACATCTGGCCGAACTGGCGCTCCAGCGGCGCGGTCACGGTCTGGGCCATGACCTCGGGGCTGGCGCCGGGGTAGAGCGTCTGCACCTGGATGGTCGGGTAGTCGACCTGCGGCAGGGCCGACAGCGGCAGGAACTTGAAACCCACGAGGCCGGCCAGCACGATGGCCACCATCAGCAGCGAGGTGGCGACCGGGCGCAGGATAAACGGGCGTGAGGGACTCATGCGGCGAGACCCCTATTTTTCACTGCGCGACCCGCCGCCCTGGCGCTTTTCCCTCATGCTGCGCCAGCGTTCGAGCGCGGCGGGGTCGCCGGCGTCTATGGCCGCGAGAAAGCGTTGGCGGCGTTCCAGGGCCTCCGGGTCGTCCTTGACCTGGTCCAGCATGCGCTTGCGCTGTTCCGGGGTTGGGCCTTCAGCTGCGGCTGTGACCGGGGCTGAGGCACTTGCCGCGGGCGCGGAAGCCCCGGCGCCGGGCGCGGAGGCCGCGCCGCGCTGGCGCTTGCCGCCGCCGCCCCCGGGGCCGCGTCCCCCGCCGCCGGGCGGATCACCGGGCAGGACCACGGAGGCGCCATCCTTGAGCCGGTCCGCGCCTTCGGTGATCACACGCTCGCCCACCTCCAGCCCGGAGGCGATCACGACTTTGTCGACGGTGGCCTGGCCGCGCTTGATGGGCCTGAGCGAGACGGTGCGCTCCTTGGCGTTGACCACATAAACATACTCGCCGCTGCTGCCCATGCGCACGGCCGTGACCGGCACCACGATGGCGTTGTCGATGGTGCGCACCTGCAGGCGCACATTGACGAACTGGCTGGGGTAGAGCTTGAACTCGCTGTTGGCAAAGCGGGCCTTGGCCTTCACCGTGCCGGTGGTGATGTCGACCTGGTTGTCCAGCGAGGCGAAGCTGCCGGTGTCCAGCGTGACGGCGCGCGTCCTGTCGAGCGCGGTGACCTGCATGGCGATGCCCTTGGCGGCGTTTTGCTGCAGCTCGCCGACCTGGTCCTGCGGAATCGCGAAGACGACGTCTATGGGCGTGATCTGGGTGATCAGCGCGATTCCGTTGGCGTCGCCACTGCTCACCACATTGCCCACGTCCACGGCGCGCAGGCCGACGCGGCCGCTCACGGGCGCGACCACACGCGTGTAGCCGAGGTTGAGCCGTGCCGTGCCTTCGTTGGCCTTGTCGACAACCACGGTGCCTTCGAGCTGCTTGACCAGCGCGGCCTGGGTGTCGACATCCTGGCGGGCGATGGAGTCCTGCTCCAGCAGGGTTTTGTAGCGCTGCAGCTGCACGCGCGCGCTGTCGAGCTGGGCCTCGTCGCGCTGGCGCTGGCCGGTGGCCTGCATCAGCGCCATTTCAAACTGGCGCGGGTCTATGGTGGCCAGCAGCTCGCCGGCCTTGACCATCTGGCCTTCCTTGAACAGCACTTTCTGCATCACGCCCGAGACCTGGGGCGTGACCCTGACGCTGGCCTGCGGCGTGACGGTGCCCAGGGCCTCAAGAACAATCGGGATGCTGGCGCGTTCGGCGGTGGCCACGCCGACCGTGGTGGCCGGCGCGCCGCGCCGGCCGCCGGCAAAACCGCCGGCGGCGGCGTCGGCGGAAGGGTGGGTCAAATGCCAGGCCAGCCAGCCTATGCCGGCCAGAGCGACCACGGCGATCACGCTGCCTATGATGGACGTGCGGCGGCTGATGCGCTTGCGGGAAGGGGTTTGGGCGCCGGGCTGCGGCGTTTCGGCTTTCGGGTCCATCGGCTGTCCTTGGGTGCCCGCCGCGCCCACGGGTGGATGCGGCATTTTTTTGTATTGAATGAGGCTGTCGGCCAAGCCCGAGGGCCCGCTCGCACAGCGCTCAGGAATTATCACTGCTAGCCCATGGGCGCAGGTATACGCCCCGAAAGAGGCGCGTAAATATCCGGTAAAGCGGCCTTGGGCCTACACGGCGACGGGCAAAAAGGCCGTGTGGTTTCAGCCGAGCAGCGCGGCCACATCCGCCAGCCGCGGAATGCCGTCTATGGCACCGTGGCGCGTCACCGAGAGCGCGGCCGCCGCATTGGCCCATTGCATGGCGGCGGGCAGTGCTTCGCCGCGTGCCAGCGCGGCCGCGAGCGCGCCGGTAAAAGTGTCGCCCGCGCCTATGGTGTCGCGCACGGCCATGGTGCGGCCCGGTATCGATTGCGGCGCCTGGCCGGCCTGGTAGAGGCGGCAGCCGGCCGCGCCCAGCGTGACCAGCACGGCGCGTGCACCGCGCTCCAGCAGGCGCGCGGCGGCCTGGTCGGTCGAGCCGGCGTGCGCCTGGCCGGCCAATAGAAGGAGTTCGCTCTCGTTGGGCGTGAGCACGTCGACCAGCGCGAGCATCTCGTCGCCCAGCGGCCGCGCGGGCGCGGGATTGAGCACGGTCAACGCGCCGGCCGCGCGGGCCAGGGCAAAGGCCTGCAGCGCGGCCTCGGCCGGCACTTCGCAGGAAGCCATCACGACGCGGCAGCCCGCCAGCAGCGTGGCCGCGGCCTGTGCATGGCGCGCGCCCAGGCCGCTGCCGGCGCCGGGGTAGACGGCAATGCTGTTGTCGCCGTCTTCATAGACCAGGATTTGCGCGACGCCGCTGCGCTCGCCGGCCACCTGCTCGACATGCGAGGTGTCTATGCCTTCGGCATGCCAGAGCGCCATGCCCATGCGGCCGAAGTCGTCCTCGCCTATGCGGGCCAGCAGCGCCACGCGCGCGCCCTGGCGCGCGGCGGCCACCGCGGCATTGCTGCCCTTGCCGCCCGGGCTGATGCTGAAGTCGCTGGCCATCAGCGTTTCGCCGCGGGCAATAGGCCGCGCCACCTTGGAGATCAGGTCGGCGTTCCAGCTTGCGACGCAGACGACGTCGGCATTCATACGGGGAGTCACTTCGCTCCGTAACCCATGGTTTGGGGCAGCCAGAGCACGATCTGCGGGAAGCAGGTCATGGCCAGCAGCAACAGCAGGAGCATGACCAGGAAAGGCCAGCCTTCCTTCATCATCTCGCCGATGGGAATGCCGGTCAGCGCCTTGGTCACGAACAGCAGCATGCCGAAGGGCGGGTGGATCAGGCCGATCATCATGTTGAGCACCACCAGCACGCCGAAGTGCACCAGGTCCACGCCCAGCAGCTTGGCCGCGGGCAGCAGCATGGGCACAAAGACCAGCAGCAGCACCGAAACATCGAGGAAGCAGCCCAGCACCAGGAACATGACGTTCACCATCAGCAAGAAGCCGATCTGCGAGAAATGCATGCTGTCGACCCACATGGCCATGGCCTGCGGCACGCCTTCGGCGGTGAAGGCGTAGTTGAGCATGAAGGAGCCGGCCAGGATCATGGTGATCACGGCGCTGGCGCGCGTGGATTCCATCACCACGCCCCAGAAACTGCGCCAGGTGAGAGCCCGGAACACCAGCGCGGCCAGAATGAGCGCATGCAGGGCGGCTACGGCCGCAGCCTCGGTCGGGGTAAAAATACCCGAGTAGATGCCGCCCAGCAGCACGATGGGCATGGACAGCGGCAGCGCGCCGCGAAAGATCAGGCCGGCCCATTCCGAGCGCGGCACGGGCTCGTCGCGCGGCATGTTGCGCTTCTTGGCGATGATCGCGACCACGCCCATCATGAGGCCGGCCATCAGAAAGCCCGGTACGACGCCGCCCAGGAACAGCGCGCCCACCGAGGCGCCCGAGACCAGCGCGTAGATCACCATGGGGATCGACGGCGGGATGATGGGGCCCAGCGTGGCGCTGGCCACCACCACGGCACCGGCAAAACCGCGCGTGTACTCGGGCTTCTTGAGCATCTGGCGAATCGTGACCAGGCCGGGGCCGGCGGCGTCGGCGATCGCGCTGCCGCTCATGCCCGAGAAGATCACGCTGACCAGGATGTCCACCTGTGCCAGCCCGCCGCGCATGCGGCCCACCAGGATGCGGCAGAAGTCGAAGATCCGTTCACTGACCGTGCCCGCGTTCATGATGTTGGCGGCGAACACAAACAGCGGCACGGCCAGCAGCACATAGCTGTTGTACAGGCCGTTGCCGATCTGCTCGGCCACCAGGCCCACGTCCTGGCCCTTGGCCACGAGATAGCCTATGCCGGCCGCGATCATCGAAAAACCGATGGGCATGCGCAGCAGCATGCCGCCCGCCAGCACCGCAACCAATATCCAGATTCCGCTTGTCATATACGCAGCTCCGCTTCAAGACCCTTGCCACGGATCGCGTTCCAGATCGCCCAGGCCGAGCGAACCGCCAGGGCGGCGAGCAGCAGCACAAAAGGCATGAAAACCCACTGGAAAGACACGCCCAGCACGGGCGTTCCCTCGCGGGCCATGAAGTGCACATAGTCCCAGCAGCCCGGGATGCCACAGGCCGCAAGGCCGCCGATCAGCAGGTTGCCGACAATGGCCATGGCCTGGCGCGCGCGATAGGGCACGCTGTTCCAGACCAGGTCGAAGACCACGTGCTCGCGCTCGGGCACGACCACAGCGGCGGCCCACAGGATGACCCAGACATAGAGGATCACGGCGGCCTCGTCGGTCCAGGCCAGGGGCTTGCCGAAGAAAAAGCGCGCCGTGATCTGGATCACGAACACGATGAACAGGGTCAGGAAGAGTCCGCCGCCAATCAGGTTGGCGGCTTTTTGGGGCCAGCTTTTCATGGGCGTTGTGGTGTTTGCCGCGGGACTTATTTGGTCGCGTTGATGCGCTCAAGCAGGCCCTTGGGCCAGACCTTGGCGTACTCGGAGTTCAGATAGGTGGTCTGCACCGTCTTGCGGAAGGCGTCCACGTCCGGTGTGGTGACCTGCAGGCCTTCCTTCTTGAAGAAGTCGACCAGTTGGCCTTCTTCCTTGATGCGGTTTTCGTTGTTGTAGACGGCCGCAGCCTGGGCCGCCGCCTTGACCTTGGTCTTTTGCGCCGGGCTCATGGCGTTCCAGGCCTTGTTGGAAATCGAGATGAAGATGCCGTCCACCAGGTGGCTGGTCATGACGATCTGTTTGGTGACTTCATAGAACTTGGCGGCGCGCACCGAGGGCAGGGGATTGTCCTGGCCGTCTATGGTGCCGGTTTTGAGGCCCAGGTAGACCTCGCCGAAAGCCAGCGGCGTGGGCGTGGCGCCCAGCGCCTCGCCGAGGAACAGCCATTCCTTGGAGCCCGGCATGCGCAGCTTGATGCCCTTGAGGTCGGCCGGCACCTTGACGTTGTGGGCCTCGCGCAGGTTGACCTGGCGCGTGCCGAGGTAGACGGTGGACAGCGGGGTCACCTCCATCTTCTCCGAGACGGTCTTGAACATCTCGGTGCCAATGGGGCCGGAAAACACCTTTTGCTGGTGGTCCGGGTCACGCACGATGTAGCCGGCGGTGAAGATGGAGAACTCGGGCACCAGCTTGGCGATGTCGAAGGCCGAGATCGAGGAGAGCTCGAGGTTGCCGCGCGCCATGGCGGTCGGCTCGGTACCCTGCTTGAACAGCGAGGCGTTCAGGTTGATCTGCACGTCGAATTCGCCGGGCGCGCTTTTTTCGAGGTTGTCCTTGAAGACCGTCCACATCTTGGCGTGCCAGTCGTCGGGCACGGCCGGGGTAGAGACGCGCAGCACCATCTTGCTCTGGGCCTGGGCCGCGGGCAGCAGCGTGCCCATCAGCAAGGTGGCGGAGGCCGCGGCTAAAAGGGTGCGGCGAAGGGTGGACGAGAGGGAAGTCTTCATGGTTGTCTCCTTTTTTAGGTCAATCGTTGTTGGGCTCATGCCCCGGGGTCGGCGTTCGGCAGTCACTCGGATTTTGTATCAATCCCGAAAGCGCTGATGGTTTTTTCCAGCGCCTTGTATTCGTCGGCGCTCAAAGCCACCAGCGGCGCGCGCACGCGCAGCCAGGCGGCATCGCCGCTCAGCATGGCCATGATGCCCTTGAGCGCGGGCATCAGCGAGTAGCCGTCCAGCAGGCCTATCAGCTTGATCACGCGCTCGCGTTCGGCGGGTGTCGCCGGCGCGGCGGGTTCGGTCACCAGGCGTTTGACCAGGCGCGGCATGAAGTTGGCCACGCCGCTGATGGCGCCGGTGCTGCCGCGCTTGCCCATCTCGGGCAGGTCGGGTTCAAAACCGACGTAAACCGTCATGTCCTTCATGAAGGCATTGGCCAGGCCCACCGAGTGTTCGGTGCTGCAGGCGCTGTCCTTGATGCCGACGATGGTGTCCGGGTATTGCTTCTTAAGCGTGGCGATCACGTGGTGCGACAGCGGCACGCCCGTGACTTGGGGGATGTGGTACAGGTAAAGCTTGAAGGGCGTGCCGGCCATGCCGTCGATGACGTAGCGGTAGCTGTCGATGATGCCCTGGTCGGACACGCCCTTGAGGAAAAACGGCGGCAACATCAGGCAGCCGTGCACGCCGGCTTTCACGGCGTGGCGCGTGAGCTCCAGCGTCTCGGGCAGGGCGGCGCAGCTGGTCGAGACCATGATCTGCCTGGCGGGAATGCCGTTCTTGATGAGCTGCTCTATCGCCTCCTTGCGTTCGGCCAGCGAAAAGGACGGGCCTTCGCCCGTGGTGCCGAAAGCCGTCACGCCGGGGCAGCCGCTGGCGATCAGCGCCTTGCAGTGGGCGGCGAACTTGGCGTGGTCTATGTCCAGGCCGGCCGTCAGCGGCGTCAGCAGGGCGGGCCAGATGCCGCGAAAGGAATTTTCGGCGGCGGGAAAGGAACTCGTCATTCAGGGATCTCCAGAGACCACGGCATTGCGGGCCGCGGCAGGCCGAGCACGCGTCGGTGCGCGCTCTCGATGTGATGGCCCAGGCGGTCGACCACGGCTTGCGGGTCGCGCCGCTTGAGGGCATCGATGAACCAGAGGTGCTCTTCCATCGCGGGAATCAGCACATCCGGGGAAAGGGAGGAGGCTTCGAGCTTGATCAGGCGCACCCGCAGGCTGTTGATGCGGTAGACCTCGGAAATCAGCTCGTTGCCCAGCGTGTCTATCATCAAGTCGTGCAGGCCCCAGTCCACCGTGGTGGCGTCTTCGAGCAGCGCGTCGTCGATGGCCTTTTTGCGCGCGCGCTTCACGATGTTGAGGTGCGCCTGCTCAATCGCGGCCAGGTCGGCGTCGGACACCGTGGTGACGAAGCGGCTGGCGGCCTCGCGCTCGAGCAGGCCGCGCAGCTGGAAGGCGTTGTTGATCAGCTTGAGGTCCACATGGGCCACCTGCAGGCCACGCTGCGGCACGGTCTTGACCAGGCCCTCGGCTTCCAGCCGCGGGATCAGTTCGCGCACCGCGCCCAGCGGCATGCCCAGCAGCTGCATGAGTTCGCGCTGCGAGACGAACTGCCCGGGCCGTATGTTGGCGTCGACGATTTGCTGCTGGAAACTTTCATAAGCCTGCGCGCGCAGGCTGATGGGGGCGGGGGGTGTGGGGTTGCTCATCAGCTCAGCCGTGGTCGCTCGCGATGACGCCCTTGCGCAGCAGGATGTTGCCGTACTTGCGCTGCTCGCCGGTCTGAAGAATCAGGAAGGCCGATTGCGCGCGTTCGTAAAACGCAAAACGCTCCAGCGAGGCGGCCGGGCGCTCGCCGGCCTGGTGCAGCACGGTGGTAAATTCGGCCACCGGCGCGGGAACGGCCTCGGGGTCGCCCACCACCTGCATGGTCCAGGCGGCTTCGGGCACGAAGTCGTCCAGCGGCAGCAAACGCAGCACGGCGGCCAGCGCCTGCGGGGCGGTGGCGCCGGCCAGTTGCACCAGCCGGGCGCCGCTTTTGCGCGCCACCTGGGCGGCCGGGAAATTGGCATCCACAATCGCCAGGTCATCGCCATGGCCCATGCTGGCCAGGGCATGCAGGGCGTCGGGCGTGAGCAGCGGTGGAATGTTCTTGAGCATGGGAGCAAGCGGTCTTGGCAGGGAGGCCCGGTTTTTGTGAAAACCTCGGGATTTCCCGCTGTCGATGACTGACATGTTAGTCATAACATAACTGAACTTTTATTAGGATTAACCCTGAAACTGGTTTCTACATGACGACTTTGGACATGGCCCCTGTGTTTTCCGCCTGTAAAGAAAGCGGCCTGCGGCTGGGCCTGGGCGGCGCGCCGCTGGGCAACCTGTTTGCCGCCGTGAGCGATGCCGAGGCCAGGGCGCTGGTCGATGCGGCCTGGGCCGACGGCTGCCGCACTTTCGACACCGCGCCGCATTACGGCCACGGCCTGTCGGAGCGGCGGCTGGGCGACGCGCTGCGCGGCCACCCGCGGGACAGCTATGTGCTGTCGAGCAAGGTGGGCCGGCTGCTGGTGCCAGACAAAAACGCGGCGCGCGCCCAGCACGGTTATGTGGACATCCTGCCCTTTAACCAAGTGTGGGACTTCAGCGCCGCGGGCACCCGCCGCAGCGTGGAAGACAGCCTGCAGCGCCTGGGCCTGCCGCGGCTGGACGTGGTCTATGTGCACGACCCGGACGCAGCCTCGCACGGCGAGCGGGCACCGGCCGTGCTGCGCCAGCTGCTGGATGAAACCCTGCCCACGCTGCGCGCGATGAAGCACGAAGGTTTGATACGCGCCATCGGCCTGGGCACCAATGATGTGGAAGTGGTGCTGCAGGTGCTGCGCGAAGCTGGGCTGGACGTGCTGATGCTGGCCGGGCGCTACAGCCTGCTGGACCACAGCGCGCTGCCGGCGCTGCTGCCGCAGTGCGCGGCGCGCGGCGTGCGCATCGCGCTGGGCGGCGTGTTCAATTCGGGCATCCTGGCGACCGGCGCGCGCGGCGGCACCGCCAGCTTCAACTACGCGCCGGCCGCCCGCGAATGGCTGGAGCGCACGGCCCGCATCGAGTCGGTTTGCGCGGCGCACGGCGTGCCGCTGCGCGCGGCAGCCCTGCAGTTTCCGCTGGCCCATCCGGCCGTCGACATCGTGATGCTGGGTGCTCGCCGGGTCGCCGAGTGGGCCGATGCGGCGGCCATGATGCGGCACCCGATTCCCGCGGTTTTCTGGGCGGATCTGCGCGCCCAGGGCCTGTTGCCTGTGGAGGCGCCGACACCATGAAGATCATTGATGCGCACTTTCACTGCTGGCAATTGGCGCGCGGCGACTACGGCTGGCTCACGCCGGCGCTGGCGCCTCTTTACCGCGATGTGGCCGTGGCCGACTGGCAGGCGCAGTCGCGGCCGCACGGTGTGCGCGGCGGCGTGCTGGTGCAGGCCGCGCCCACCGAGGCGGAAACACAGTTCCTGCTGGACCAGGCCGACGCCAACCCGGCGGTGCTGGGCGTGGTCGGCTGGGTCGACATGCTGGCGGCCGACGCGCCGCGCCGCATAGAGGTGCTGGCGCGGCACCCGCGGCTCAAGGGCTTGCGGCCCATGCTGCAGGATATCGCCGACCCTCAATGGATATTGCAGCCCGCGCTTGCCCCGGCCCTGCATGCGATGGTTGATTGCGGCCTGGTGTTCGACGCGCTGGTCAAGCCCGTGCACCTGCCGCACATCCTGACCCTGGCCGGCCGCCACCCCGGGCTGCGCATGGTGATAGACCACGGCGCCAAGCCCGATATCGCGGTGGGCCAATGGCAGCCCTGGGCCGAGGGCATCGCGCACATCGCAAAAGAAACGCAGGCCATGTGCAAACTCTCGGGCCTGCTGACCGAAGCCGGTCCGCGCCCCGCGCCGGGCGCGGTGCGGCGCTGGGCCGAGCATGTGCTGCAGAGCTTTGGCACGGACCGTGTGGTCTGGGGTAGCGACTGGCCGGTGCTGGAGCTGGCCGCTCCCTACGCGCTGTGGTGGGCGGTATCGCGGCAATTGCTGGAAGGCCTGGACATGGAAAGCCAGGCGGCGGTGATGGGCGGCAACGCGATAAGGCTTTATGGGCTTCACATTCCCCAAAAAAGTGGCGTCCCTAAAATCGCCGTATGACCGAAACCGCTGCCTCTTCTTTTTCTCCTTCCCTGCGCGTCTGCCGCGCCGACTATGCCGACCCGGTGCACGCGCGTGCCCTGGTGCAACTGCTCGACAGTTATGCGCAGGACCCGGCCGGCGGCGGCAAGCCGCTCAGTGATTTCGCCAAAACCCATCTCGCGCGGGAACTCGCGGCGCGCCCGCAGGCCTTCAGCGTGCTCGCGTTCGACGGCGACGAGGCCGTGGGCCTGGTCAACTGCATCGAAGGTTTTTCCACGTTTGCCTGCCGCCCGCTGGTCAACATCCACGACGTGGCCGTGCTGCCCGACCACCGCGGCCGGCGCATCGCCGAGAAAATGCTGGCGCTGGTGGATGAGATCTCGCGCGAGCGCGGCGCCTGCAAGCTGACGCTGGAAGTGCTGCAGGGCAACCTGGGCGCGGTCAGGCTGTATGAGCGCGTGGGCTTTGCGGGCTACCAGCTGGACCCGGCCATGGGCCAGGCGCGGTTTTTCCAGAAGTGGCTGGACTGAGCGCTACGGCCAACCAGGCTTTGAGCCGTTCGCGGGCTCAAGCCTTGGGTTGCTTGGAGCCTGCGCTGCGAGAGGAAGCGCCGGCGCGCGCGACCAGACGCTCCAGGTAGCTTTCAAACAGGTCCCGGGACGCTTGTTTGAACATGCGTATCTGCCCTGTGTGGCTGAGCACCAGCAGCCCGACCGTGTGCGTGAACAAGGCCGTGATTTCGGCAAGCGCCTCGGCGGCGGGCATGCCAAGCGCCTCAAGCGCCTCCTGGGTGGGCAGCAGCGCATCGCGCAGCCGCTGCTTCAGGCGCTCGTCCAGCTCAGGTGCCAGCCCCCGCGGCTGCATGCCCTGGAACAGGTAAAAACCGAGGTCCAGGTCGCGCGGGTTGTCGCGGTAGAAATCAAAAAACGCGGCTGCCGTGGTGCGGCCCACCGCCGCCGCTTCGCCAAGGGATTGCGCGCGCGCGGCCAGGACCTTTTCGTTCAGGCGCTCCAGCGATTCGCCGAGCAGGGCTGCGTAAACCTCTTCCTTGCTCGCGAAGTAGCTGTAGATCGCGCCCGGCGTGTAGCCCGCGCGCTGGGCGATCTCACGGATGCTGGTGCCTTCGAGCCCATGCTCGAAAAATACGGCGCGCGCCGCATCGAGCACCAGGGAGCGCCGGACATCCGTGAGCGCTTGCCGGCGGACGTCCCGGGCCACGGAAGGCCTCTGCACCGTGCGCGCACGGCCAGGTTTGCCGGGGCTGCCGGTTTTGGAGGGTTTGATCATTGGGGAACACTTTAACGCCTTGAGAAGTTGGTTAAACAGTGTTTAATTAAAAAAACCACTGTCCAGCTTCCAGCTGGGCACGCTTGCGCGCGGCTCAATCCCGGTGCGGGGCGGTCGCGGACGGGTCGTGCAGCAGCATCAAGGCCGCGAAAGCCAGCAACCCGAGCGCCGCTGAAAACCACAGCGCCTGGGCGCCAAAGCGGTCAATCGCCAGGCCGAACAGCCAGGGCGCGGTGGCCTGCGCAAAGCGCGCCGGCACCATCAAGAGGCCCTGGCGCGCGCCATAGTCGCGCACGCCGAACAGCACCAGCGGCAGCGTGCCTTTGGCAATCGTCAGTACACCGTTGCCGGCGCCGTGCAGCACGGTGAAGACCGCGCCGGCGGGTACGCCGAAAAACAGGAAAGCCGCCGCGCCCAGCGTGTGCAGGCTGCCGGCCACGCGCGCCGAGACCAGCGGGTGGATGTTGCGCAGCAGGCCGTATTCGAGCAGCCGGCCGGCCACCTGCGCGGGGCCGACCAGCCCGGCGAAGACCAGCGCGGTGGCCAGCGGCACGCCATGGGCCTGCAGCAGGCGCGGCAAATGTGAGGCCATGGCCGTGCTGATAAACCAGGTCACCGCAAATACCAGCGCCAGCAGCACCGCCGTGCGCGTGCCGCTGCCGGATGTGGTTGATGTGGCGGATGCGGCCGCTTCGGGCGGGGCTGGGTCCGCAGGTGTTGCGGCATGAAGGTCTGATGCAGGCGAAGCCGGCAGCCGCCAGTTCAGCGGCAGGCCCAGCAGCAGGTGCAGCGCCGCCCAGGCCAGGCAGGTGGCGCGCCAGCCCCATTCCAGCTCCAGCCAGGCCGAAAGCGGCCAGCCCACGGTGCTGGCAAAGCCGGCGAACAGCGTGATGCCGGTGATGGCGCCGCGCGCATCCTTGCCGTACAGGTGCACCAGCGCGGCAAAGCCTGCTTCGTAAAGGCCTGCGGCCATAGCCACGCCAAGGATCACCCAGCCGGCAAACAGGCCCACCGGCCCCTGTGCCAGAGCCAGCACAACGAGGCCCGCGGCAAACACCAGGCTGTTGGCGCTGAGTACCGGCCGGCCGCCATGGCGGTCTATGGCCTTGCCCGCGGCCGGCCCCAGCAGGGCGGAGACCACCAGCGCGGCTGAGAAAGCGGCGAACACGGTGGGTGTGCTGACGCCCAGCTCGCGCGCCATGGGCACGGCCAGGATGGCGGGCACGTAGTAGCTGGAGGCCCAGGCCAGCGTTTGGGCTATGCCCAACTGGACGATGGTGGCGGCGCGGCTGCTTGTTCGACTCACGGCTGCAAGGGTAGCAAGAAAGGCCGCGGACCTCAGCTCTGGCCGGCGCTTGCCTGTTGCCCGCCCAGCGCCCGATGCAGCGCCCCGCCCACCAACGCACCTGCGGCTTGGGCCAGCACAAAGCCGGGGGCACTGGCCGGCGCAATGCCGGCAAAGCTGTCCGAGAGCATGCGGCCCAGCACGGCCGCCGGGTTGGCAAACGAGGTGCTCGCGGTGAACCAGTAGGCCGCGCCGATGTAGCAGGCGACCATGGCCGGCGCCTTGGCCGCGGGCGCGCGCAGCACGACGAGAATCAGTCCGGCGGTCGCGACGGCCTCGGCCAGCCACTGGCCTGCGCCGCTGCGGGCTTTGCCGCTGAACTGAAGCAGGCTCATGTCAAACATTGCATGGGCCAGCCAGGCGCCGGCGACCGCGCCCAGCAGCTGGCTGGTGATCAACAAAAGGGTTCTTGGCGTGCGCTCGCCGGAGGCCGCTGCTTTGGGCCCGAGCACCAAGGTCACCAGCGGGTTGAAGTGCGCACCGCTGATCGGGCCTAGCAATTCAATCAGCACGTAGAGCGTAAACACCGTGGCCAGGGTATTGGCCAGCAGGGCCACACCCATATTGCCGGCTGAAAGCCGCTCGGCCATGATGCCCGAGCCTATGACGGCGCAGAGCAGGGCGGCCGTGCCTGTGAACTCGGCGACAAGCTGGTATGTAAGGCGGGGCTCCTGGCTTTGGGGGGCCGCTGCAGGCTTTAACAGCACGCCGCAGCCGCGCCCGATGGTTTGCTCTGCGCCGCGGCGCAGCAGGCCGAAGCGGCGGCCGGCTTCACCTCACTGAACACCGGGATGCTGCCCAGCGTGTGGAACTGTTCCCAGGCAATGCCTTGCGGGTCGGTGAGCCAGTATTTGTCGCTGCGGGCGTAGCAGCAGGTGGTGGGGCCTTCGTCGAGCAGTGTCATGTCGGCCCGGGTCGCGTTGGCTTTCAGCGCCTCAAGCTCCTCGGCCTCGTCGACCTGTATGCCCAGGTGGTCCACGCCGGGCGCATCACCGCGCGTGGAGATCGCGAAGTTGACCGGCGGGTCGCTGAGCATCCACTTGGCGTAGTCGGCTTCGGTGCGCGCGGGCTGCTGGTCGAACATGGCTGAATAAAAGGCGATGTTTTTTTCGAGGTCTTTGACGTGGACGTGGACGTGGAAGCGTTTCATGGTGCTCTCCTGGGGTGGTGGGATGGTGGGGTGAGGGGGACGGGATCAGCAGGTGGCGCAGCCGGCCTGGGGGCTGACTTCGCAGGCGCCGCCTTCGCAGCAGTGCTCGGTCAAATAGCCGAGCAGGGCGTTCATCTGGCCGAAATTGGCGCGGTAGATCAGGTTGCGGCCGCGCGCCTCGCTGCTGGCCAGGCCCGAATGCGAGAGTTCCTTGAGGTGGAAAGACAGCGCGCTGGCGGCGATGCCCAGTTGTTCGGCAATGGCGCCCGGCGTCAGGCCCTCGGGGCCGGCCACCACCAGGGCGCGAAAGGCGCGCAGGCGCTGGGCCTGGGCCAGGGCGGCCAGCGCCTTGACGGCGGCGTTTTCATCGAGGACGGCCGATGGCTGGGGTTGCATTAAAGATTCCATGATTCAAATATAATTGAACTATTGAATCAATGCAAGTTGCCGTATTCTCAGCCCCTCTCTTTCTTAACCCGTCCACTTCCAGGAGCGAAACCGCATGCCAGCCGTCCCCAAGGTCACGATTTACCACAACCCAAAATGCGGCACTTCGCGCAATGTGCTGGGGCTGATACGCAATGCCGGCATAGAACCCGAAATCATCGAATACCTCAAGACGCCGCCCACGCGCGAAAAGCTGCGGGAACTGATTGCGCTGATGGGCGTGCCCGTGTGTGACGTGGTCCGGCAAAAAGAAGCCATCTACCAGGAGCTGGGCCTGGGCGGGCAGGGCGACGAGGCGCTGCTGGATGCCATGCTGGCCCATCCCGTGCTGATCAACCGGCCCATCGTGGTCACGCCGCTGGCCACGCGGCTGTGCCGGCCCTCGGAGGCCGTGCTCGACATCCTGCCCTTGCCGCAGCGCGGCGCCTTCGCCAAAGAGGACGGCGAGCAGGTCATCAATGAGCGCGGCGAGCGCGTGGCCTAGCCTTAAGTCCCGCCGTATTGTTTTTATCCCGGCGCGCGAACCCGCGCGCCGCGGTCTCCCCCGCGGATTTCTACTCCGCCTTCTCCCGGCCTGTGGCTTTCCAGCCACTCCTTCAGGCCCACTGCGCCGTGTCACACAACTGCCATTGAACTGACACGAACGCGTCACCCCCCACTCCCAGAATCACGTCATGACCAGCATGACTGAGCACCCGATGGGACTCTCTTCACATGACAGGCAGGACGCAGGCGCCGCCCGCGGCCTGGGCGCCGGCATACAGGACTTGAACAAGCAGTGCCTGCGCATCCTGCACTGCACGGCCCAGGCCCTGGCCAACAGTCCCGGCGGCCTGCGCTTCAAGGCCGGCACCCGGCCCTGGCTGGAAGGTTTGTCGAATGCGCGGCCGGCGCTGATGGCCGGCCTGGGGCGGCCCGGCAAGGCGGTTTCGCTGTCCGCTGGTGATTGAGTGTCCAAGCCCCTTTATGGGGCTTTTTTACAGGCGGCGAAGAAATGCCGCGCGTCAGTGAGCTTGCCGAAGTTGTTGAGACACAAGGAAACAAGGAACAAGGAGTTAGCCATGAAAGAACTGCCCAATCCCACCTTTGCATTGTCGCCCGTCGCAATGCCACGGGGGTCACTTCATCAAAGCGGTCATGCTGTCAGTCCAGCCCCTGTTCAAAGGGCTCCCGTGGGGAAAATCTCGGTCAGCTGGGCCCGGCACCAGGACGAGGTCCGGCAGGCGCAGCGCCTGAGGTACCAGGTCTTCGCGCTCGAGATGGGCGCCACGCTGTCCAAGACCCTGCCCGGCCACGACGTGGACCTGTTTGACGATTATTGCGAGCACCTGCTGGTGCGCGACGCCGACAGCCAGGAAGTCATAGGCACCTACCGCGTGCTCACGCCCACCCAGGCCAAGCGCGTGGGCAGCACCTACAGCGACACCGAATTCGACCTGACTCGCCTGCGCGCGCTGCGCGAGCGCATGGTCGAGCTGGGCCGCAGCTGCGTGCATGCCGACCACCGCCACGGCGGCGTGATCCTGGCGCTGTGGGGCGCGCTGGCCGAATTCATGTCGCGCAACCAGCTCGACACCATGATTGGCTGCGCCAGCATCCCGATGCAGCACAACGGCGTGTCCAACGGCCACGCGGCCGCCAGCATCTGGCGCCAGGTGCGCCAGACGCATCTGGCCCCTATCGAATACCGCGTCACGCCGCGCCTGGCGCTGCCCGTCGAGAAGCTCGACGATACGCTGGACGTGGAGCCGCCCGCGCTGATCAAGGGCTATTTGCGCCTGGGCGCCAAGGTGCTGGGCGCGCCGGCCTGGGACCCGGATTTCAATTCGGCCGACCTGCCCATGATGATGCGCATCGCTGACCTGCCGCCACGCTACCTCAAGCATTTTTCCGGCAAACCGGTGCCGGGCAACGCCACGGAGGCCTGATGCGCAACATGTTTGACGCCATGGGGGCGCTGGGCAACGGCTTCGACGGGGGCGGGGACGAGCACGACGATGACGATTTGCTGCGCAAGCGTTACCGAACCATCTTCATCTCCGACATCCACCTGGGCACACCGGGCTGCCAGGCGGCGGCCCTGCTGGATTTTCTCAAGGCCCACCCCAGCGACAACCTGTACCTGGTCGGCGACATCGTGGACGGCTGGCAGCTGCGCCGTCGCTGGTACTGGCCGCAGTCGCACAACGACGTGGTGCAAAAGCTGCTGCGCCGCGCCCGCAAGGGCTGCCGCGTGGTGTATGTACCAGGCAACCATGATGAGTTTGCGCGTGAATTTATCGGCAACCAGTTCGGCGGCATCGAGGTCATCGATGAAGCCGTGCACACCACCGCCGACGGCCGCCAGTTGTGGATCATCCACGGCGACTACTTCGATGCGGTGGTGCAGTGCGCCAAGTGGCTCGCCTACGTGGGCGACAACCTGTATGAATTCACGCTCAAACTCAACCGCTACCTGAACGGCCTGCGCGCCCGCATGGGCCTGCCTTACTGGTCGCTATCGGCCTACCTGAAACAAAAGGTCAAGAGCGCGCTCAATTACGTCACCGATTTCGAGGTGGCGGTGGCCAACGAAGCGCGCCGGCGCGGCCACCAGGGTGTGGTCTGCGGCCACATCCACCGCGCCGAGATGCGCGAGATCAACGGCGTGCTTTACTGCAACGACGGCGACTGGGTGGAAAGCCGCACCGCGCTGGTTGAGAACTATGACGGCACGCTGGAGCTGGTGCACTGGGCTCCCTCGAACGAAAACCGTCGCCGGGAGCCGCTGCAAAACGTGGGCGGCGCAGAGGACTCTCCTCTTTTCGAGCCGGGGCCGCGGAACTGGCTTGGCCAGGCCGCAGGCGCAGCGGCCCCCTCGGGGGGCAGGGCGCTACACGAAGTGAGCAACCGTGGGGGCGAGGTGCAGGCATGAGGATCGCCCTGGTCACCGACGCCTGGCAGCCGCAGGTCAACGGCGTCGTCACCACGCTGGTGGAACTGGTGCGTGAGCTCGCGGAACTGGGCCACCAGGTGGAAGTCATCCACCCGAATCTCTTCAAGACGCGGCCTTGCCCCGGTTATGCCGGCATAGACCTGGCGGTGCGCCCCAAACGCGGGCTGACCGAAAAGCTGGACGCCTTCCAGCCCGAAGCTATCCACATCGCCACCGAAGGCCCGCTGGGCTGGGCGGCGCGCAGCTACTGCCTCAAGCGCGGCCTGCGCTTTACCACGGCCTTCCACACCAAGTTCCCCGAAATTCTGCATGCGGCGCTCAAAATCCCGCTGTCCTGGGGTTATGCGCTATTCCGCCACTTCCACAGGCCTTCGTCGGGTGTGATGGTGCCCACCCAGGGCGTGCTGCGCATGCTGGAGCAGCGTGGCTTCCAGAACCTGCGCGGCTGGACGCACGGTGTGGACACGCAGCTTTTCGGCTTTGAGCCGCAGCCGCGCCAGCACCCGCCCATGGGCACGCTGCTGCGCCCGGTGTCGCTGTTTGTGGGCCGGGTGTCCTACGAAAAAAACATCGAGTCCTTCCTCAAGCTGGACATCCCCGGCACCAAGGTGGTCTGCGGCGTGGGGCCGCTGGAAGAATCCCTCAAGCAGCGCTACCCCCAGGTCCGCTGGATGGGCGTGCTGGCCCGGGACGAGCTGGCCAAGGTCTATGCCGCGGCCGACGTCTTTGTTTTCCCGAGCCGCTCGGAAACCTTCGGCCTGGTGATGCTCGAAGCCATGGCCGCCGGCACGCCGGTGGCGGCCTACCCGGTCGACGGCCCGCTGGAAGTGCTCGGCAAAGCCGACGGAAGTTGTCACGGCGGTGTCATGAATGAAGATTTGCAACAGGCTTGTTACGGTGCGCTGGCCGTGCCGCGCCATGAAGCGCGCCAACGCGCGCTGGACTTCAGCTGGGGCCATGCGGCGCAATTGTTCGAGTCTTTCCTGGTATCTGCGGGCAAAAACAGCGCCCAGCTCAACCCCGATGCCATCAAGGGCAGTACTTGCCAGCCATTTCAGGCCGGTGCACCATCAGTCAAAAGTACTGTCACGCCACTGTCATGAAATACGTCAACACTGTGACTTACGTTTAATGACATGTAACCACCTTGTTGATGCCCACTTCACCCGCTTCGGTGGCCGCAGCCGCGCCCCCCGTCCAGTTCCTGGACCGCGACCACAGCATTCTTGCCTTTAATGAGCGGGTGCTGGACTGGGCCAAGCGCCCGGATGTGCCGCTGCTGGAGCGGCTGAGGTTTTTGTGCATTGTGTCGTCCAACCTGGACGAGTTTTTTGAGGTCCGCACCGCACCCCACCTGACGGCGGCCCAGGCCAATGAGCAAAAGGCGCCGTATTCGGTGCAGTCCTTCAAGGCCTTGTCGTCCGCCGCGCACGATATGGTGGCGCGCCAGTATTCGCTCTACAACGACGACCTGCTGCCGGCCTTTGAGCGCCAGGGCATACGCATCGTCTCGCACGGCGAGCGCAATACCGCCCAGCGGCGCTGGGTCAAGGAGTATTTCGAGCGGGAAGTGCGGCCGCTGCTGATCCCGGTCGGGCTGGATCCCTCGCACCCCTTTCCGCAGGTGGCCAACAAGTCGCTGAACTTCATCGTGCGGCTGGGCGGCCATGACGCCTTCGGCCGCGAGAACGACATCGCCATCGTCAAGGTGCCGCGCGTATTGCCGCGGCTGATCCACATGCCCTCGCGCGGCCACCACAAAGAGGACAGGCTGTTCGTCTCGCTCTCCAGCGTGATCCGCGCCCACCTGGCCGAGCTGTTCCCCGGCCGCGAGATGGGCCAGTTTTCGCAGTTCCGCGTCACCCGGCACTCGGACCTCGCGGTGGACGAGGACGACGTCAAGAATCTGCGCACCGCCTTGCGCCAGGGACTGGAGCAGCGCCACTACGGCCAGGCCGTTCGCCTGGAGGTGTCGGCCGGCTGTTCGGAATACCTGGCCAACTTCCTGCTCAAGCAGTTCAACCTGCCGGCGCCGTCGCTGTACCGCGTTCACGGCCCGGTGAACCTGGTGCGCCTCACGCAGCTGGTGGACCTGGTCAACGACCCCAAGCTGCTGTTCCCCAGCTACCGCCCCTGCTACCCGACACAGCTGCAGCCCGGCCAGTCCTTCTTCGAGCGGCTCAAGGAAGGCGACGTGTCCATCCACCAGCCTTTCGAGAGCTTTGACGGCGTGCTCGCCTTCCTGCGCGAGGCCGTCAACGACCCGCAGGTGCTGGCCATCAAGCAGACGATTTACCGCACAGGCGCCGACTCGGAGCTGATGGTGCTGCTGCGCGAGGCCGTGCGGCGCGGCAAGGAAGTCACCGTGGTGGTGGAGCTCAAGGCGCGCTTTGACGAAGAGGCCAACATCAACTGGGCGGAAATGCTGGAATCCATAGGCGCGCAGGTGGTGTACGGCGTGGTGGGCCTGAAGACCCATGCCAAGATGCTGCTGGTCACGCGCCGCGAAGGCCGGCAGCTGGCGCGTTACGCCCACCTGTCCACCGGCAACTACAACCCACGCACGGCGCGGCTCTACACCGACATCAGCTACCTCACGGCGGATCCGCTGATGACGGCCGACATCGACAACGTGTTTGTGCACCTGGCTAGCCAGAGCCGCCTGCCCAAGCTGCACCATTTGCTGCTCGCGCCCTTCCAGCTGCACCACAAGCTGATCGAAAAAATCGATGCGCTGGGCGAGGCTGCCCTGCAGGGCAAGGACACGCGCCTGGTGGCCAAGATGAATGCGCTGACCGATGAAGACTTGATGCTGGCGCTGGTCAGGGCAGGGCGCTGCGGCGTGAAGATCGATCTGATCGTGCGCGGCGCCTGCATGCTGCCGGCCCAGGTGCCTGGCGTGACCGACAACATCCGGGTGCGCTCCATCATCGGCCGCTTCCTCGAGCATTCGCGCGTCTTCTACTTCCGCTGCGCCGAAGAGGAGACCCTGCTGCTCTCCAGCGCCGACTGGATGAACCGCAACATGCTGCGCCGGGTCGAGCTGGCCTGGCCGGTGACCGACCCGGTGATTCGCCAGCGCATCATCGACGAATGCCTGGTGGCCTACCTGCACGATGGGCGCGACGCCTGGGACTTGCAGCCCGACGGCAGCTACCTTCGGGTGGGCTCCCAGGGCGAATTGCCGCGCCACGGCGCGCAGGCCGCCCTGATGGCCCGCTATTCGGCCCCCCAACACCAGGACAAATGACATGGACCTCATCTTGTGGCGTCATGCGGAAGCGGAAGACTGGCCAGAAGGTGATCCACAAGGCGGTAGCGACCTGGAGCGCTCGCTCACGGCGCGCGGCGAGAAGCAGGCGGCCCGCATGGCCAACTGGCTGGACCGTCAGCTGCCCGAAGGTGCGCGCATTTTTGTGAGCCCGGCGCGCCGCTGCGAGCAGACTGCGCTGGCACTGGGACGCAAATACAAGATCAGGAACGAGCTGGCGCCCGACGCCACGGCCGCGCAGCTGCTGGAGCTGGTGCAATGGCCCTCGGCCAAGTCGCCCATCCTGGTGGTGGGCCACCAGCCCATACTCGGCGAAACCATCGCGCAACTGCTGGGCCTGCAGGCCAGCGACTGCCCGGTCAAGAAGGGCGCGCTCTGGTGGCTGCGCAGCCGGGATCGCGAAGGCCACAATCAGACGGTGGTGGTGACTGTGCAGTCGCCTGAGGTGCTCTGAGACCAGACCCTGGCCGTCGGTTATGCTGCGGCCTTTGCGGCGGCATGCATTACGTTTGCCGTTAAAGGGAGCCCGTAGTGTCATCCATCACCTCAAACAAGGCTCTCGCCAGCCTGTTTGCACTGAGCGGTTGTATCAGCGCCATAGCAGCAGATGTGGCAACCCCCTTCTCGCAAGCGGCATACGACTCCGTTGCGAAAGACAAAGCAGTTGTGCTCGTGTCCGCAAATCTGGCTCGGCGCTGGAAGTGCGGCGCATTCGAGAACGCCCAGTTGCAGAGTCTCGGTTTTGACCGTATCGGTTCGGAGAAAGCGACATCCGACAAAGCCGATAGTTTGATCGAGGATGGTTCTTGGCTCTCAGCCAAGCAAGGCTTCACGAACGTTGCGCTCATCGTCGAGCCAGGCGAGTACCAATTCAGCAGCTACAAGATCAAGGTAGCAAAGTCCATTTCACAGGTTGGCTACTACGGCGGCGACCGGTCTACGTTGATGGTCGATGGAAAGTCCAAAGCCGGTGGCTTCTCAGTCGGCACCGGCGAAGTCATCTATATCGGTCACTTCGCCCTGGACTGTGCCAGCGCGCCAATGCCCTGGCGGTACTACCCCGAGGACAAGGCTGCCTTCTTGAAGTACCTGGAGGCAGTGGCGAGGGAATATCCCGGACTTCCAACCCAACAAGCGAAGTTTCGCCTTTTTGAAACTACATTGATGGGCAATCCCTTTCGCTTGCCCGAATGATGACGGCTAACTCGTTCACTCGGAGGTTCTAAATGGCTCCCACTCTTTCTCCGTCTGACCTGGCCACACGCCTGGCGGTCGAGGACGCCGTCGTTCAGATGTTCGTTGCCACTGATGAACGAGACTGGCCAGCGCTGGAGAGTTGTTTTACCAGTCCCTTTACACTCGACATGACCTCCATGGTCGGTGGAGCGCCGACCGAAATGACTCCAAACCAGGTGGCTCAGGCGTGGGCTGCCGGATTCAAACCGCTCGACCACGTTCACCATCAGGTTGGCAATCTTCGAACTGAGATCAGCGGTAATCAAGCGCTTGTCAGATGCCACGGCGTGGCCTTCCACCACCGGAGCAAAGCAAGCGGCCTCAAGACCCGAATCTTTGTGGGCACGTATGAACTGCAGTTGCAGCCCTTCCCGGACAGATGGCGCATCTC
>Ga0102587_1000479_pt1 | contig 42057 bp, 28 predicted proteins | sample AraplaF_Col_mTSA_FD_76853 | JGI IMG/M metagenome (GOLD analysis project Ga0102587, IMG submission 76853) | Arabidopsis root microbial communities from the University of North Carolina, USA - plate scrape MF_Col_mTSA (SPADES assembly) (version 2) | ecosystem: Host-associated > Plants > Roots >... | reverse complement strand
CGCACATGCGCATACGCACCGCATTGGTCACCGCGCGCAGCGCCCCCGCGCACGAGCGCGCCATCCGCACGCTGATGGAATGGAACATCGAGGTCGATGAGGCCATGTTCCTGGGCGGCCTGGCCAAAGGCGAGTTCCTGCGCGAATTCGAGCCCGACTTCTTCTTTGACGACCAGACCGGCCACGTCAATTCCGCCGCCCAGCACGTGCCTTCGGGCCATGTGGCGAGCGGCGTTTCCAACCAGTTGTCCTGAACAAAAAAGGTCCCAATGAACCAGACGCCTCCTGCCAGCCTGTTCGCCAGGCTCGGTGCTTTCAAGAAAATTTGCGCAAAAATCTGGGCGCTTTCGGCACCCTACTTCAGGTCCGAAGAAAAGTGGAAGGCCCGCGGACTTTTGCTGGCCATCGTTGTGTTGAACCTGGCCGTCGTCTACATGGCCGTGCAGTTCAACGACTGGTATCGCGTTTTTTACGATGCGCTCCAGAACAAAGACCAACCCGTGTTCTGGCAGCAGTTGGGGCGTTTTACCTATCTGGCCTTCGGCTCCATCATCATTGCGGTCTATAAGTTCTACCTGACGCAACTGCTTGAGATGCGCTGGCGCTCCTGGATGACGCGTGACTACCTCGGCCGCTGGCTTTCCAACAGGGCTTTTTACAAGATGGAGCTGGCTCGGTATGCATCCACCGACAAGGAAAAATCCGTCGCCGACACCAGCCCGGACAATCCCGACCAGCGCATTCAGGAGGACCTGAATCTTTACACGCACTACACCATCGCACTCAGCATGGGATTGCTCAATGCCGTGGTCACGCTGGTCAGTTTTGTCGGCATCCTCTGGGCCCTTTCGGGTCCCTTTGCCTTCACGCTCGGCGGCGGCAGCTACGTCATCCCGGGTTACATGGTCTGGGCCGCGGTCGCTTATTGCCTGGTCGGGAGCGTGCTGACACACTACATTGGCAAATCCCAGATCGGGCTCAGTTTCTTGCAGCAGCGCTATGAGGCCAACTTTCGCCACCACATGGTGCGCGTACGTGAATACAGTGAGTCCATCGCGCTGGACCGTGGCGAGTCCGTGGAACGTGGCCAGCTCGAGGGCCGGTTTTCAACCGTGCTCGCCAACTACCTGAACCTGATACGCGCGCAGAAAAAATTGATCTGGTTCACCAGTTTTTTCGGGCAGGCCGCCGTCATCTTTCCCTTCTTTGTAGCCGCGCCCCGTTTTTTCAGTGGCGCCATTCAGCTTGGGGAGCTGATCCAGATCTCCTCGGCTTTCGGCAAAGTTCAGGACTCGCTCAGCTGGTTTATCGACAACTACAGCAGCCCGCCGGGCACTCCCGGTTTTGCGGGCTGGATAGCCACCACCAACCGCCTGACCAGCTTTGAAGACAGCATGGTGGCTCAGACGCAAGCCAACCCCGCATTACTGACAGGCAGCTCTGCAGGGCTTGATTCCCGGGATCTCAACCTCGCCTTGCCAACCGGTGCCGTCATCCTTGCAAAGACGTCGTTTCAGGCGGCTGCCGGCGATCATGTTCTTTTGAAAGGTCCCTCTGGCAGCGGCAAGTCCACACTGTTTCGCGCTTTCGCTGGCATCTGGCCCTTCGCCAGCGGCAGCATTGCGAGGCCCGACGATGCGATGTTTATTCCGCAACGCCCGTATTTCCCGAACGGCTCGCTCCGGGACGCCTTGGCCTATCCCGAACCTGCGGCCAGCTACAGCGATGACGCCCTGAAGCAGGCGCTAGAAGCTGCCCTGCTGCCGCAACTCGCGAACCGCCTTGACGAGGAAGATGCCTGGAGCCAGAAGCTCTCAGGGGGTGAACAGCAGCGCCTGGCGATTGCCCGCGTGCTCCTCAAGAGACCTCGCTGGATTTTTGCCGATGAGGCTACGAGCGCGCTGGATGAAGCGGCCGAAAAAACGCTCTACGAAAAGCTGCTGGCGCACGTCAAATCAGTGAACGGCGGCATTGTGTCGATCGCGCACAGGCCTACCGCGGCCGCCTTTCACAACAAACTCTGGGAATTCGAAAAACAGCCCGACGGTTCACCGGCGCTCTACCGCCTCAAGGAAGCCCCACTCCAGGAAACCCGCTGAATGCCCGAAGAAGCCAGCCCGCCTCCCACGCCGCCCAGCGCCGCCGACCTCTCCGCCTGGGCGCCCATCAAGCGCCCGGTGTTCCGCATGCTGTGGAGCACCTGGCTGGTCGCCAACATCTGCATGTGGATGAACGACGTGGCGGCCGCCTGGATGATGACCTCCATGACCACCTCGCCGATCTGGGTGGCGCTGGTGCAGTCAGCCTCCACCCTGCCGGTGTTCCTGCTGGGCCTGCCCAGCGGCGCGCTGGCCGACATCCTGGACCGGCGGCGCTACTTCATCATGACGCAGTTCTGGGTGGCGGGTGTGGCCACGCTGCTGTCCGTCACTGTGATCTCGGGCGTGATGACGCCGCCGCTGCTGCTGGCCCTGACGTTTGCCAACGGCGTGGGCCTGGCGATGCGCTGGCCGGTGTTCGCCGCCATCGTGCCCGAGCTGGTGCCGCGCGTGCAACTGCCCGCCGCGCTGGCGCTTAACGGCGTTTCGATGAACGCCTCGCGCATCGTCGGCCCGCTGGTGGCCGGCGCACTGATCGCCGGCGCGGGCACGGAGTACGTGTTTGTGCTCAACGCCGTGCTGTCGGTGATCTCGGGCTTTGTCATCATGCGCTGGCGCCGCGACCACGCGCCCAGCCCGCTGGGGCGTGAGCGTCTGGTGAGCGCCATGCGCGTGGGCCTGCAGTTCGTCGGCCAGTCGGCGCGGCTGCGCGCGGTGCTGCTGCGCGTCGCCATTTTCTTTTTCCATTCCACCGCCCTGCTGGCGCTGCTGCCGCTGCTGGCGCGCCGCCTGCACGGCGGCGATGCCGGTACCTTCACCTTGCTGCTGGCCTCCATGGGCTCGGGCGCCATCGTGGCCGCGCTCAACCTGCCGCGGCTGCGCCAGATGATGCCGCGCGACGTGCTGGTGATGCGCTCCACCCTGCTGCAGTCGGTTTCCATGGCGGTCATGGCCTTCGCGCCCAACGCCTGGGTGGCGGTGCCGGCCATGGTGCTCAACGGCATGGCCTGGATCACCTGCGCCAATTCGCTCAGCGTGTCGGCCCAGCTCGCCCTGCCCGACTGGGTGCGCGCCCGCGGCATGTCGATGTACCAGATGGCCATCATGGGCGCCAGCGCCGCCGGCGCCGCGCTGTGGGGCCATGTGTCCACGCTCAGCAGTGTCTCTACCGGCCTGCTGGTCGCCGCCGCCAGCGGCAGCATCGTGATGCTGGTGGCGCAATACCTGGTGTCCGACCTCAGCATCGAGGAAGACATGACGCCCTCGCGCCAGTTCAAGGTGCCCGTGGTCGAAGAGCCGCCCGGTGTGGGCAATGTGGTGGTGACGATTGAATACCTGATAGACCCTGCGCGCGCCGACGATTTCCGCGCGCTGATGCAGGAAAGCCGCCGCAGCCGTTTGCGCCAGGGCGCGCTCGAATGGGAACTGCTGCGCGACGTCAACAAGCCCGGCCGTTTTGTCGAGCAGATCATCGACGAATCATGGACCGAACACCTGCGCCGCTTCGACCGCGTCACCGCCAGCGACGTGGCGCTGCGCGAGCGCAAGCTGGCGTTTCATATCGGCGAGGAGCCGCCGGTCGTGTCTCGCTGTGTCATAGACAGCCTGGTGCGCGCCTGATGACTCCTTCCCCCGCTGGGGGAAGATGGGGATGGGGGCCAGCGGCATGCGAGTCATCGCGACCTCCAATCAGGCTGAGACCCCCATCCCAGCCTTCCCCCAGAGGGGGAAGGAGCAAGAGAAGCTCAGCAGGACACCGTCGCCGTATAACGCTGAAAGCCCCGCGCGCGCAACTCGCATGCCGGGCACGTCCCACAGCCATAGCCCCAAGCATGCCGGTGTACACGATCACCCAGGTAGCAGGTATGCGTATGCTCGACGATCAAACTGACCAGCGCCTGGCCGCCTTGCGGTTGGCCTGATTTTTCACCGACCTCGTGCGCCAGCCGCCAGGTGTCGGCCTTGTCTATCCACATCAGCGGGGTTTCGATCAGGAAGCGCTTGTCCATGCCGAGCGACAGCGCCAGCTGCATGGCCTTGATGGTGTCGTCGCGGCAATCGGGGTAGCCCGAAAAATCGGTTTCGCAGACGCCGGTGACCAGCACCTGCAGATCGCGCCGGTAGGCCAGCGCCGCCGCCAGCGTGAGGAACAGCAGGTTGCGCCCCGGCACAAAGGTATTGGGCAGGCCCGAACTTTCCATCTTGAAGGCCACGTCGCGGGTCAGCGAGGTGTCGCTGACCTGGCCCAGCACCGCCAGGTCCAGCAAATGGTCTTCGCCGAGCTTGTGGGCCCATTGGGGGAACTGTGCCTTGATCTCGCGCAGCACATTGAGGCGTGCGTCCAGCTCCACCTTGTGGCGCTGGCCGTAGTCGAAGGCCACAGTCTCGACGCGTTCGTACTTGGACAGCGCCAGGGCCAGGCAGGTGGTGGAATCCTGGCCGCCGGAAAATAAAACGAGTGCGGAGCTGTGCATGGCCGGAAACTTTCGCTCGCTTTAAACCAAGCCCCGCTTGGCAAGGCTCTTCATCAGCGCCGAGATGCCGAAGGTCCAGGGCGCGGCCTTGTCGGAGGTGGTCACGCGGTTCACCAGGCTGCCCAGCTGCGGCGTGGCCACCGTCACCACATCGCCCACCACATGGGTGAAGCCCTGGCCGGGGCCGTGGCGGTCCTGCGTAGGCGCGAACATGGTGCCCAAAAACAGCATGAAGCCGTCGGGGTACTGGTGGTTGGCGCCTATGGCCTGGGCCACCAGGTCCAGCGGGTCGCGGCTGATCTTGCTCAGCGAGCTGCCGCCCTTCATCTCAAAACCTTCAGGGCCGCTGACCGTCATGTTCAGGTCGCTGCGGCGCACGTGCTCGATGTTGAACTTCTCGTCGAACAGGCGGATGAAGGGGCCGATGGCGCAGGAGGCGTTGTTGTCCTTGGCCTTGCCCAGCAACAGCGCGCTGCGGCCTTCAAAATCACGCAGGTTGACGTCATTGCCCAAGGCCGCGCCCACCGTCTCGCCGCGCGAATTGACGGCTAGCACGACCTCGGGCTCCGGGTTGTTCCAGTGGCTGTGCGGGTGTATGCCCACTTCGGCGCCCGTGCCCACCGCGCTCAGGGGTTGGCTCTTGGTGAAGATTTCGGCGTCGGGGCCTATGCCCACCTCCAGGTACTGCGACCACACGCCCTGGGCGATCAGCACCTCCTTGAGCCTGTCGGCTTCCGGCGAGCCGGGCTTGATGCTGCTCAGGTTGTCGCCGATGACGCCAACCACCGCCTTGCGCACCGCCTCGGCCTTGCTGGCATCGCCGCGCGCCTGCTCTTCAATCACGCGCTCCAGCATGGAGGCCACAAAGGTCACGCCCGCCGCCTTGAGGGCCTGCAGGTCGCAGGGCGCGAGCAGCCAGGGCAAACCGGGCTTGCGCGCGTCGGCCGCAGAATTGGCCAGCACCTCGGCCGTACCGGCCAGGCGCGGCAGCGAAGGCGCGGCGGCGCGGACAGCCTTGGCCGCGCCGGGCAGTTCCAGCAACTGGCTGGAGGTGGCGGCCACGGTGGACAGATCGAACACGCCCTCGGGCGTGGCCAGCACCAGCACGGGCCCGGTACCTTCCACCCACACGCGCCCCACCAGCAGGGCGTCAGCAGCATCAACAGGCAGGGCGGAAGCAAGGCTCAAGGCGTTTTTCATGGTGGAGAAAAGGTTGGGAAGAAAAATTCGCCCAAAAAACGGGCACAAGCTGCCAATACTACAGGGGGACGGCCGGACTGTGCCGCCGCTACACTGAAAAACACCCCTGCCTGATGGCTTACCCCTCACTCATCCATACCTATGCCCCTCACCCCGGAACAAATCACCCACGCCGCAGCTGAATTGATCCGCCGGCGAAACAGCGGACAACCCGGACCGCGCCTGCCCGAAAGCTGCCGCCCGCTGGAACTTGAAGACGCCTGGCAGGTGCAGCAGGCCGTCACCCGCGCCCTGGGCCAGGTGGTGGGCGGCTGGAAGGCTTCCCCGCCCAGCCCCGGCAAACTGGTGGCGGCGCCGGTTTACCAGCCCGGCATCAGCCGCGCCGCGGTATCCATCGTGCCCTTCCCCACCGGCGCTGATACGGTGAAGGTCGAGCCCGAACTGGCCTTTGTGCTCGCCAGGGACCTGCCTCCACGCGAGCAGGCCTACACCGAAGCCGAGATCGACGCGGCGATTGGCGCTGTCCATGCCGCGCTGGAGATCTGCGCCAGCCGCTATACCGACCACACCGGCCTGCCGTTCGCGGAATTGCTGGCCGACGGCGTGGTCAACAACGGACTGTGGCTGGGGCCTGAACTTGGCGCGCCCGATACCGCGGCGTTTGAGTTGAACTGGCAAGTCGAGGGAGAGCCCGCGCAGAACGCCCAGGCCCAGCACCCCAACGGCCATCCACGCACACCGCTTTACTGGCTGGCCAACTTCCTGCGCGAACGCGGCATAGGCCTTCAAGCCGGGCAAGCCGTCATCACGGGTTCCTATGCCGGCGTGTTGACCGTGCCCATGGGAAAGCGCACCCGCTTCGACTACGCGGGCCTGGCCCACTTCGAGGTCGAGTTCCGCGGACGAGCGATATAGGGCAGGGATATAGGGCAGGAATGGTCCGGAAGTGGCGAGCCGCTAGTGCTCGCCTTGCTAAGCTGCCAGGTTCGATTCTTTAAATCCTCCATCAAAGACGGAGCCACCATGCAAACCCTTCACCACCAGCAGTTTGTCCAGCTTCACCAGGCGTCCCAGGGCGTTTTGCTCCTGCCCAATGCCTGGGATGCCGCCAGTGCAAAAATTTTTGAGGCCTCGGGCGCCAAAGCCGTGGCCACCAGCAGCGCATCCCTGGCTTGGGCCTGCGGCTATGCCGATGGCGGCGCCCTGCCGCCGGACGAACTGCTGGACGCGGTCGCGCGCATCACCCGCGTCCTGAGGGTGCCGCTGACCACCGACATGGAGGACGGCTACAGCCAGGACCCGGCTGAGGTGGGCCGCCTGGCTTGCGAACTGGTCGACGTGGGCGCGGTGGGCATCAACCTTGAAGATGGCAGCGACACGCCCGCATTGCTGGCCGAAAAAATCCGGGCCATACGCGCCGCGCTCAAGGGCAAACCTCTTTTCATCAATGCCCGCACCGATGTGTACCTGCGCCAGCTGAAAGTCGAAGGCGCCCCTGCGCAGGCCAGCATCGCCCGCCTGAAGCTCTACCAGCAGGCCGGCGCGGACGGCGCTTTTGTGCCCGGCCTCACCGCCTTGCCCGAAGTGACGGAAATCGCCTCGGGCGTCGCGATGCCGCTGAATGTGATGGCCATGCCCGGCCTGCCGGCCATCGCCGCGCTGCAGGCGGCCGGGGCCCGCAGGGTCAGCGTGGGCCCCTCACCTTTCCAGGTGGCTTATGAACATGCCAGGACCAGCGTCGAGGCTTTGCTCCAGCAAGACCTGGCGCCCTTGCTGGGGCCCAGGATGGACTATTCGGCCATGAACAGGATGCTGACGCTGGTCCGCTGACCCTCGCCCACCCGCATCTCCCGGCCGCCGCGCCGGCATCGCCTGAATTTCCCCGGGGAATTCAGCCGATTTTTATTTTTATGGGTGTTTTTTGGGGATGGCGTCACAAACCCGGGCGCTGGATCGTCAATACGGTGTGACAACCAGGTTTTAAACGTTCTTAAAGGAAAACACCATGACCACCGCTACCGCCTCCACCAACAACGCCCCCGTCCGCATCGACCTCGCCGTGCCCGACGTCTACCCCGCCTTGCTCAAAGTCAGTCAAACCATTGGCGCCCAGGGCCTGGACAAAAAGCTGCACCACCTGATCCATCTGCGCGCTTCGCAGATCAACGGCTGCGCCTTCTGCGTGAAGATGCACCTGCGCGAAGCCCGTGAAGACGGCGAAACCCAGGACAGGCTGGACCGCCTCGTTGTCTGGGCCCACGTCGGCGACTTCAGCGAGGCCGAGAAAGCCGCGCTGGCCTGGACGGAAGCCCTGACCACACTCGACCACAAGACCGACTACGCCAGCCTGCGCGGCCGGCTGCGCACCTTCTTCAGCGACAAGGAGATTGGCGCGCTGACCGCTACCATAGGCATGATCAACCTCTGGAATCGCCTGCAAGTCTCGGCGCACTGAACAAGCCGGAAGGAAAGACATCATGGCCACCATCGACCCAACCGCCGTGTTTGAAGAAAGGCGCAGGCATTTGTTCGGCCTGGCCTACCGCATCCTCGGTTCGCGGGCCGATGCTGAAGACGCCGTGCAGGACGTCTTCATCAAATGGCTGGCGGCCGACCACGCGTCCATTGCAACGCCGGCCGCCTGGCTCACCACCCTCTGTACGCGGCACTGCATAGACATGCTGCGCGACGCCCAGCGCAGCCGGGTCGACTATGTCGGCACCTGGCTGCCCGAACCCATACAGACCAGCACCGACGAGACGCCCGAAACCCACGCGCTGCTGGCCTCCTCGTTGAGCATGGCGTTTTTGCTGCTGCTGGAGCGGCTCACGCCCAAGGAGCGCGCCGCCTACCTGCTCTACGAGATTTTCGACACGCCCTACCCCCAGATCGCCGAGATGCTGGACATGGAAGAAGCCGCTTGCCGCAAGCTGGTCTCGCGCGCCAGCGTCAACATCGCCCAGGGCAAGGTTCGGCACGTGACGCCGCCGAAAGTGCAAGACGACCTGCTCAATGCTTTTCGCGAAGCCATCACAGCCGGCAGCACCGAGTCGCTCGCCAGCCTGCTGTCCGATGACATCGCCGTCAGCGCCGACAGCGGCGGCAAGGTCAGTTCCATCGAGGGTGTGTTCCAGGGCAAGGGCAGCGTGCTCACCCTTATCTCGACTCAGCTGGCACGCTACTGGGCCGCCTACGAGTGGCTGCCCTGCGAGATCAATGGTGGCCGCGCGATACAGCTGCGCGCGAGCAATGGCGAAATCGCGGCAGCGATCACCTTCGCCTACAACGACGAAGGCAAGGCCAGCAACATCTACATCATGCGCAACCCCGACAAACTCGACGGCCTCGCTTTCGGGCCTGAAGCCCTGGCCTGAGGCCGGTTAATCGCGCACCAAACGATGCTTACTTGCGCGCGGAACGCAGCGCATCAATGCCCCAGGCGCCGCCGCCCGCGGCGGCCATAAACAAAAAGACAAAGCAGAACAGCACGGCAGACTCACCGCCGTTCAGCATGGGCGAGAGCACAAAACCCTTGGAGGCGTGGCCGATGAAATAGGCGAATGCCAACAGGCCCGACAACACAAAGGCCACGGGCCGCGCGAACAACCCGATCAACAGCAGCGCGCCGCCAAAGAGTTCGAGGATGCCGGCAAAGCCGATCAGCGACATGACCTGCAGCCCGTCGAAATAGGCCACATGGGGAAAGCCCAGCAGCTTGGCCGAGCCGTGCTGGATCAGCAAATAAGCCGAAACAATGCGAAGCACCGACAGCGCGCGTGAAGTAAGTTGTGGGTTGTTGGCAAACGCCATGGGAATCCTCCGTTAAAAGAGGTGTGTGACGGAGATGCCACGAAAAAGTTCAGCGGTGGGCGGATTCTTATTGGAGCACCGCGGCCAGGTGGTCCAGGTCCAACGAAGGCACGAACTTGGGATTGACGTAGCGCTTGCGGATCTCGGCTTCGGAGAACTCCACCATCTCCGCGCTCTTGGCGCCGGCGCCGCCGCCCGCGATCCAGGCGCTTTCCCAGATGTGGGCCAGGTTGCGTATGCCCAGGGCCATCACCTTGGCGGTGTTGGTGCCGAACTGCTCCCACAGGCCATCGATCACCGCGCGCGAGGCGCCCTCACCGAGTTCGATGTAGGCATCGCAGATGTCTGCAGGCGGAATCAGCCTGGCGACGTCGTCCATGAGCTTGACGGTGGCGACCGCCGCCTTGCGGCCTTGGTCGATGGCTTCCAGCGCCGCGGCCGGTTTGGCCAGTACCTTGTCGATGGCCTCGAACAGTTCGGTGGCCTTGGCATCAATCATCTTGGTCTCGTAAATCGAATGCACACCCTTGGCCGGCCAATCTTTTTTGGGCTTGCCGGTGCTGGTGGAGCCGTCGGTGGCCTGGTCCTGGTAACCGTCTGCCAGGAAGGAGCCGTGCAGCGGCTGGCAGGCATCCCCCACATAGTGCGCCAGCAGCCCCGCCGCGGCCACATAGCTTGCATAGTCCTTCTTCTCGACATAGCCGACCATGGCGTCGTAAAACTGCCAGACCCGAAAGGGCAGGCAGCCGCGCGACTTGGAAGCGGTGGAACCCACGCTGTCGTAAAAAGCCTGCCAGTACTCCACCGCCACCCTGCTCGCGTCCTGCATGCACAGCTCGCGCAGGCTGGGGCCGTCGTCGGGGCCGGGCACATCGATGTCGGCGTAGTGCGTGGGGTGTTCCGGCCCGCTGTTGAAGCCGGTATCGCGCCCGCCCTTGACCTTGCCGGGCTGCTTTTTCCAGATGACGTCGGGCACGTCGGCCAGGGCGATAAAGCCCTTGGTGTCCTTCAGCGCCTCATTGATCTTGCCGGGTGCGATATCGGCGCGGTCAAAGCTGATGCGCAGCGCATTGGCAGCCAGCAGCTTGGCGAGCTTTTTGTCCTTGACCTGGTCCACCGCGACATTGCCGATGCTGTAGTGGCCGGTCGCGCCCCAGTACGGTTGTGCCGCCGTGTTGTGGGCCGACACCAGTTCCACGTCCAGCAGCTTGCAGACATTGCTGAGGTTGGTCGCCAGCGCGAAGTTGTAGGCCCCGCCGTCGACGCTGAAGGTCTGGGCGCCCCACTCCACCGCGAGAGGGCGGTAGGTCGGCTTGCCGCTTGCCTCTTTGCCTTCTTCCTTGCCCGCTTCGACTTTGAGATGCCAGACCGTACCGGAATCACCCGGCTGCGTCTGCCGGGCCAGCTCCTGCGGCGCAATCAGCAGGTCGGCCACGTAGTCATAACCGCCGACTGATTTGTAGCGGTAAAACAGTGCTTTGATGCGCCCTTCCAGATGGCCCGAGGCCGCGCCGAAGGCAGACACCGGGTGGTCTATGAGTTGCAGCCCCAGGTTCTGCTCATTGAGGTCCGCCAGCGCGCCGACCTCACCAATGCCATAGACGCTGCTGGTCCAGTCCCTGGCGTCGTCGACCTCGACCAGACCGACATCCAGGTTCAGGTAAGTCTGCTTGCCGGCAAAGGACGGATAGACCTCGGTGAAGGGCAAGCGTGTGAGCTGGCGCTCGCAAGCATGGCCGATCTCGACCTCCTCACCGCGTAGCCGGGCATGGACAGGTTCACCGGGTTCGCCGCAGACATGGCGGTTGGTCAGCGCATAAATGGTGTGGCCGTCGCTGACGAGGCAACCGGCACTGGCCGTGCGCAGCAGGCCCTGGTTGCGGATCAGCAACGGAAAACCACCCCCTATGGCCGTCTCGGGCCATATCCATGAGGGAAGCGGCTTGTGGGCCGGGGCCTGTGGCTCGACCTTGACGACACAGACCGGAACGACGCGGCCGTCGGGCAGGTAAAGAATCTTGGGCACCATGTCCTGCGGATGGAGTTTGCTGCTGGCAAAGGCTTTCTCCTCCACCCACTCATCGACCATCACCAGCATGCAAGGCCAGGAATAGGGGCGTACTTCGGAGTTGGCAAAAGTGCGCTCCACTTTCTTCTTGCCTGTGAATTTTTTGACCGGGTTCTTCGCATCCGGCCAGGGGTCGCTGCGCCGTATCAGGTACAGACCCACCGCCGTGCCCACGACATTGCGCTTGTTGAGCATATGCACGTGGAACTGGTTGCGTGCGTCCAGCAGGTCACGCACGGAAAGGCTGGCGTAGTTGTTCTGGCTGCTCAGGATGTCCATGGAATCCTCCCTGTCATGAAAGCGCCGAGGCCGCCCGCGCGCTTGTATGCAGTGAGTGCACGCAAGCGCCAGGCCCACAGGCATTGTGCGCAGCGCAAATGCCTTGATCAATCCTCCAATGAGAGGAGGAAACCAGGGTTTTGTGACGCTGGTATGTCCGGGCATGAGCTTCGGGGCGACTGCGGCCTGCCGGTCTTCACCAGGGCAATGCACGCAACAAAAGAAGCAATGCAAAAAAAACATGGTCAAAACAATGTCTTTTTGAGGACATTGCGAGATCATTAAAGCCTACAGCGAGCCAAAGCCATGTGTGCGAAATTCAGGGCAAAACCCGTAGCGCATGGGCCTCTCGCGGCGTCCCAAACCCTGTGGACCCTATGTGTGTTGCGGCAACCCGCTTCGATACACAGATGAAAGTCACATTCCGCCGCCGGCAGTGGTAGCCCCGGGAGAAACATCACAAGGTGAATGACATGGAAGCCATCAGTGCACCTCATGCAATGTCTATCTATCTGCCTATGGCGCTGTATATCGTAGTCGCCGTTGTCGGCTGGCGGCTGATGAAAAGGCAGCGCAAGTCCAAGGCCGAAAGGGCCTTTTACTGGCAGGCCTGTTACATCAAGCTGGACAACCTCGCCAGGTCCCATCGGCGGCAAGCCGCGGAACTTGAAATCCAGGCTGAGAAATTCCGCCTGCGCTGGCAATATGAGCAGCGCGTCCTGCAGAAAAGAAAATTTGACGCAATGTTCGCACGACACAGCCCAGAGCCCCGCCAGGCATTGGGAAATTTCACCAGCGGCCAAGAACTTTCTTGACCAGGTAACCCAGCGCGACCAGGGCCGCCAGACCCCCCCACTTGGTGTACCAGGCGGCCCACCACGGCTGCGTCTCCTCATGGGAGGATGACGGCGACAGTTCTTGCGCGGCGCAGAAATCCAGCACCGGCCACCAGCACAACCACAGCAATGCCAGCAGGACGGGCCAGGCGGCCTTGGGACCCAGGGCGGGGATATCACCCGCCAATCTCCAGGAGAGCCCCACGAGCACCGCCAGCACGGCCAGCCGCGCCAGTACAGAGCCGGACACGGCCATGTCCAGCCCCAGGTAGGCCGCGAATTTCCAGGCGACAAAGGCTGCCAGCGCCACCACGGCCACAAAAAGAAGCCAGCTATCCTCGCGGTCTACTTTGCCCATGCCCACCCTTTTTCCATTGTCAAAGTTTTTGTTGAAAGCCGCGGATCACGCATCGCGGCCAGAGCGAGCAAGTCCACGACATAGGGATCCAGCATAGTTTTGCGAAACGGGCGAAGCGGGCAACATTGTCTTTTCCGCGACAATTTGCGGCGATTTATCCTGGTGCCGCAACGCCGGAGGTAGCTGTCAAGGCGACGCAGCCTGCCGCATCAGCGCGATGAGTTCTTCCAGCGTCGGCTTGGTGACGTTCATGCGCGCTTGCCGGTGTTTGCGGGAGAACTTCAGCCAGGTCTCCAGCGAACGCAACTCCAGCATGCCGTAGTTCACGCGCAACCAGCCCGTCGAAACCAGCTGGTGCACGGCATCGGAGAAGACGCTGCGCGACACGCCGCAGACCGACGCGATGACCGTCTGCTTGACGGGAATTTCCACGGACGTTCCCTCAAGGCCTCGGGTCGGCGGCCGCGAAGAGTTGTAATACAGCGCCTCGGCAAACAGCGCCAGGCCCATGACCACCCGCAGCGGCGGGCTGCCCTGCTTCATGAGCGCAATCATTTCCGAATGCTGCCGGCTGCGCCAGGCCATCAGCAGCGCAATGTAGCGGGCGAATTCCGGCTCTCCCTGAAATACCGCCAGCACGTCGCTTGCCGGCATGCACACAGCGCGCACCGGGGTGAGGCACACGTAATCCAGGGAAGAGGGATAGCGATTGAGCAAGGCCTCTTCGCCAAACCAGGTCCGGGGGCCATAGATATTGACCTGGATGCAATCGCCCTCCTTCAGAGGTACGCTGGCCCCCACGAGGCCGGAGACGATGTAGGTCCATGCAGCGACCTGGCCGCCTTTCGGCCAGATGACGTCGCCCGCGACAAAGGCAGTCATCTTCACACGGGGGAGCATGTGAAGCGAGGATTTTTCGCTGATCCCCAACCCCGTCAGCAACTGATAGATATATGCGCCAGACACCCTGCCCCCTTAACAACGAGGAACCGAGCATAGGCCGCTCATGGAAAGAGTGGGCGCAACACTGTCCGCAGAAAGGCAATCTGGGTGCTTTTTTTGTGGTGAATTTTGGCCTTGACCTGTTGCCGAAACAGGGCCGACATCACTTCTCCCGGCAATACGGCGTGAGCAGCAGCTTGCGGGGGCCGACTCGTCGCAGGACTCACGCGGGCGCCAGGAAGCGCTCCATGCCATAGGGAGCAGCCTCGAATGGCAGCGCCGCGCCGGTGATTTGCGCCGCAAGCATGCGGGCAGTGGCCGGGGCCGTGGTCACGCCCAGGCCCTCATGGCCGACGGCAAGCCACAGGCCTGGTTGCCGCGGATGGCGGCCGATGATGGGCAGGCTGTCCGGCGTGGCGGCACGATACCCTGTCCAGGTACGCAAGGTGTTCAGGCCCGCCAGCCCCGGAAGGTATTCCAGCGCGCGGCCAAGCATGCGCGCCAGCATGGGCGCTTCGACCGCGGGATCCGTGGTGTCGAACTGGCGCGAGGAACCTATCAGGAGCTGCCCGGTCGGGCGCGGCTGGACGTTGAAGGCCACCGACGCGCCTTCGCTGTGGTGCGCGCTGCTGATGTAGCCGAGTTCTACCAACTGGTGATGCACCGTGCCCGGGTAGCGGTCGGTGATCGCGAGGTGGCCCTTCTTGGGGCGTATCGGCAGGTCGGGGCAAAGGCGGCGCGCCTCCATGCCTGCGGCCAGCAGCACGGCGCCCGCGCTGCGCCAGCTGCCATCCGCCAGGCGCACGCGGGCGCCTTCGATGGCGGTCACTTCGGCCTGTTCGACTGAGAGGGCGCGCGGCGCCTGCGCGAGCAGCCAGCGCGCGGCGTTGGGCGCATACACCACACTGTCGCCGCTGACCTTGAGCGCCCCCGCCAGGCCGGGCCGCAGCGCCGGCTCCGCGGCAGCCAGCGCTGCGGCATTGAGCAGTTCGCAGCCGATGCCGTGCGCCTGCAGGCGGCACCGCTTATCGTCGGCAGCTTCCATTTCGGCATGGTTGGCCGCCAGCCACAGCGTTCCGCAATTCGCAAAGGCGCAGTCGGCATTCATGCGCGGTGCCCATTCGTGCCAGAGTTTCAGCGACTCATGGCTGAGCGCCAGCTCCGCCGGGTTGTCGTCCATCGCCACCAGGTGGCCCATGCCGGCCTGCGTGGCGCCGCCCAGGCCCGCGTCCAGCACCAGCACGTCAAGGCCCGCACGCGCGAGCTCGTGTGCGCATGCCGCGCCCACGATACCGGCGCCGATCACGATCACATCGGCATTCACAGGCGTATGCCCCAGGCGAAGGGATCACCGTCTTCGATCAGCAGGGTTGCCTCGGCGCTCATGTGTGCGCGCCCGCGCAGGGTCGGGATGACTTGGCCGTCCTCCAGCGAGTAACTCGCCTCGAAGCGGCTGCCTATGATGCTGGCCTGGTACCAGATCTCGCCGGGCGCGAGCTTGCCGTCGGCCGCCAGGCAGGCAATCTTGGCGCTGGTGCCGGTGCCGCAAGGCGAACGGTCGTAAGCCTTGCCGGGGCAGAGCACGAAGTTGCGGCTGTCGGCCCCATCCTCGTCCTCCGCGAAGAGTTCGATATGGTCGATCTCGGCGCCGCCGGCTCCGGTAATGCCCTGCGCCGCCAGCGCTTCGCGCAACGCGACGCTGTAGGCGGTCAGGGTTTCCAGCCTGTCACCGGCCACACGCTGGCCGTGCTCGCTCACCAGGAAAAACCAGTTGCCGCCCCAGGCCACATCACCGCGCACCGTGCCGTGGCCCGGAACATCGACGGCTACCTGGTGCAGATGGCGCCGGGCCGGCACATTGCGCACGCTCACAGAGCCGTCGCCATGCAGCGTGGCGGTGACTTCGCCGACCGGCGTTTCGATGCGATGCGTGCCGGCGCGTATCAGGCCCAGGTAGGCCATCGAGGCCACCAGGCCTATGGTGCCGTGGCCGCACATGCCCAGGTAGCCGGTGTTGTTGAAGAAGATCACGCCGGCGGCGCAGGCCGGGTCCACGGGTTTGCACAGCAGCGCCCCCACCACCACGTCGCTGCCGCGCGGCTCCAGCACGGCCGCCGCCCGCCAGTCGTCATGCCGCTGTGCCAACAGCGCGCGCCGCTCGGCCATGCTGCCGCCGCCCAGGTCGGGAAAACCTTCTACCACCAGCCGTGTTGGCTCGCCGCCGGTGTGGGAGTCAATGACCTTGATGCGTTTCATAGTGCGGACCTGTGGATGGGATGTTCAGTGAAGCTTACTTCTTCAGCCGCAAGGGAAGCCGTGCAAGAAAAGCACGGCATGTCGAGGCAAGGACGCGCGGCTGGCACGGGATGTGGCGCAACGAAGTGGAACTGGCACATCGGGAGCTCAAAAGGAATCAGGGGCACGCCCGGCCAAAGCGGAGTCAAGTTCAAATTATTAATATATTAATGAGATATTAACACCGACTCTATAGGGATTTGGGCAACTTGCCAAGTCGCGTTTTTACATGGAGTTGAGCCGCCTCGAAAGGGGCAAGCCGTTGCGGCAGGCCCTTAAGGTTGGCGCGGTCCAGTTGGTGATTGGCCGCCAGATGTGCTGATAGCCGGCGCGGCCTACCAGGTGATGTGCGAGGCCCCGACCGGCAGGCTGCGCCCTTCGCGCTGCGCAAGATCCAATTCGCCGGGAACGGGCATCCTGGATAGCTTGCGCCGGGAGGGCTTGGTAAAGGCGTAGGCGCCCAGGATATGCAGGAGGTCCGCCTGCAAAAAGGAAGTGCCGAGGTACATCGGGCTGACCTGGGAGAGGTGGCGGCGGAAGTGGTCGAGCAGGCCCCGCCGGCTGACGATGGGTATGACCGCGACATCGGGGGACGCCGCCAGTTGCGCCAGGAAGTCATTCATCGTCTCGCCACCAGTGCCGCACATATGCCGCTCGCGCAGGCGGACAAACACCAGGCGATGCCGGAAGGTCTCCAGCATCCATGGCGCGCCCATCAGCGGCGTGCTGTCCAGGCGCGTGATCAGCTTCGATTCGGACAACATCTTCAGGCGGCAGTGAAAGTCCTCGACGGCGAGCTCGTGGAAGTCCACCAGCAGCACGCTGATGCCGATTCCTTTTTGCACTGAACTGGATTCAAACGCGTCTCTGGCACTCATAAGGGTCCCCTGCTTCGCCGAGGCCAGATGCGGTTTTCACAAGGTATAAGCGGCACCACCTGGACGGCATCGCCGCAGTGTCCGTGAGAACGCAGCGACGTACAGGAGACTTTGTCTACGTGCGGGCAAAGCTTGTTGGAAATTACAATTTTCTTTGCGCAGCGTGCGAGCGTTCAAATCAGCGGCCGCAAAAAAATGGCCACTGATCGACAACAAATGTCCACAGAAACACATTGCTGGCTTGCCAGTGCCGGCATGATTTTTAGAATGGCCGGGACGCTCTGGCGTTCCTTGTTTTCATCCCAGACAAGGCTGCTACCAAGCAGTTCAAGCCTCCGCAGCGAGCCCGTTGCGGGGGCTTTTTTTCAATGAACGGTGAGAGCGCCAGGCCCGGCCGGGCTTGCAGTGGTCAGGCCCTGTCCTTCCAGCGCCCCATCTCCCATGAAGGCAGGCCGCGCAGGTCGCCGACCCTGGCACTCTGGAATTCCGCGAGCGCGGGTTTCGCGCCCAGCCGGTCATAGGCTTGCTTGACCACCGGCGCGGTCTTGACGAACACACTTTTGACCTGCGTCCAGCTGAGCGGCTCCGGGATGATCTTCGCGCCCGCAATCATCTTGGACGTGGCGAGCAAGGACAGCGCGTCGCCTTCGGTCGACCAGGCCCAGCCGCGGCGAAACACCACCTCGTCGCGCACCACCTTCGCGCCGTCCGCCGGCGACAGGCCCCAATAGGACTTGACCAGCTGCGATACAGAAGCCGGGTCGGACTCGCTCAGCACATCCACCGCCTCCTGCTGTGCCAGCAAAAAAGCCAGCACCAGGTTCGGGTGCCTTTCCAGCAGGTTGTTGTGCACGATGCGGAACGACCGGTGCAGGTAATAGCCATCGGGGTAAAACGGCGAATTCTTCACCGAAGGCAACAGGATGCCCGCTCCCTTGCCCTCCGGCCCGTCATAGTGGGCCTCGGTATAGCCATAGGAATTCATGATGGCCACCGTGCCCGTTGCCTGCGCCTTCAGGAAGGCCGGGTAGATGGCCAGCGTGGCGTCCACCCCGGCCGGCACCTGCGCCGCCTCGGGCAGGGTCGCCAGGTGCACCATGCGTATGCCGTGCGCGGCCGGGTCCGGGTTTCCCAGCTCATAACGCAGGATTTGCGTGAACGCGTTGTATGGGTCCGCGCCCATCAGCGTGCCCACCGTTTTCCCCTTGAGGTCCTGCACATTGCGGATCGGCGAGTCCTTGCGCGTGCACAGCAGAAAACGCAGCCGCCCCTCCGCCACCGACACCAGGCTGAAAGGATGGCGCGCCACGATGGCGCGAATCGTCGGCGTGTTGCCCCACATCGCCATATCGAGCTGGCCCGCGGCCAGCGCCTCCACCTGCGGCGCGGCCGCCGGATAGGCCCGGTAATCCATCGTCAGGTCGTAGCCGAATTCCGCCGCGTGTTTCTCCAGCAGTTTTTTGCCGATCATGTACTGCGTCACCGGCGAATTGCCCGCCGCCCACGGCACCCAGCCGTAGGACAGCGTGAACGGCTTGCCGGCCTGGGCACGCACCATGCCGCCGCCCACCCCGAGCGCGGCGACCAGGCCCGCGCCCTGGCCCAGGCAGCGCCTGCGCGTCAACATCCATACGCTGTTGTTCATGCCAACCTCTCTTTCCGCCTGGGCATCAAGGCGACCCGCGACTAGGCCGCCAACGCACCCGCCCGGCTGTGTTTCGCATCGGGCTCGTGTTCAATCCGCTCCACCAGTTCATACACCTCATGCAATTTGCCATGCGGGCCCATCGGCAGCGTCGCCGCCAGCCGGAAACGAAAGTAGCGCGAAGCCGCCAGCGCCACCGCGCGGCTGGCCGCGATGTTCAGGCCCAGCGCATTTGCCTGCCGCGCCAGCGCCCGCGCGTTGTCCAGCGGTGCGCCCACCGCGGTGAAGGTCAGGTGGTCCCAGGTGCCGAAGTTGCCCACCGTGGCGGGGCCAAAATCCAGCCCGAAGCGCGGCGGCTTCACCGGCGCGTTGATTCCCTCGGCCAGCGCCTGCATCGCATCCACCGCACGCAAGGCCGCCTCGCAGGCATAGCCCGCGGGGTTGGAGACATTCAGCGGCGTGTTCCACAGCGCCACCGCCGTGCAGCTTTCATAGCGGTCCATCATCCCCTTGCCCTGCGCCACCTCCACCGCCAGGATTTGCAGATAGTGGTCCGCATGCGGCGACCAGCTCACCGCCGTCGCGTGCTGCTCGTCCAGCGCCGCACACAGCACCGCCAGCTCACGCTGCTCCACGCCCGCCTGCGGCGTCAGGCGGTTGGCGATGAAATGCTTCACCAGCGCCCGCGGCACATAGCGCGAGAAACCCTGCAGCGCGATCCGCGCCATCGCCAGCGATTCCTGCAGGCGCCGCACTTCAGAGATATCGCTGTCCTGCGGAATGTCGCTGTCGAACTCGAACTCGCGAATATGCTTGGCCGAACGCACCAGGTTCTTCAAAGGCGTCGCCAGCCGGTTGGCCATCCAGAACAGCATCGGCATCAGCATCAGCAAGCCCGCCACGCCCACCGCCAGCAGCATCCAGCGCATGCGCCGCACCTGCGCCAGCAGCAGGTTCTGGTCCGACACCAGCGCCACATAGGCGCGGTGGTTGAACACGCCCTCCACCGGCATCACCACCGCCGCGAAGCGCTGGCCCCCGGCGCCCTCCAGCGAATGGATGGGCGTGTCCTGCGGCGCGCCCTCCGCCACCAGTTTTTGCAGCGAAGCGTACAAAGGATCGCCCAGGCTCGAGAGGCTGACCGGTGTGCCCCGGCCCAGCAGGCGGCGCAGCCTGTCCGCCTGCGACCATCCCCAGACACGGCCCAGCCCGTCAAACACCATCAGCTCGGCATGGCTCTCCTCCCCACGTGCATGCAAAAAATCCGACAAACCCGCCACCGTGAACATCGCCGCCGCCACGCCACCCCGCGGCCCGCTCAGCGGCCGCGACAGCGCCATGCCGTATTCCTGCGGCACCTTCAGCACAAAAGGATCCGTCGCCTGGAAGGTGCCCAGGTTGAGGTCGCTCGCGCCCTGGTACCAAGGGCGCTCGCGCGGGTCATAGTGCTCGCCCCAGGGCCGCCGCTGGCTCGCGATCGCCGTCATCTGCTGGTCGTAAAACACCCATTCCTCGGTGCGCTTTTGCCGCTCGTCTACCCGGATGATCTGCAGCGCGTAACGCGCCTCCGGCAGCGACTTGGCCCAGGCCCGGTCGCGCGGCGTGCGCAGCGCCATGCTCTGCTGGAAACTACCGTCCGGGTAGCCGAACACCAGCGAGCCGATCTGCGGATAACGCTGCTGCATCGACATCTGCATGCGCAGCACCGAAATATCGTTCTCGCCCTCCAGCCCCGCATGCGGGTCGTTGGCGGTCGCCTCCAGCCAGGCCCGCGCCGGCTCCTGGAAACGCAGCAACTGCTCCTGCGTGCGCCGGCCCAGCTGCTCCAGCTCGCGCTGCGCACCGTCAAACACAATACGGCTGGCCGCCATCTCCGCCAGCGCCATGAGCGCCACCACCAGCACCGTCACCAGCGCGGCGTATGTCCAGAACAGGTGGGTACGAATCGACCTGGCGTGAAAGCTCGGCATCTTCATCACCGTTGTCTCCCTGCGGTGCTTGTTTGCTTTGCAAGATACGCCACGCTAATGGCTTTGACAAGGTGATTGATACCGTCTTGGGGGGCGGCCGGCGGCCTTGCACACTTTGTGACGTTTGTGGATTTGCTGGAGTACCGCACGGCTTCCTACAAATAGGGGAGGTGGAGTCGCGATGAAGGGCTTAAATGTTACGTATGGCCTACGCGTGGCGTGCGATTTCGGACAGGGCCTTACCGAAAGGGATTAATCGGCGCATTACCTGGGATTGGTGTGTTAACTCAATGTCACAAATCACTTGCGGCGTTTGGTGCCACAGCAATCACAAGCACCGCTACCAAAACTTCCACCAACGTCTCGGAGAAGAGATTTTCATCCGTTCCAACGGGGTGCATTCTCCGTTCGACCCATGAAGCTCCCCATCATCGCCTTGCACTTGAGCCCTCAGCAATTGTGCCAGTCGCCACATTGTTTGAAGTATTTCGCTGTCCGGGTTCTTAGTCATCACATTTCCTCGGCTGTGCCAAATCCATGCCATGTTTCCGTTGACACCATGTTGGTGTTGAATTCCGCTGAAGTCTGACCCGAGTTTTCCATCGAATTTTGACCCACACTCTTTGTGAGCAGAAGGTGCTCACGATGTGGATAAGTTCTTGGTTTTCTCCTTTTTCGGCTGAGTCTGTGTGGATCTGCCTCAAAGTGCGCCGCTGTTTCCGTGATTTTGTTGCCTCGATTACCAGCCAGGTGGCCAGCTTCTCGGCGTAGGGGTCGAGCTTGCTTGGGGTTGCCCGCCTTTGGTAGCTGGGCTCGCTCTCTTCCGATCGCAGGTGCTTCTTCACTGTGTTGCGAGCCCGGCCTGTACGCCTTGAGATCTCGCGGATGGACATCTGATCTCGCAGTGCCCATCGCCTGATGACATTCAATGTCGCCACGTCTATCACTCCTAAATTCCCCTGCTTTTAAAACAAGCAGGGTAGTGCCTACGTGGGTCAGTTTTGGATGGAGATTACTGCGCTAAGTGGGTCAGATTTCGACGGAATTCAACATGCTGTGGTGAAAGCTTTGTTATTCATCATTACCCGGTCCCGATACCTCAAATCTTCAATTCAGCAAATCTGTGGACACATTCCCGACGTGAGCAAATTCATTAAAAACAGTACAGACAAAACCGATATCTCGTGTAACCGCCGTAGCGGGATATTTTTCTCCCAAGATGGTCATCAAACTATTTGGCATCTTCTCGTTCGTTAACGTTCTCACACTGCAATCGCCATCTTCTTCATTCACACTAAGCATTAGCAATAAATTTCCATCATCCACATACAACTCCAACTTATCAGGGCCGATTTCCGGAGGTGGATTGCATCCCATTGCGACAACACCCTTGCCTGCACTAGACACATTTCTAATGACGTCTTCTGTAGTTGAATTGCTCGGATTAACAGCGACGGGCAATTGATGTCGGACACCCTCAGCATCAATCCAATACCCGCCAAGAACAATATCTTTGCTCATGGTTTTTCCTTAATGGGCTTCATCCCTGGCTGCCAATAAGTCTTGAGCGCATCCGTCACGCCGCTCATGATCTTCGGTAAGTGGTGCGCTAGATCAACTTAAGGATTTCGAGATCATGCAAAAACAGATCGGCCTCATCTGTGGGGACATCAGCAAGAAGGTCTTGAAGGTTTTGCGCTGCAATTTGATCAACGATCAATTGCCGAGCACGAAGACTCCACTCCGGGTGCCACCCGCCAGATAACACCAGCAACACCACACGCCACATACAAATTTCTACCGAACGTTCAAAGACGTTCTCGAATTGATAGTCCACATAACCCATGATTTGCTCGTGTGGCCTTCCCTTCATTAACGCGTGATCTCTGCAGCCTTCGTAATAGCATTCCAGCGCCCACGACTTCAGAGTCATATAAGTAACGCGTTCTTCGTGCAACATTTCAAAGCCACTTCTAGTTTGAGAGATAACTACGGTGACGCGTTCAGTTGAGAAATTGTTGAATTGCACTAAAGTCCGACCCAGTCTTTCCATCGACTCTTGATCCACGCTCCTGCCTGCTTCACTCCTGTATTCCCTCCGGGTTCAGGGCTAGCAACGCGAGTGAAGTTCAGTTGGAAATTACGGTTCTAACTGGGTCAAACTTTGATGGAACTCAACACCCGTGGCTATATCGGGATACGCAGTGGACGCGCCTGGAGTTGTCCTCACAGTTTTAACCCAGCCTGCTTTCCAAAGAATCCAACACCATAGAAGCCGCGATACCAGCCGAACTCCTAGCTACCTTGATGGCAGAACGGATTCTTCCGGCACTCTCGCCCAAAGCAAAGCCTAAAGACAGGCGGCTATTCACCGAATCAAGGGCAGATATTTTGACTTCATCGTTTTCCACGGAAATCAGTTCAAGTAACACATCAAATGAACTGATTCCTCCAACATCATCAAGCGTTTCCGCACAGCGAATCAACCACGAAACCGGCTTATGTTGAATGATGTCTTTAAGCGACGCCCAGTCTGAATCTGTGAATTTTTCCAAAAAGGTAGTGGCGTAACCAATTCCTTCGTCCGACCAATAGTCAACGGAGAAATCCCCATCCAGGTATGCAGAGTATTTTTCAAACATGCTATTGCCCCGCAAAAGTTGTGGGAGACGTGCGACCACGACCACATGAGTAAGCAGCAGTCACATTGTTGCCGACTTTTATGACTTCGATTCTGACCCCGTTAACCGTGGATGGATAAAGCGTCGCGCCATCCGCTCGCGTAGCAACCGGTGGCATATCCCCCACTTGTTTAGCAGTGGGCTGCTGACGCTGAAGGTGAGGGCCGATTGTTTGAATTTATCTTCGGTCTGCCTGCGCCGCAAGTCTAGGATCGAGGGGAATAGCAAAGGTCGTAGACAGCAGCTCTAAGCACATCGAATTCGTCGTTGATTTTCACATCAGGGACGCCTTCAATATAAAGAACCAGATCATTCAAAGAACCCATGCCTCCATACAAGGAGAGAATGTCTCGCGCCATCGCGTCACCTCCACTGGATGAGTGAGAGATTTGTATCAATCGCCTCGCCCAGTGGGGTTGATTGGCAATAGTTAAAAGCTCTGCCATTTTCTGAATTTTCTCAATCATGAGAGCATTTAGATCTTTGTTACTATTCATTTCATTGGTTGTTAAATTCCGCGATCCATGCTCTTCGCCAGCGGAAGATGTTCTCGATACGGGCATCACTCCTGCATTCCCTCTTCATCAAAACTCGCAAGATAAGGCCCAAGTGGATGAAGCTCAGATGGAAATTGCGGTTCTAGTTGGGCCAGACTTAGACGCAACTCAACAATTCGACAACGTTGGAGGATTTTGTTCCACCTTGTAGCCACTATTGCGATTCCAGCTGGGTCAGACTTTGACGGAACTCAACAGCCTGTCCCGGGATCAAATTTCGTCGAAATTCAACAACTACCTATTCCAGACAACGTCAACCACATCCAGGTTATCGTTGATCTCTAGAGCGTTTCGCCACTCCGGGGTGTCGTCGACAATAGCCCTTCGCAGGACACATCTCACAAACCGGGTTTTGCTAAATTTGACGCCCCGTAGGTCCGACTCCGAAAATGTGCATTCTTCAAAGCTAGCGCCGGTAAAGTTTGCACTTCTAAAGTCGCATCGATCAAACCCTGTTTTTACGGCACCGACATTTGTAAGATTGCAGGCTCGAAAATCGCTGTATGTACCTTTAGTAGGTTCGCCATCGGCGTTGGTGTGATGCCGAGGGCCAGTGCCTTGGGCAAAACAAAATTTGAACTGGCAGTTTCTGAAATCTGAGTTGGCCCCATAGAAGGGGGACATTTGTACATGATCAAAACCGCTCCGATCAAATCGGCAATTTTTCGCCGATGCAGATTGAAGAAACGTCTGCTTGAATTTGCACTCTCGAAAGCTGCTTTCATCAAGGATGTAGTTGAGCCAGATTTCGCCAATTTCTTGGCGATCTAGGTTTAATCCCCTGCAATCCAAAGTGGCATCCGTTACGGGGTGCTCTATCTTTGGTGCTGCGTGGATAAACCATTCTCGCCGCGTCATTCCTTCGGGTTGAATCGATGGATTGAGCAAAAAGTCCTTTAAAAATCGAAAAGTTGAATCAAATTCCCAGCGAGTTTCAAGATTGGTCATTTTTTGCTTATCCATTTGATTTGCATTGCCCCTGTATCCGGATTGACTATCACCACTCCAACGCGCTCAATATTTTGAGGAGAAATAGCACCAGGTACAGCAACCTCCTGCTCTCCGTGCTTTGGATTGTCCCCAAAGCCACCAGGCTTTGGGACTCTCCCTTCAAGGGCGGCGTTCACGTCATAGCCTTTGACTCCCTTGAGTTCAATGACGATTCCTCCTTCGCCCGCCCAGAGTGAAGCGCCAGCATCCTTATTTTGCGTTAGTGGCTGTGCCGTAGTACCTCTAAATGCCGTGTCCGGTGCTGCATTGACCGCATGCGAAATGAGGTCTGTGTTTGCCCCTCTGGCTGGTAAGCCTGTGGCGTAAATGTTTTGCGCAATAGTCTCCACACTTAAATTACTGTCGTAGCCCAGCGTCTTGTTGTCGGTGCCATGGTAGAGCGTTTGATATTGCTCGGGCAAGACTTTGGTACCGTTGACAGTAGCAAACTCTACACCGGGAGGGGGAGGTGATGGCCGAGCGGTCTCCCCGCGAGGATTTGGTGGGGCTTTATTTGTCTCCTTGTCGGTGTGTGGCGGTGTAGTCTCTGCTGCTGGCTTAACCGCAGGCTCCGACAACAAGCCTCTTCGCGTGCTACCGATCGCTGCTGTCGCGTTCCAGAGATTGGCCAGATCACTAGCATTGAGTCCATCAATCTGCTTGTACGCTAGCCAGTAAGGATTCGCCATATCCGCTACGCCACCAGACATGATGTAGTAATAGTCCTTGAGTGGCCCGGAAATATCCTTGATCTCCATCGCGGCTTTGTTCAGATAAGGTACCGCGTCGGTGTAACTTATCTCTCCTTTTCTGACCTTTTCCCACAGCGACTGCTGATACAACACCAAGCCATCAAAGTCCGCACCGGCCTTGGTTAGCTCATTCCGGCAACTTGCGCTGCTGAAATCGACGCAGGCCTTTTGTATGTCTTGTTGACGTTTAATGTCCAGTGCATTTAATTTGTCGCGTGTACTGCAGGCCTCGGTGTCACCTGCAGCACACTTTTTCTGCGCTTCGAGGAGTTTGTCGATCTCCGTGTGCTTAAGGTAATTGTTAAGCACCTCATTAGTCGCAGCGGCCCCACCCGCCGTTCCGCCCAAAGCCCCACCAACAGCCGTTGAGGCAATCGCCGTCAGCGTCTTCGCCAACGGCCCGTCGACGCCCGCATCAGCCAATGCCTGCGCCACCATAGGCGCGGTCAGTGTCCCTGCGGCCGCGCCGGCCGCCCCACCTGCACCACCGGTCAAACCGCCGATGACTGTATGTAGGGCCACTCGGAGCACACCACTGCTGCCCCAGTTGTCCTCAAGCTCTTTGGCTTGTGCATTCATCGCATTTTTGCGTTCCTCATTGGTTTCTTGATTGGCTTGATCTCGCAGCGCAGAGGCCTCGCTGAGCTTGATCTGGGCATAGTCGCCCACGGCCTTGGTAGCCTGCCGCCCAAAATACTGCGTGATCTGCGCCTGCGCCGCGATTTCACGCTGCACCGTATCGGCATCAAAGATTTTCTGCAGCCCCGTCTCCGCATCCGTGCTCCGGACAGCGGAGTTACCTGCGATGCCGCTGATACCCGCACTGCTGGTGCTGCTGGCACTACCTTTATCGCTTCCAATTCCAATTCCCAGCCCGCTCAAGTCCAGCTTGCCTATCGGTTGCTGGCCTGATCCCACGCTGATGCTGACGGACTTGGCGTCGTAGCTGGCGGTGTTCTGGATATCGCTAATGCTTAGACTTCCTCCAGTCTGGAAATTGTTCTTGCCCTGCTCCACCGCAGCCTGATTGCTGGCAATCACGCTCCCGTTGAGCGTCGTGTTGCCGCCCACATTGACCTGGAAGCCACCGTCGCCTGCCTTGATGCCGCTTTGCTCACCCACGCTTTTGAAGTCGCTGTCGATGTTGCTTTTGCTGGCGTTGAAGCTGCCACTCATCTTGCCGAAGCCCACGCTGATTGAGCCACCCATGCTCTTTTGCTCGCTGGTGTAGGTGCTGGTGTCCTGCAGCGAGGCAATATTCAAGTTGCCGCCCACAATGGCCTTGACTTGGTCTGCCTTTACGACAGCGCCCTGCAAGCTGGTGTCGCCGCCGCTGGTGATGGTGACCTGCTGGCCCGCCTTCACTTCGGTGTTGGTGTAGGAAACGTCCGTGCCGTCAGCCTTGCCTTTGCCGCCGCTGGCGCTGGCATTGAAGAGCAAGCCGCTGGTACCGATGCTGATTCCTAGACTGCCGGAGCTATTGCTGTTGCTGCTGTTCTGGCTTTCGACGTTCTGCGAGGCCAGCAGATTGACTTTGTTGTCGGCCAGCAGTTGCGCAGCGCGGCCTGCTTCGACCACGCTGCCCTGGATGGTCAGGTTGCTGTCCTGTCCGGCGCCGGTAGCGGCGATGGTGATGGCGCCGGCTGCAGTGACGCTGGAACCACGGGTCGTGTTGCTCTGGGTTTCCTGCCGACTCTGGCTTTCGCTACCGCCTATGCTGATGGCAAGGTCGATGCCACCGGCTTTTTCTGCTGCGCTAGGCTGCACGTCGGTGTTGGCGCTGGGGTTGTTGCCGCCAGTTGGCTTGGGAAGTTGCCCTTTCTCGATGGCGTCCATGGCATTCTTGGCGGCAAAGGCCGTATTCGCGGCCGCCAAGCCCTTCATGCGGCTGTCGCTGGTATTGCTGGCGGCTTCGCTCATCTGCTGGGCGGTCTGAATGGCGCTGATGATGGGAGACGTGACCTCAAACGTCAGCCCGCTTTGCTTGAACTTCTGCTCGGTCTCGCTCTGGCTGGTTTCGCGGGCCTCGACGATGTCTACCTTCTTGGCCACGATAGTGATGTCGCCGCCCGGGGCCTGCACGTCACTGCCGACCTGTTTGTAAGCCTCGTTGGCGGCCAGGGTGATGTTGCCGGCAATGCTGCCCACGGTGCTGGCGGCGGCGGTGGTGCCGCGGCTCTTCTGCTCGAGTGATTGTTCGAGGGAGCCTATGGTGACACCTACGCCACCGCTGCTCATCAGGCCTTCCTCTTTGGTCTCCTTGAAGTCGCTTTGGTTGCTGGTGTTGGTCGCGGCCTGGATGGTGAGGTTTCTTCCAGCGCTCAGGGTGGTGCCTGCGTCGCTGATGACGCTGGAGCCGGTCACGGTCTGGTCGTTCCCGGCCACCGAGGTGACGGTCTTGCCGCCAATGCTGGAGCCGACTGCATTGCTTTGCTCGCCGCTGCGGCGCTCGGTGGTGCTGGTCGAGCTGAAGAGATCCCCGTCATTGCTGGTCAGCCCAAAGCTGGTGCTGTTGGTCTGCTGGCCGTTGCTGATGTTGATGTTGTTGCCGGCCACCGCCGTGAGGTCGCCGCCGGCTTGCACGCTCGCAGCTTTGGTGTTGATGTCGCGGCCGGCGGCCAGGCTCAGGTTGCCCTGGGTGTTGATCTGGCTTCCCACATCGGCGGTCTGGCGGTCTTCAAGGAAGTCGGTGCCCGCGCCGCGCACCACGCTGGCGCTGCTGCTGGTGCCCACGGTGCCCAGGTTGAGGTCGCGCTGGGCGGTGACGGTGGTGGCGCCGGTGGCGCCGTTGTTGGCGATGACGCCTGCGACGATGTTGGCGTCGCGCCCGGCGCTGGCCACCAGCGTGGTGCCGCTCTGGCTTGTGACGTAAAGGCCCGCGATGCGGTCTATGCCGGTGAGGCTGAAGTGGTTGACGGTGGTGCCTTCGGTGTAGTTGCTGGCACTGCTGGTGGTGCTGGCGATGTTGAGGTCGCGCCCGGCAATGGCTGTCAGGCTGTTGACGCCGTCTATGGTGCCGCCTATGTTGTTCAGGTCGTTGCGGGCGGTCACGCTGGTGTCGTTGGCGCTGATGCGCCCGCCCAGGTTGTTGACGTTCTCGGCGGTGAGGTTGACGATGGTGCGGCCGGCCACGGTGCCGGTGTTGCTGATGTCGCCGCTCAGGTTGAGGTTTGTGACCTGCCCGGCCAGCAGGGTGCCGGTGCCGTCAAGGTCGCCGGCCTTCATGCGCGCGTAGACCTGGGGCACCAGGGCCTGGGTGCTGCTGCCGTCGGGCAGGGTCACGGTTTGCTCGACCAGCCAGACGATGTCGCTGGTGAGCGCGGCCATCTGCTGGGCGCTGAGCGAAACGCCCGGACGCAGCTGGTATTGCTGGGCAAAGGTGGTGCCCGCATCCATCAAGGCCTTGTACTGCGCTTCTTCGTTGCTATAGCCGGCCAGGAAGCGTTGGCCTGTGAGCTGGGCGACCTGCTCGTTGACCAGGCGCTGCTCGTAGAAGCCGTCGCCCAGGCGCTTTTGCATGGCGGCCGGGTCCAGCGACAAGGCCTGCAGCATGTAGTCGCTGGAGAGCCAGTTGCGGTAGTTCGCAAAGCGCGGGTCGGTTTCAATGATGTAGTTGGCCGTCGGGCTGGGATTAGCGCGGGCATTGAACAGGCTGGCCGTGGGCAACGAGAAATTGGGCGCAATGCTGCGCACCACCGGCGTGCTGCCCGTGAAGGCGCCCACACCGGCCACGGCGGAGGTGACCTGCACGATGCCGGCGCTGCGGGCGGCCGCGCTGGCGGCGCCGGGAGTGGTGATGGTGGCGTTCACATGGCCTGTGTTGGCGCTGCCCAGCTGGGTGCCGGAGGCCAGGCCTTGGCTAGCCGGCGAGAGCAGGCTTTGGCTGCGGGCTACGTTCAGGGCGATGGTTTGCGGGACATCCTGCACATAGGGCGCGGCGCGATAAGCGTTGTAGTTGTAGTCGCAGCCGCCGAAGCCGCCGCAACCTTCGTTGAAGTTGCTCCACGCATAGGCGGTGCCGGTGCGCTGGGCATTGACGCTGACGGTGCGGCCGCGGTTGTCTACCGCCTGGCCGGCGATGTTGAGCGCACCGCCGGCAATGATCTGGCTCTGGTCGTTGACGAGGGCGGTGGAGGCGTTCAGTGTCATGGCGCCGCTGCTCAGGATGCGGCCGGGGGTGCTTTGCGTGATGACGGCGGTTTGGGTTGTCGAGGTGTAGTCGCGGAAACCTTCGATGGGGATGCCTGTTGCGGCAATCGTGGCGCGCGCGCCATCCATGGCGGTCTGAAGAGCAATCCAGGGGGCAGCTGCGGCCTCCCAGGTGGCCACGGCTACCGGGTCGGGCGGTATCCAGGTCGCGTCGTCATGGTCGCCGACACCGCAGGAGGTGCCGGGGCAAAACGGTTGTGGCTTCGCCTCCGCAGGCGGGCTACCTGCGGGCATCGCCACGCCAAAGAGCGCCCACACAGATGGATCGGGCGGCACGACGACGGTCCCGCCCTCCACCACATTGGGTGTGTTGAACATGCGCTGATAGATCGGTGCTGAAAACGTGGTGCCTGGCGCGATGACCATGGGTTGGCCGGTCCCCCCAAGGCTGAAAAGCCTGCCAGGCATGAATCCCAACATGATCCCTCCTCCTTGCGGTATCCAGGTGAGCGTGGAAGAACCCAGATTCCAGGCACCGTCGGCACTGCTGAAAGTGCCCGAGAGGGTCACAAACTCCCGTACGCTGCCGCCGCTGGCACTGCCGCCCTGCAAGGCGTAAGCAAAGTTGGGGTTGGTGTTGTTGATCTGGCCGGCGCTGATGTTGGCGCCGCCCATGGATTCGATGGTGCCGCCGCTGTTGTTGACGGCACCGGCCTGGCCGATGGCGTGGCCGCTCGCATCCAGGCTGCCGCCGATGTTGAGCGCAGTGGCGCCCGTGCCGGCGCTGAAGATGAGCGCGCCGTTGTTGTTATTGACCGTTGTCGCGCCTATGTCCAAGCGCTGCCGTGCCGCGATGGTGCCGGCCTTAGTGACACCGCCCACGGTTTCGGCGTCGTTGTTGACGGTCGTGGCGGCGATGCTTACCGTGTCGCCGTAAATGCGGCCCGTGCCGATGTTGTTCAGGGTGACGGTGTTGATTTGGGTGTTCACGCCATCGATCAGGCCGCGGTTGATCAGGGTATGAACGTCGGTGGCGGTGAGCTTGACGGTAGCACCGGTCATTTCACCGGTGGCCGCGTTGTCAATCGTCGCGGCTGTGACATCCAGCGTGGCGCCGGCCTGCAGCTTGCCGTTGTTGGTCAGGGTGCCCAGGGTGCTGACCGTGTTGTTGCGGGCCGCACTGACAGTGCCCGTGTTGTTGAAATCATTCTTCAGCGAGAGGGACAGGTCCTGTTGCGACAGCAGGCTGCCGTTGCCGCTAAGGCTGGCAGCATTTGCTACCAGGGAAACGCCCGCCACCATGGTGCCACCGGCATTGGTGATGGCAAGGGTTCTGGCCGATGGGCTGGCAGCGTTGTCCTGCACGGTAGCCGTGCCGCCTGCACTGAAAACGCCGGCGTTGTTGTTGAAAGTGCCGCTGCTGGTGACTGTGGCGTTGACATCGGCCCGGATCGCGCCGCCGTCATTGCTGATCGCGCCGGCGGTGATAGCAACGTTATTGCCCTCAATCCCCTGGTTGGCGCCCAGGGTGTTGCTGTTGATGACGCTGCCCGCGGCCAGCGTGGCGGTGGCGGCGCTGCGCACCAGGCCGCCGCTGTTGTTGATGGGGCCGGCGCCGGTGTTGATGCCGGCATCGCCCAGGGCCTGGACTTGCCCGCCGCGGTTGTCGAATGCGGTGCTGGTGAAGCTGAGCGAAGACTCGCCGACGATCTGCCCGGCTGCCGTGTTGCTGACGGCGGCGGTGGCTGCCGTGAACGCGCCCTTGGCGCCTATGAAGCCGGCCGCGTTGTTGAGCCCGCCCGTGTTGAGCGTCATGGCGCCTTGCGCGCTGATGCCGCCTGCGCCGCTGGCATACGACGCCGCGTTGGTGTTGGTGAGCGTTTGCCCGTGGGTGTTGATGGTCAGCGCCTGACCTGCACCTGCGGCCTGGATCAGGCCGGCGTTGTTGTCGAGCGCGCCGGTTTGCAGTGTGGCGGCCTGGGTGGCGGCGATGGTGCCGAAGGCGTTGTTGAGACCCTGGCTACGCGTGTCGACGGTGACGTTGCGGCCCGATATGGCGCCGGCCGTGGCCTGGCCTGCGGCCTTGGTGTTGCTGAGGCCGTTGCCGGCCAGCGCAATGTCGCCCAGGGCTTCGACGCGGCCGCTGTCATTGACGATGGCGCCGGTGGTGGTGATGTTGGCATTGCCCTGCACCGAGGCAACCACGCCGCGCGTGTTGTTCAGGCTGCCGGCCGTGAGCGTGGCCGCGCCGTTCGAGGCGAGCAGGCCCTGGGTGTTGGTGAGGGCGCCCGTGGCATTGGCGGTGAGGCTGCCACCCGCGGTGACCTTGCCCAGGCTGTTGTCCAGCGAGCCGGTGTTCAGGGTGGCGGCGCCGCCGGCGGCGATCTGGCCGTTGGCGCTGTTGTCCAGCGCGGCCGTGGTGGTGACGGCCAAGCTGGAGGCGCCCGCGGCTTGGATCACGCCGCCCTGGTTGTTCAGGCTTTGCGCGCTGACGGTGGTGTTGCCGTTGCTGAGGATCTTGCCGGCGCTGTTGTCGATGGCGCCGGTGGCCGCGACGCTGGCCGCGCCCAGGCCGCTCTGGCTGATGGTGCCGCCGCGGTTGTTGAGCAATCCCGCCGAAACGCTGACGCTGTTCGCGGACAGCGTGGCGTTGTTGTGGCTGAGGGTGGTGGCTGAGAGGCTGGCCGTCCCCATGCTCACGAGGGTGCCGCCGTCGCCATTGAAGGTTGTGGCGTTGATGGCCAGCGTGCCGCTGCCGGCATGTTCGATCTTGCCGCCGGTGTTGTTGTTGAGGGTGGATGCCGAGAGCGTGAGGTTCTGGCTGTTGGTGGCGATGCGGCCGGCGCTGTTGTTAAGCGTGCCGGTGGGCGATGCCAGGGCGATGGTGGTGTTGCCCGTGCCGGTTTGCACAATTTCACCGCCGGCGTTGGAGAGGTCTTGCGCCGTGATGTTGAGCTGATTGGCCGAGATGACTGCGCCATCAGTGCGCAGGGTTTGCGCTCCGCTGGCTGTCAGGGTGCCTTGCGCGTTGATCGTAGCGCGGCTGGCGTCGATGTCGGCCGCACTGGCGGCGACAGAAATACTCTGGCCGCGGAGCTTGGCGTCGGCGAGGTTGACCTGCGTGCCCGAGATACTGGCATTGCCGCCCGCGACGGTCTGGCCGTTCAGGCTGACGGCGCCGGCGGCGGTGATGCTCAGGCCGCCGCCGGGCGTGAGTGTGCCGTCGGGATTGAGGCCGGCTGCGACCACAGCGCTGGCCGCGGAAGTGATGGACGCGCCGGCGCCCGTGGCCTGCAGGCTGGTGTTGCCCTGCGCAGCAATAAGGCCAGCGCCGCTGTTGGCGATGCCGCCTTGCGCGCTCAGCGTGCTGTTGCCGCCGGCGTAGATGGTGCCGCTGTTGCTGATAGCGCCTTGTGTGGCGGTCTGCACATTGCCTGCCGCCTGCAGGGTGCCGGTGTTGGCCAACCAGCCATTGTCCTGCAGTACCAGGTCGCCGCCGGTGGCGGCTATGACGCCGGCATTGCGCACGCCCAGGCCGGTTTCGGTGCCTATCAAATAAATCTTGCCGGCATACATGCCGCCCAGCTGGGCAACGTCTACCGCGTAGGTCGGTGCAGCGCCGGTGCCAGCAATCGGTATAGCGCTGGTGTGGTCGGCACTGATGTCGTTGGCGCCGGTGGCCACCCGCAGCTCTTTGGCCCACACGCCGGCATTGAGCTGCACGGCGCGCGCCAGGATGGCGGTGTAGTCGGCCGTGCTAGTGTCCAGCCCCGCGCCTCCCACGGTGACGCTGCCGCCCTGCACGCGAAAGCCTTCGAGCGCGCCGCCATTGAGCAGCGGCGTGCCGGTGGTCAGCGTGACACGATTCGCATTGAGGAAGCCGCCGCCGTTGACGTTGATACCCGCAGGGTTGGCGATGATGACTTCGGCGCGCTGGCCGGCAACCTCGACATAGCCCCGGATCTGGCTGGGGTTGGCCGATTGCACTTCATTGAGGATGACGCGCGCCGGGCCGGTCGCCAGCCAGGGGTTGGCGCCCACAAAACCGCCCAGTTGGGTCTGCACATTGGTGCGGCTGTTGTTCAGGATGGCGCCGTTTTGCTGGACGTCGAACTGGCTGTAGGTATTGCGGCTGACGCCGGCGGCCGATGGCGTCTGGATGTTGACCTGCGGCAGGCCGTTGGCGGTTTGCAGCACCGTGGGGCGCTGGTTGGCGGGCGCGCCCGGGGCCGCGACGATTTGCGCATGCACCGTTGAGAACGCGGCGGGCTGCAGCCACAGCACCATGCCCAGCGCGGCCAGCACGGCCAAACGCAGTGAATGCAGCGGGTGCAGTTGCATGGTGACGCCCGCCGGGCCTGCCGCGCCCGAGGTTTCGCCGCTCGCGGCTTTGCCCCCGGCACTGGCGGTTTCGGCCACTACCATGCGTTGGCCGCGCGTGCTGTTGAAGATGATGCGATGCAGGTTTTTGTTCATGGCGGGGAATGCAGAAAGAAAAGTGATCTCAGAATGAAGCGCTCAGGCTCACGCCCAAAGTGCTGCCGCTGGTGCGGAAAAGTTCAGGTTTTTTGACGGGCGCACTGATAAAGAAGTCGTACTGCAGCTTCCTGAAGCTGCCGCGCACGCCGATGAAAGCGCCCGTCAGGCGCTTGCCGACCAGCAGCTCGCTGCTGGGGCCGCCGACTTCGCCGTGGTCCAGGCCGATGTAAACCTCTTGCCCGGTCTCGCCCAACAGCGTGCTGAGTTCGTTGCGCAGCAGCCAGCCGCGCTCGGCGCTCAGCGACGATTCACCGTCGAAGCCGCGCACGGTGTAGCGCCCGGCGATCGAGAAGCGGTCTTGCGGCGTCAGCGGTGTGCGGTTGTGCTGCAGGCGCCAGGCGGCGCTGTAGCGCAGGCCGATGCCGGCCAGCTTGAAGGGCAGTTGGAGGTTGGCGTCGGCATTGATGAGGGCAAAGCGCGAGGTGCCTTCGCCAAACGCTTCTTCGGGTGCGGGGAGCGAGCCGAACGCGCCGGTGCCGCGCTTGTAGGCGAGGTTGCCTTCGAGCGTGGCCTGGCCTATGAACTCCTTGTGGCCGATGCCGAATTCCCAGCCGCCGACCACGCGGCGCTGCACTTCGACTTCGGTGTCGTCGATGAAATTGTTGGAGCGGCGCTGAAAGGCTTTGAGGCTGACGGTGCTCTTGCGGCTGGCGTCGCGGTAGACCAGGCGCGAGAGCTTGATCTCGGCGTTGCTGCTGGTGCCGCGGTAAACGTAGTCCTGGGTGGCGCCGGCCACGCTCTGGAAGTAGCGGCTGTCGCTGACGGTGGCGCCCAGCGTCCAGTAGCCCAGGGGCAGCGAGTAATGCACCGTGCTGCCGCGTGTGCCGCGGCTGCCGGCCTCGCCGCCGCCCAGGTCGGTGTTGAGCGAGACGTAAAACAGGTCGTTCAGCGTCCACCAGTTGTCGTAAGACAGCGTGATACCGCCCTGGTATTTGCCGGTAGCTTTGGAGCCGCTGTCATCGGCGAACACCGAGACGCGCAACGGAAACCCCTGCCTGTAGCTGATGACGAGGTCGCTCTGGCCGGGTTTGGCATCACCGCCCTTGGCCTCTTCGATCTGGATATCGGCTTCGGCGGTGGGCACGCGCTTGAAGTTTTCCAGGCCCTGCTCAATGTCGCGCAGGTTGAGCAGGTCGCCCGGCTTGACGGGCATGGCCGTCCAGGCATTGCCACGCGCGTCGCTGCCTTCGGAAAACCGGATGGCGCGTATGCGGCCGGGAACGAGTGTGAGCGTGAGGATGCCGGTGTTCAGGTCCTGCGGCTCGGCCAGTATGCGGGTGGTGACATAGCCGCGCGCGATGACGGCGTTTTGCATACGCTTCATCACAATCGCGATGCCCTGGGTGCCCAGGCAGCGGCCCAGCGGCGGGTCACTTGCATCCACGCCCGCTGCCGCATCGAGTGCCCAGGCGAATTGAGCGGCCAGCCCGGCCGGCTCGCCCGAAACGGTTTGCAGCTTCAGCCCGCGGATGGGCATGCAGGGCGACTCGGCGGCCTGCAGCCTATCGGCCTCGGCTTGCGGCGCGGGTGGCAGGCGCACATCGGGCGCCCTCTCCTGCTGCTCGCGCAGCAAGCGCTCACGCTCCTGCGCGCGGCGCTGCTCCTGGTCGGCACTGCTGAGCGGCGCGGGCTGGGCCCAGGCATGGCCGGCCAAGACGGCCATGGCCAAGCCGGCGCAAAGTTTGCGCGCGCTGCTGTGTGGTTTGACGGATGGTTTGGTGCCCCGCGGCACCGCCTTGGGTGATCTACCCAAGTTATCGTGTGGCTGGGCCAATCACGCTCTCCCTGAATTGCTTTTATGTGCTTGGCCGTATGCCTGACAGATGCAAGCAAGTGTAATTTTTAGCAATTCGGAAAGCTGTAACTTCGTCTTTTTGCGGGCAATTGATGTCGGGTTTTAGCTAAAAAACGGCGATTTAGCCCCTTTATGCTTAGGCGCCTATGGATATCTGCCTGGGATTTCATCGCCAGTTGCCGCTCTCAGCGCCCCTTCATCTTCAGCAAAACCTGGAGCGTCAGCTCTGTGGCATCGTCATCCGGCCTGGCCCGGTGCGCAATGCCCAGTGCCCTCGATAGGGCCGGCCGCAGCGGCCGCATGCTGATGCGGCTGTCGGGTGGCGGCGCGCCGGCTTCGTGGGGCAGCAGCGCGGCGCCGTAGCCTGCCGCCACGAGGCTCTTCATCGCGTCGTTGTAGTTCAGTTCAATGCGCGCCTGGGGCCGCTCGCCGGCTGCGGCGAACCATTCGGCGGTCTGGCGGGAGAGGCGGGTGCCGCGGTCGTTGGCAATCAGGGGCCGGGCGGCGAGCCAGGCGGGCGTCACGTGGCGCGGAGGCTTCCAGGCGGCCGGCACGAACGCCATCACGGGATCCTCGCGCCAAGCCTGCACGCGCAGGCCGCGGCGCGCCGGCTGCGGCAGCGCGACGATGCCGATGTCCAGGCTGCCGGCGGCCAGCCGCACCAGGGCTTCCTCGCTGGTCATCACCGCGACCTGCACGTCGATCTCCGGATGCCGGGCGGCCAGGGTCTCCAGCGCCTGCGGCAGCAGGTGGGCAAGCGCACCGGTGGAGGCGCCCAGCCGCACGCGGCCTCCGCGCGCGGCGATCTGGCGTTGCACGGTCTCTAGCAGGTCGTCAGCTTCGGCCAGCAGCAGCCGTGCCTTCTCCATCAGCAGGCCGCCGGCGGAGGTCGCGGTGACACCGGCGGGCGCGCGGTGCAACAGCCGCATCCCTACGCGGGCTTCGAGCTGTGCCACATGCAGCGTCACCGTGGGCGGCGCCAGGTGAAGGGCCTTTGCCGCCGCGGTGAATGAGCCGAGGTCGGCCACGGTGAGCAGCGTGCGCAGTCGGTCAAGGTTGATTTCTCGCATCGTGCACCCTTTGTCATTGATGGCTGATTCAGGAAAACTGAATGACTAGTTTGCCAGATTCAACTTGCCTGCACGCCATGGGCAATGCACCATTCGCCTTGAACCCCACCGGAGCGATTCATGACCCCTCTTGTTTTTATCGACGGCGACCAGGGCACCACCGGCCTGCAGGTGCGGCAATGGCTGGAAGGCAGGACCGACCTGCGCCTGCTGCAGCTGCCGCCTGAGCACCGCAAGAGCGCGGCCCACCGCGCCGAAGCGCTGAATGATTGCGACCTCGCATTGCTGTGCCTGCCGGACGAGGCCGCGCGCGAGGCCGTGGCGCTGGTGCGCCGTCCCGGCGTGCGCGTGATCGATGCCAGCTCGGCCCACCGCACCGCCCCGGGCTGGATCTATGGCCTGCCGGAGCTGGATGCCGCGCAGCCCGGGTGCATCGCCGGCGCCCAGCGCGTCAGCAATCCCGGCTGCTACCCGACGGGAGCGCTGGCCTTGCTCAAGCCCCTGGTCGACGACGGATTGCTGCCGGCCGACTATCCGCTGGCCATCCACGCCGTGTCGGGTTATTCGGGACGCGGCCGGGCCGGGCTCGAGGACCATGAAGGCGCTGCCGCTGCTGACGCGACGCCCTTCCAGGTCTACGGCCTGGGACTGAAGCACAAGCATGTGCCCGAGATACAGCAGCATGCCGGCCTGGCGCATCCACCGGTGTTCGTGCCGGCGTACGGCCACTACCGGCAAGGCATCGTGCTGACAATCGCGCTGCACCTGCGCCTGCTGCCCGGCGGCGTGACCGCCGCGCACCTGCACGCCGCGCTCCAAAGGCGCTACGCGGGGCAGGCTTTCATCGAGCTGCAGGCGCTCGCGGAGGACGCCGACGCGCAGCGGCTCGACCCCCGGGCACTCAACGGCACCAACCGCTTGCGGCTCGCGGTGTTTGGGCAGGAACGCACGGGCCAGGTGCTGCTGGCCGCGGTGTTTGACAACCTGGGCAAAGGCGCCGCGGGCGCCGCGGTGCAGAACCTCAATCTGATGCTCGGCTTGCCGGCGGCCTGATGGAAATCACCGGCTATGCGGGCGCGGGGGCAAGGTCCCGCCGATTACGGACCGCCTTTTTGTTCATGCGGCTGCATCCGCAAGCCCGCCGGAAACACAGGCATGCAACACTCCGGCCGGAAATGCCGCGCGTCACGCGGAGGGAGCAGGTGAAGCGGATACGGCGACCCCAAAGCTGATCCGGTAGCAGCTTGTGAAGCCGGCCGGTGCCGCGACCTTCGCGAAGCTGGCGCCGTGGATGCCCGAGATTTTCTCAATCACGCGATGGCCCAGGCCCAGCGGGCCGTTTGACGCCGTATTGCCGGCCGCGCTGTCCGGGCGGTTCTCGCCCAAGGGTGGCGAGTCGTCGCAGACCTGCAGCCACCGCGCCTGCGCATCGGTTTGCACCTCAACCCGGCTGCCCGGGGCGGTGTGCGTCAAGGCGTTTTCAAGCAGGTTGCGCAGGGCCAGCCCCAGCAGCACCTCGTGGCCGGACACTTCGAATGTATCGGGTGCGTTGAGCGAAAGTTCGTGGCCGCTGTCATGCGCAGCCTGCGCGAATTCGGCCAGGGTCCGGCGCGCAAGCTCCGTGAGGTCCACCGGCCGGGCGACCTCGGCCAGCTCCGTGCGTTCGGCGCGCGCCAGTGCGAGCAGGTCCGACAAAACCTGGCCGGCGCGCAAGGCGTCGATCTCAAGCTGGGCAAGCAGCGCATCGTGTTGCGCGGCCCCCTGCACCTGCCGCAAGGCGTGCGACTGCAAGGCAATCGCGGCCAGCGGCGTGCGCAGTTCGTGCGCGAGTTCGTTTGCCAGTTCGCGCTCACGCACCACCGATGCGTGGTAACGGCCGGCCAGGGTGTTGATCGAATCGACGACGGCGCGAAACTCCTTTTGCTGGTAGACACCGGGCAGCGGCGCGGGATTATGGATATCGAGCCTGTCAACGTCGCGCGCGAGTTCGTAGAGCGGGCGCAGGCCGCGGCGTATCGCCAGGCCTAGCACCAGTGCCACGACAGGCAGCAGCCAGAATCCCGGTTCGGCAACCTGCCCGCCGATGTCATTGGCCAGGTCGTCACGCTCCTCGAGGCTCAGCAGCACCGCTACCTTGCGTTGGTGCGCCGGGCCGTCCCAACGCGAGAAAACCCGCCATTCGGTGGCTGGCGAGCCCAGCTTGAGCGTTTCGAAGCCTTCGCTGTCGGTAAAGCCGAGCGGCGGCGCGTCGCCTGTGCGCATCAGCACCTTGCTAGCGGAATCCCAGACCACCACACTCAGCGAGCGCTGGTAGTCGTGGCTTTTGAGGCCGGCGAGCCCGGGCAGGGATCCGATGTTCTGGTGCGCATCGGTCTGCCCAGGGTTCTCGATGAGCTGCAGGCTCGCGACACCCGCGAGGTGCCCGTCGGTCAGCTCGTCCGCCTCGTGGATGCCGGTGCGATAGCCAAGGAAGATAAAACCGGCCCACACCACCAGCAGCGCGCTGAGGGCCCACGCCATCAGGTGCAGCGTGAGGGATTTCCGGGTGATCATGCGGCCTCCTCGGGCACAAAATATCCGACACCACGCATCGTGCGTATCACACCCTCGCCGAGCTTTTTGCGCAGGTTGTGGACATGGACTTCAACCGCATTGCTGTCGAGCGCCTGGTCCCAGCTGTAGAGCTTGGCTTCAATCTGCGACCGCGACAGCACGCGCGGCCGCACCTCCACCAGCGCCAGCAACACGCCAAACTGCCTGGCCGAAAGTTCGACAGGTTCACCGGCCCGCGTGACGGTCCGGTTCGCCGGGTTGATCTCAAGTTCACCGCATCGCAGCAAGGGCGCGGCGCGGCCCACCGAACGCCGGCGCAGGGCGCGCATGCGCGCCGTCAGCTCGTTCGCATCGAATGGCTTGGTCACATAGTCGTCGGCGCCCATGTCGAGGAACTCGATGCGTGAAGCGACATGGTCGCGCGCCGTCATGACCAGCACCGGCGTCGCCGGATCGGGCAGGCCGCCGGGCACGGCGCGGCGCAATTTGCCGAGCACCTCGGAGCCGTCGCCGCCCTTCAGGCCCAGGTCGAGCAACACCATATCGAAAGGCTCGGCGCGCAAGGCGGTCCAGGCCAGCTCAACATGGTCGGTGATGTCGACAGCCCAGCCGAGCTGGCGCATGTGAACCTCCAGGCCGGCGGCGATCCCCTTATCGTCTTCTACTACCAGTACACGCATGCGGCATTGTGCTCGGATTGGAAATTCATTGCAGTGATTGGACGACGGTTTCGTTAAGGAATACTTAAGCCTGCGCCGCGAAACTGCGCCGATGCAAAGTTTCCAAAGGTGGCGCCTGCCCCTCCTTACAGTTTGCGTCCTGCTGATACTCCTGCTTTGGGACGCCTCGGGGCTGGATCTTCCGTTCGAACTGGAATTCGGTGGGTCCGGCGGCTTCCCGCTGCGGGACAACTGGTTCCTCACCGAGATTCTTCACGACGGCGCGCGCTCCGCCGCCTGGCTGCTGGCCTTGTGCCTGTGCATGCTGGTCTGGTGGCCGCTCGGCGTCTTCAAACGCATAGCGACGGTGCGCAGGCTGCAGTTCGCATTGACCACCCTGGCAGCCGTCGCCGTCGTCAGCACGCTGAAGGCCTTCAGTGGCGCGAGCTGTCCGTGGAACCTGGCTGATTTCGGCGGGGTGGCACAGCATATTCCCCACTGGAGCCATTTTTTCCAGCCCGACGGCGGCAGCGGCCGCTGCTTTCCGGCAGGCCATGCCTCGGCCGGCTTCGCATTCATCGGTGGCTATTTCGCATTCCGCGAAGAGGCCCCCGAGATCGCACGTGCCTGGCTGGGTTTCGCCATCCTCGCCGGATTGCTGCTCGGTATGGCTCAGCAAATCCGCGGCGAGCATTTCATGAGCCACACCTTGTGGAGCGGCTGGGTCTGCTGGTTGGTGGCCTGGGCGCTGGACAGCGGATTCGCGCGACTCGCGAGACGCCACTTGCCGCTGGAACTGGAAAGCCAGCCGCGGCAGGACGCCTCGTTATTGCCGGACGGGGCCCAACATAAATTTCATCCACAGATTGCGCAGATTGCGCAGATTTCCACAGATTGAAGACAAAGGCGTTGCGCCCTGCTTTCACTCTTATTCAGATACGGCATCCAAACAACCCCACTCCATGAGGGTTTTAATCTACGCAAATCTGCGAAATCTGTGGATATCAATTGACCCGCACCCGCTTTAGCTCACCTCCAGGATCATGGTCAACCCGCCACCCCCTTTGTGCTCGACATTGTTGTTGGTGGTGTGGTGCGGGATATGGCAGTGCACCAGCCATTTGCCGGGTTTGCGGGCCTTCCAGATCACGTCGTAGCGCTGCCCCGGGCCCACATTGACGGTATCGGCCTCGAAGCGCGCCGCTTCGGCCAGCACATAGCCGTCGCGGGCCACGACGGTGAAGGGCCCGCCGTGCACATGCATGGGATGCACAAAGTTATTGTTCGTGCCTATGAAGCGCAGCTTGATGGTTTCGCCCACCCGCATGCGTATGGTTTCGGTCTCGGGGTAGGCCTTGCCGTTGATGGTGAAGTAGTTGGGCAGCGCGCCCTCCATCAGCATCGCCGGGTAGGTCAGCCCTTCGCGCTTGAGCCACTCCTGCAACTGGATGACGTACT
>Ga0102587_1000475_pt1 | contig 42171 bp, 45 predicted proteins | sample AraplaF_Col_mTSA_FD_76853 | JGI IMG/M metagenome (GOLD analysis project Ga0102587, IMG submission 76853) | Arabidopsis root microbial communities from the University of North Carolina, USA - plate scrape MF_Col_mTSA (SPADES assembly) (version 2) | ecosystem: Host-associated > Plants > Roots >... | reverse complement strand
CACCCACGACATCACCTTCGGCATAGGGCCGGCCGGCACCGGCAAGACCTACCTGGCCGTGGCCTGCGCGGTCGATGCGCTGGAGCGCAGCACCGTGCAGCGCATCGTGCTGACGCGCCCCGCGGTTGAGGCCGGCGAGCGCCTGGGTTTTCTGCCGGGCGACCTGAGCCAGAAGGTGGATCCCTACCTGCGCCCGCTGTACGACGCGCTGCACGAGCTGATGGGTTTTGAGCGCGTGCAAAAGGCGTTTGAGCGCCAGCAGATCGAGATCGCGCCGCTGGCCTTCATGCGCGGCCGCACGCTGAACCACGCGTTTGTCATCCTCGACGAGGCGCAAAACACCACGCCCGAGCAGATGAAGATGTTCCTCACGCGCATAGGCTTCGGCAGCAAGGCGGTGGTGACCGGCGACGTGAGCCAGGTGGATTTGCCGCGCACGCAGCTCAGCGGCCTGGTGGATGCCGAGCGCGTGCTCAAGCGCGTCAAGGGCATTGCCATCACCCGCCTGAGCAGCGCCGACGTGGTACGCCACCCGCTGGTGGCGCGCATCGTTGACGCCTACGACAAATCACCGGGCCGGCCGGCCCTTGTGGAGGAGGTCGCTGCCGAACCTGCGGCCACGCCGCCTCGCCGCGCCAGCGCAAGGAGCCGCAATGGCTCTTAAGCAGCTCAGCCTGTCGCTGCAGTTTGGCGACCTTCAGAACGCGGCGCGCCACCGCGCGGCCCTGCCGCGCCACAGCGTGGCCCGCTGGATACGCCACGCGCTCGCGCATGACGGCGAGATCACCGTGCGCATCGTCGATGCCGAGGAAGGCCGGGCGCTGAACCGCGACTACCGCCGGCGCGACTACGCCACCAATGTGTTGACCTTCGACTACACACAGGAACCCGTAGTGACGGCCGACCTGGTGCTGTGCGCGCCCGTGGTGGCCCAGGAAGCGAAAGACAACAAAAAGACGCTGCAGGCCCACTACGCCCATATGCTGGTGCACGGCACCTTGCATGCCCAGGGCTGGGACCATGAAACCGGCGAGCAAGACGCCGAAGCCATGGAGGCGGAGGAAATCCGCATCCTGGGGGGGCTGGGTTTTAAAAACCCCTACCGCTGAATGTCCGGGCCCGCTCAGGACTCCCACTTGTCCATGTAGGCCGCGTAGCCGGCGCGCCAGGACGGAGTGCCGAAGACGCCGCTGCTTTGGTGCACCACGGAGATCGGCCAGGTGCCCATGCTGAGCCCCAGCTTCTCGGCTTCACGGCAAAAATCGAGGTCGTAAAAATGGAAATTGAACCGCTCGTCAAAGCGCAGGCCTTTGTCGATCAGCAACTGGCTCTCGCAGGCTAGCAACAAACCGTCCAGCAGCTTGACCGCCTGGCCCGACGGGCCAAAGACGCTGATGTTGGAGGAAGGGAAGCCGTCGCCGTGGCCCACCACGCCGCTCAGGTTTTCGCGTGCATCCCAGGTGAGTTTTTCATCAATAAAGGCCCAGCCCGGCTGGCGCGGCACGCGGCGCAAATTGCCGGCCAGGCCGACGATGTTGTATTTCTGGATGCCTTCCCGCAAACGGTCAGCCCAGAAAAAGTCGCAGAGGTGCAAGTCGTCATGGCAAAAAACCAGCAAGGCCGGCTGTGTGCGTGCTTCCTCGATGGCCTGGTTGTAGACGGTGGGCAGGCCGGCGGTATTGCTTTCAAACACCCGTACCTGTATACCGCCCAGCGGGTAATAAAGGGCCAGTGAGCGGCCCAGCGCGGTTTCGGTGAAGAAATTGTCAAAACTGGAGCGCGTGGCGACGACAAAACGGATCATGGGCAGCCTAAAGAGTGTGCAATGCCGGGCCGACAGCGAGACATTGTCCGCCGCCGATTCACCTGCCGGTTTATACCTCAGCCGCGCTCATCAGGTTGCCGGGTCGATCCGCAGCGGGATGGTGACCGGCCCGTCATTGACCAGGTGCACCTTCATGTCGGCGGCAAACCGCCCGGTTTGCACCTGCGGGTGCAGTGCCTGCGCCTGTGCCACAAAGTAGTCGTAGAGCCGGCGGCCCTCTTCGGGCGCCGCCGCGCCGGTAAAGCTAGGCCGGTTGCCGCCCGAGGCGTCGGCGGCCAGCGTGAACTGGCTCACGACGAGCAGGCCGCCCTGGACGTCTTGCACCGACAGGTTCATCTTGCCCGCCTCGTCGGAAAAGATGCGCAGCTTGAGTATCTTGGCCAGCAGCTTGTCGGCCTGCGCTTCGCTATCGCCGCGCTCGGCGCACACCAGCACCAGCAGCCCGGGCCCAATCTGCCCGGCGGTCTCGCCCTCGATCACCACGCGGGCCTCGGCCACGCGCTGCAGCAGCGCCTTCATCAGTCGCCCACGCCGGCCGCGACGAACAGCGGCTTGCCCACCGGCCCCGCGAGAAAACTCACGAACTGCTGGGCCAGTTCCTGCTGCTTGCCGGAGGCCAGCGGCGCGGCGGTGTACGAGGTGTAGTTCTGCACCTCGGCCGGCACCGGACCGACGAACTTCAGGCCCTTGCCCCGGTAAAGCAGGATTTCGGTGATCGCGCCGAAGCCGATTTCCTGGCCCTTGCCTTTGATGACGTGCTCCATCACGGCGGCGCCGTCGGGGTAGCGCGTGGTTTTGCCCTCGACCTGCGCATAGACATCCATCTTCCTGAGCAGGCCTTCGAGGTACAGGCCGGTGGAGGCGCGGTTGAACACCAGCGAGTCGGCGGCCAGCACCGAGCGCTTGAGCGCCTCGGCGCTGGAGATGTCGGGCGTAGCTGCGCCTTCACGCACAGCCACGCCCATGCCGACACGGCCGACGTTGGCGCGCGTTTCGGCCAGCTTGCTGGCCGCCGCGAATTCGCCGATCACGGCGGGCGGCGCGATCACCACGTCGAAAGCCGGGTTGGACTCCATGCGTTTTTTCAGCTCGGGCGCGGTGTTGAACGTGATTTTCACGCCGTGGCCGGTCTGCTTTTCAAACGCGGCGGCCGCGGCCTTCAGGCCCGGCTCGATGGCGCCGGCGCTGAGGACCGCGATGTCCGCCGCATGCGCGGTGAAGGCCAGCAGCGCGCAGGCAAGGGCCTGGGCGGGAAGCAAGATGCGTTTCATGGAGGCTCCTGGACGAAAAAGGGCTGGGAAATTATCGAGGGGGTATCGGAAAAGAGGCCTTCCTTCAGATGAGGTCGGCCTCGTCGTCAAAATGCGCTTCCACGTCGCTGGGCAGCAGCTGGATGGTGGCGCGCAGGCCGGGCACGGCGCTCATCAGGGCCTGCTCGACGCTGGCGCGCACCGCCGCGGCCCGCCCCAGCGACCAGCTGGCCGGCATGTGCATGTGCAGATCAACAAAACGCCGCTGGCCGGCGCGGCGCGTGCTGAGGTGGTCAAAGCGGATGGTGGGATGGCCGAAGTCTTGCAGTACTTTCTGGATCTCGGCCATCACCTCGGGCTCCACGGCTTCGTCCATCAGGCCCTGTGAAGAGCGCCACACCAGTTGGCAGCCTTCCCACAGGATGTTGATGGCTACGCCTATGGCCACCACGGCGTCGAGCCAGAGCCAGCCTGTCGCGATCACAGCGCCTATGCCGACCACCACGCCCGCTGAGGTCCAGACGTCGGTCACCAGGTGCCTGGCATCGGCCTCCAGCGCGATCGAGCGGTGCGCCTTGGCCACACGGAACATCACCCAGGCCAGCAGGCCGTTGAGGGCCGAGCTGCCCACCGCCAGCGCCAGGCCCCAGCCCATTTTTTCGAGCGGCTGCGGGTTCAGGATGCGATGGGCCGCGGCCCAGATGATGGCCGCCGCCGCGCCTATGATCAGCGCGCCTTCAAAGCCGGAGGAAAAATACTCCGCCTTGTGGTGGCCATAAGGGTGGTCGTCGTCGGCGGGCCGCTGCGCGATGGTGACCATCGCCAGGCCGAACAGTGCGCTGGCCAGGTTGACGAAGGACTCCATCGCATCCGACAGCAGCCCCACCGAGCCGGTGATGTACCAGGCCGTGGTCTTCAGCGCGATGGTGAGCACCGCGACGGCCACCGAGGCCTGCAGCATGCGCTGCGGCGTCAGGGCCTGGAAGGTGGTTGAGCTCATGGCGCTGTTCATGGCGCTATTGTGTACGACGGTGATGGCGCCAAGGGTTGTTCCCAAGGCCGGCGCCCGGCGCGGCCGTTAGCATGGGTGCGCGCCGCAATGCGCGTGATCAACACAACGAACCACTCCTGAGGAATCACCCATGAAACTCCAGAAACGCAGTGTCGCCCTGGTGCTGGGCGCCGTGCTGGCCGTGTCGGCCGGCGCCCTGTTCGCGCAGGCCTCGGGCCTGACGCGCACGCTTGTCGGCAAGGCCGACGTGTCCGTGCCCGGGCGCGAGGCCGTGGTGGCCCGCGTCGACGTGGCGCCCGGCGCCAAAGCCGGCCGCCATACCCATCCCGGCGATGAAATCAGCTATGTGCTCGAAGGCGAGGCCACCCTGCTGATCGACGGCCAGCCGCCGCGCCAGGTCAAGGCGGGCGAGTCCTTCGTCATTCCGGCCGGCGTGGTGCACGACGCCCATAACACCACCAATGCGCCCATCAAGCTGGTCGGCGTTTACGTTGTCGAAAAAGGCAAGCCGCTGGCCTCGCCCGCACCCTGAGGCCGCGCGGCAGGCGCCGCCGCGCGGGCGCTGCAAGCTCCGGTCGCCGATGCGACAATGGCCGCCGGAGTAAAAACAACAATGTCCTATCCGCATCTGATCGCAGCCACCGCGCTGGCGCTGGCTGCGGCCGGCGCGCATGCGCAGGCCCCGTCGCCAAACACCTCATCCCCCATCCCCGAACCCCCAGGCATTGCGGCCGCGCCGGCCGCCCCTGTTGAAGCCGCCGTCCGGCAAGCCGGCTTCCTCAAGACCCTCAAAGGTGGCGTCCAGCTGCTGCAAGCGCCGGGTGAGGCGGCGCGGGTGGCGCAGGCCGGCGACGCGCTGCTGCCCGGCGGGCGCATCACGACAGGCCCCGACTCCGCCGCCAGCCTGGTGCTGCGCGACGGCAGCACGTTGGTGCTCGGGCCGTCCTCGCAAATGGAACTCACGGCCTTCAGCTTTGACGCCACCACCCATGAAGGCAATTTGCTGGCCTCGCTGCTCAAGGGCTCGCTGCGCATGATCACCGGCCTGCTTGGCAAGTCGCACCCGGAAGCGGTGCGCATCGAAACGCAATTCGCCTTTGTCGGCGTGCGCGGGACGGACTTCATCGTGCAGGCGGACGAGCAGCCATGAGCGGCCGTCCCTGCTTTTTTATCCCCGCCACGCTCGCCTTGCTGCTGGCGGCCTGTTCGGCCCCAGGTACCCGCGTGGTGCTGCTGCCGCAGGAAGGCGGTGCGCCGTCCGCCGTGGTGGTGCGCGCCAAGGCGGGCGCCGGCGCCGAGACCACCGTGTCCCAGCCCTACCAGCAGGCCACCGCGGCGTCGGGCGCCGGCGGTGCGCCGCGGCTGGACCAGGCCGACCCGGCCAAGGTGCAGGCCGAGCACCGCTCGCTATTCGAGATGGCGCCGCCCCGGCCGCAGCGCTACACGCTGTATTTCGATGCCGGCGGCACGGTGCTCACGGCCGAATCGCAAGAAGTGCTGGAACAGGTGCTGGCCGCGGCGCTGGCCCGCAGCGGCGGCGACATGGTGATCACCGGACATACCGACACCGTGGGCTCGGGCGCCAGCAACGACGCCCTTTCGGCCCAGCGCGCCCAGCAGGTGCGCCAGATCCTGGCCGAGCGCCAGTTCCCGGCGGCGCGCATGGAGGCCGCGGGCCGGGGCGAGCGCGAGCTTGCCGTGCCGACGGCCGATGAGGTCGACGAGCCGCGCAACCGGCGCGTCACCATAGAGGTTCGTTAAAGCGGGGGAGGCTGCCGGCGGGCGTTCAGCCCAACGTCACGCGCGCGAACTTGCGTTTGCCGACCTGCAGCACATAGGTGCCGGCCGCCAGCTTGAGCGCCTTGTCGCTGACCACGCTGGAGTCCACGCGCACGCCGCCGCCGTCGATCAGGCGCGTGGCTTCGCTGCCCGAAGGCGCCAGGCCTGCGGCTTTCAGCAGCGCGCCTATGCCCATGGGCGCGCCCGTCAGCGACACCTCGGGGATCTCGTCGGGCACACCGCCCTTGCTGCGGTTGATGAAGTCCTGCTCGGCGGCGTCGGCCGCGGCGGCCGAGTGAAAGCGCGCGGTGATTTCCTTGGCCAGCGCCACCTTGGCGTCCTTGGGATTGCGGCCGCCGTCGACCTCGGCCTTCAGGGCCGCGATGTCGGCCTCGCTCTTGAAGGACAGCAGCGTGTACCACTTCCACATCAGCACGTCTGAGATCGACAGCACCTTGGCGAACATGGTGTTGGCGTCCTCGCTGATGCCGATGTAGTTGTTCTTGCTCTTGGACATTTTTTCAATGCCGTCCAGGCCTTCGAGCAGCGGCATGGTCAGGATGCACTGCGGCTCCTGGCCGTATTCCTGCTGCAGGTGGCGGCCCATCAAGAGGTTGAACTTCTGGTCGGTGCCGCCGAGCTCGAGGTCGCTCTTGAGCGCCACCGAGTCGTAGCCCTGCATCAGCGGGTACAAAAATTCATGCACGCTGATGGGGGTGCCGGCCTTGAAGCGGTCGTGGAAGTCGTTGCGCTCCATCATGCGGGCCACGGTGTAGCGCGAGGCCAGCTGGATCATGCCGGTGGCGCCCAGCGGCTCGCTCCATTCGCTGTTGTAGCGGATTTCGGTTTTGGCCGGGTCCAGCACCAGGCTGGCCTGGCGGTAGTAGGTCTCGGCATTGGCCTTGATCTGTTCGGGCGTGAGCGGCGGGCGCGTGCTGTTGCGGCCCGAGGGGTCGCCGATCAGGCTGGTGAAGTCGCCTATAAGAAAAATGACTGTATGGCCCAAATCCTGGAGCTGACGCATTTTGTTCAGCACCACGGTGTGGCCGACATGAATGTCAGGTGCGGTCGGATCCAGGCCCAGCTTGATGCGCAGCGGAACCCCTGTGGCCTCGGATTTGGCCAGTTTTTGTATCCAATCGTTTTCCGGGATCAGTTCTTCGCAGCCTCTCATGGTGGTCGCGAGGCCCATCTTTACACGGTCGGTGATGGGGTATTTTGTAACAAGCGCTTGATTCATAAGGGTTTTTCACATGTCGGGGGGTTGTCCGACAGATATACTGGCGGCTCTCCTGCATCCAGCGCGCCATTTTAGTTGGCCTGCAAATTGCTGATCAGGAACCACATCGTCTGGATGGCTCAGGCCCCACCCCTCAATCCAGGGCTGGCCATCAAAGCTCTCCATGTTTTATACAGCAGTCCGGCGCTTCGCAGCGTCCGATGCATTTTTGTTGGGAATTTTGTCTTGAAACTGCCAATCCCTTCCCAGATACTGCTTCCCGTCGCCCACAGCCTTCGCCGCCACCCCAAACGTGTCGCCGCCAGCCTCGCAGTCCTGCTGCTGGGCACCGGCGTCACAGCCTTCGGTGTGGCGCCCATGGCGCCCGATGCCGCCGACCTGCCGGTGCGCCAGGTGCTCGAAGCGGTGGAGTCCCTGCCCACGCAGGCCCAGACCGATTCCCTGACCGATTTCCGCTTCAAGCTGTTTCGCACTGAAAGCACGCGCAGCAGCGACACCGCCGACTCCCTGCTCAAACGCCTGAACATCGACGACAGCGCGGCCGCAGCCTTCCTGCGCAGCGACGCCAATGCGCGCCTGCTGCTGTCGGGCCGCGCCGGCAAGAACGTGACGGCCGAAGCCAGCGACAGCCAGCAACTGCTCAAGCTCAGCATGCGCTGGCCCACCGACGACGAAACGACGTTCAAGCGCCTGGTCGTCGAGCGCGGCGCCACCGGTTTTAGCTCCCGCGTTGAAACCGCGCCGTACGTTGCCACCGCGCGCCTGTCCAGCGGCAGCATCCAGACCTCGCTGTTCGCCGCCACCGACGATGCCCGCATCCCCGACGGCGTGGCCGTGCAGATCGCCGAAATTTTTTCCAGCGACATCGATTTTCGCCGCGCGCTGCGCAAGGGCGACCGCTTCAACGTGGTCTATGAATCCCTGGAGGCCGACGGCGAGCCGCTGCGTACCGGCCGCGTGCTCTCGGCCGAATTCGTCAACGCCGGCAGGCCTTACCAGGCCATGTGGTTCCAGCCCCCGGGCCTGGACGCCAACGGCGCCGCTCACAAGGGCGGCTATTACACGCTCGACGGCCAGAGCCTGCGCCGTGCCTACCTGAGCTCGCCGGTCGAGTTCTCGCGCATCAGCAGCGGCTTTTCGATGCGCTTTCACCCCATCCTGCAGAAGTGGCGCGCCCACCTGGGCACCGACTTCGCGTCACCCACCGGCACGCCCGCGCGCACTGTCGGCGACGGCGTCGTCGAGTTCTCCGGCGTGCAGAACGGCTACGGCAACGTGGTCTTCGTCCGGCACCGCAACGGCCATGAAACCGTCTATGCCCACCTGAGCAAGCTCATGGTGCAAAAAGGCCAGAACGTGAGCCAGGGCCAGACCATAGGCCTGGTCGGCAGCACCGGCTGGGCCACCGGCCCGCACCTGCATTTTGAATTCCGCGTCAACGGCGTGCACCAGGACCCGATGATGATCGCCAAACAAAGCGAAGCCATCCCGGTCGCCGCGGCTTCCATGCCGCTGTTCAAGCAGCTTGCGGTGGGCGTGAGGACTCAGCTCCTGGCTGCAGCCTCCATCACACAAACCCGCGCTGAATAACGGCCTGCGGCAGAATAGCCGCATGCTCGATCTTTATATTGGCCTGATGTCAGGCACCTCGCTCGACGGTGCCGACGGCGTTCTGGTGGCGTTTGAGGGCGATAAGCCGAAGGTCCTTGCCGCCGCGACCGAACCCTTCAGCGAGGCTTTCCACGCCGAGCTGCTGGCGCTGAACGCGCCCACGCCCAACGAACTGCACCGTGCCGCCCTGGCCGGCAACCAGATTGCCGCGGTCTATGCCAGGGTCGTGGCCGCGCTGCTGGCCCAGGCTGCGGCGCTGGACATTTCGCCGCTGGACATCAAGGCCATAGGCGCGCACGGCCAGACCGTGCGGCACCAGCCGCAAAGAACATCGAGCGAGCCCGCGGGCGCGGGCTACACCTTGCAATTGAACAACCCGGCTTTGCTGGCCGAACTCACGGGCATCCGTGTGGCGGCCGATTTCCGCAGCCGCGACGTGGCCGCGGGCGGGCAGGGCGCGCCGCTGGTGCCGGCTTTTCACCAGGGCGTCTTCGGCCGAGAGGACGCCACGGTCTGCGTACTCAACCTGGGCGGCATTTCCAACCTCAGCGTGCTGCCCCAGGCGGGCGCCTCGCCGGTGTTGGGCTTTGACTGCGGGCCCGGCAATGCGCTGATGGATGCCTGGTGCCGGCAGCACACCGGCCAGCCTTATGACGCTGGCGGCGCCTGGGCCGCCGGCGGCAAGCTGCTGCCCGCGTTGCTGGACAGCCTGCTCGATGAGCCTTATTTCTCGCAGCCGATTCCCAAAAGCACGGGCCGCGACCTGTTCAGCCAAGCCTGGCTGGCCGGCAAACTCCAGCCTTTTGCCGGCGAGCGGCCCCAGGACATCCAGAACACGTTGACCGAATTCACCACCAGGGCCTGCATCCTGGGCGTGAAGGGCTATGGGCAGGGCAGCGAATCGCTGGTCGTGTGCGGCGGTGGCGCCTTCAACAGCCACCTGCTGGCGCGCCTGCGGGCCGGTTTGCCGGCGCTGCGCGTCAGCACCTCCGAGCAGCACGGCCTGCCGCCGCTGCAGGTGGAAGCCGCAGCCTTCGCCTGGCTGGCGCGGCAACTGGTGCTGGGCAAGCCGGGCAACCTGCCCAGCGTGACGGGCGCGCGCGGCCTGAGGGTGCTGGGTGCGGTCTATCCCGCCTAGCAACTCCCTGCTGTTTTAAGGCAAGTCCTTGTAGGGCTCGGGCTGCGCCGCATCGCGCGGCCCCACGGTGCTCAGCCTGGCTTTCAGCGATTGCGGCCGCCCCGTCAGGATGGCCGCGTAGTTGGTGGTGTTGGACAGCACTTTTTTCACGTAGTCGCGCGTCTCGCTGAAGGGAATGCTCTCGGCCCAGATCGCGGCGTCCATCACCGGGCCGTTGCGCCAGGTGCGCGGCCGGCCGGGGCCGGCGTTGTAGGCGGCCGCGGCCATGGGCATGGAGCCGTTGAAGTCGTCCAGCGCGAACTTGAGGTAGGCCGTGCCGATCGCGATGTTGGTGTCGCGGTCGTTGAGCTGGTCTTGCGTGAAGCCTTCCAGTCCTATTTTTTTGGCGGTCCAGCGCGCCGTGGCGGGCATGACCTGCATCAGGCCCGAGGCGCCCACGCCGGAGCGCGCGTCCATGATGAAGCGGCTTTCCTGGCGTATCAGGCCGTAGACATAGGCCGGGTCCAGGTTGATGGACTGGGCGCGCTTGGTCACCGTCTCGCGAAAAGGCATGGGATAGCGCTGGTCAAAATCGATCTCGCCCTTGGTGCGGTCGCTGGTGTTGATGCAGCGGTCCCAGATCTGGCGGTCGCAGGCGAACTGCGCGGCCGCCAGCAGGTCGCGGTCGGCCATGCCGCCGCGCTGGTGCAGGTTGGTGCTGTAGTTCCACTCGCGCGCGCCTTCGGGGCGCAGGCCTATGGCGATGGCGTAGGCAGCCCGGTTCAGGCCCGGGTTGGTCCGCGCGGCTTCTTTTTCCTCAGGCGTCAGCGGCGCGGGTTTGGCCGGCACGGTGATTTTCTGGCCGAGCTCTTCCAGCGCGAGCTGCTCGTAAAAACCGCGCACCGACGCGAAGGACTGCAGCAAGGCCAGGGCCTCGGCGCGCTGCGGCGAAATTGTGATGCCGGTGGGAATGGTCTGGGCCACGCCGGGCGTGGTGGCCACGACGGCGGGCTTGGGCGGCGCGTCGGGCGGCGCGGTGGCCAGCAGCGCGCGCGCCTTCCAGTAACTCCATGTCGGGTCCTTGCGCGCGTCCTCGCTCATGGCATTGACGGCCGCCAGCACCAGCGGCCAGTTGGGCTGGCTGCCGGCGCGCAGCGCGGCCCGCACCTTCCAGCCCAGCATGTCGTCGCTGAGGTCGCTGTCCTTGGTGACCTTCGCGAAATACTCCAGCGCGTCGCCGACCGGGGCCACGCCCAGGCGTGTGGTGGCCTGGCGGCCTATCACGCCCCAGACCCAGTTGCGCTCTTCGGTATTGAGCTGCATGCCCCATTTGTTTTCAAGCTGGAAGGCCGCGCCGTCGATGTCGCTGATCGCCATCTTGATCAGCGCCAGCGTGATGATTTCGCGCCGCGCCTTGCTCAGCGCGATGTGTTTGCCGGCCAGGAACTTGATGGGGCTGGCGTTGAGGTCGTTGACCATGCCCGCGGCGTCGGGGGCGACGATCTGCACGGCGGCCAGTGCCGAGCGCGGGCGGTTCGCCTCGGTGGCCAGCCGGGCCTTGACCCAGGCGTCCTGCGGCTTGAGGTTTTTCGTGCCCAACAGGCGCTCGGCGGCCGCGTTGCAGCCGTCGTCGGCCTCGCGCTGCGCATACCAGTTCTTTTTGACCTCCTCGGCCAGGCGCGCGTCGGGCGCCGGGTTCTTCAGGTGCTCGACCAGCAGCGCATAGCAACGCACTTCCTTGTCGTCGTTCATGCGGTAGTTGGGATACTCGGCGGCAAAGCCGGCCCAGTCGCGGCGCTGGCCCAGCAGCAGCAGCCAGTCGTTGCGCAGCCGGTCTTCCTGGTAGGTGCCGGCGTAGCGGCTCAAAAAGTCCTGCACCTCCTGCGCGCCGGCTTCGCCCAGGCGCAGCTTGAGATCCCAGTAGGCGGCCCAGGGCTCCAGCGCGTGGCCCCTGGCCTGCGGCAGCAACTGCGCCAGCCGGGCCCTGTCGCCGCGCTTGAAGGCCTTGTTCATCTCGATGATCACGTTGTCGGCCGCGCTGGCGGGCGCTTGGGCCGCGGCCGGGGCAAGCAGTGCGAAGCAGGCCATCGCGCCTAAAACCGGCGCCAGGGCCGTCGCCCGCAGGGGACTGGTAAGAAATTTGTATAGCATCTGGGACATTATGGACAAATTAAGCACTCGCAAAGCGCTGGTTGAAGCCCGTTTGAACATGCCTGACCGCCTGCAGCGGGCCGACCTGCTGCAACGTGTGATGCGCATCTGGCTGGTCGGTTCCACCCACGAGGTAATTGGCGCCTACTGGCCCATCAAGGGAGAGTTTGACCCGCTGCCCGCGCTGTACCGCTGGCAGGAAGACGCAATCCTGAGTCAGGATTCTTCGTCAAACCCGGCACTCGCCGAAGTGGAAACCGCCCAGCTCGCCACCGAAAGCATAGCGGCACGCTCGCCCCGCAAGATAGGCCTGCCGGTGGTCAACAAGCTGCACAAGACCTTGACTTTCCACGCCTGGTACCCCGGCTGCCCCATGGAGGAGGACGCCTACGGCATCCCGAAACCAAAAGATACAGAGGTGATTATTCCCACCCTGCTGTTCGTGCCCTGCGTAGGCTACGGGCCGGGCGGCTACCGGCTGGGTTATGGCGGCGGTTTTTACGACCGTACCCTGGCAACCCTGCAGCCGCGCCCCTTTACCGTGGGGCTGGGCTATGCGCAGGGCTGGTTGCCGGACATGGAACCTGAGCCGCACGACATCCCGCTGGACGCCATCCTCAATGACAAGGGCGTGGTTTGGCCGGTTTGATGGCGCAACGCCTGATCGCTGCCGCCTCGGGCGAGGCCCGGCGCCTTGCCGCTCTTTCCTGAGTCGCCGAACGCCCCATGACTACGAACACGCTCGACGGTTTTTTCATCAACCTTGACCGCAGTCCCGACCGGCTGGCGGCGATGCGCGGGGAACTGGCCCGCAGCGGGCTGGGCTTCGTCGAGCGTTTTGCCGCCACCGATGCCCGAGTGCTGGAGCGGCCCGCGGATTGTGCAATCCCGATGGCGGCCTACGGCGCTTTTTTGTCCCATCACGCGCTGCTGAGCCGGGCGCCACCCGGCAGTTGCACACTCATTTTCGAAGATGACGTTCAGCTAGGCGACAACCTGGGTGGTTTGCTCTCGTCGCAGTCATTGCGGGAGATGTGCGCGCACGACATCGTTTTCCTGGACTGCCAGCCCGCGCTGGAGATAGGCCTCCTCACTGAGCTTTACCGCGCCATGCTGGGCGCGATGCCCGACTTTCAGCGTACCGAGCTGCCGTCGGCCCTGCGCCGCCACGCGTCGACCGTGGCCCTGTACCCGGCACGCGGGCTCTACCGCTGGGGCGCGGCGGCCTACCTTGTCACGCCGCGCGGCAAGCAGAAGCTGCTTCCATGGCTGCAGCGAACCCTGGATGCCGGCCCGCCCGGAACCCTGGACATCCTCTACCGAAACCTGATTGAGGACGGAACCCTGGATGCCGCCGTCATGGTTCCTTTTTTTGCGACCCCCAGCCTCGAGGGGCTGCGCCACAGCACGATAGAAGGCCGCGAACAAAGCCTGGTGCCGTTTGCGCTGGGGAGCATGATCAGGCGCTTTTTTTTCGCCGGGCCCACTGATGGGATCGCGGATTTCCTGGAAACGGTTTTGCCGCAGAAGTTTGCACCCGACGGCGATGAACTGCTGGCCGAGATGATCCGCCTGACGGCCCTGGGATTGATGCGCGACCGCCAGTTTCTCGATTTCGGGGCTTGAGAAAGACCGGCCTCAGCCCTTGGGCTTATAAGCCACCACATCAATCTCCACTCGCGCATCCACCATCAAGCGCGCCTCGGTCGTAGACCGGGCCGGCTTGCCGCCCGTGAAGTAGCTCATGTAGACGCGGTTAAAGCTGCCGAAGTCGCGCGCGTCCTGCAGCCAGACCGTGGTCTTGCAGACGTCGTCCAGCGTGCAGCCGGCCAAAGCCAGCGCGGCCTGGATGTTTTTCATGACCTGGCGGGTCTGCACCTCGATGCCGCCCTGCACGATTTCGCCTTTTTCATCGCCCGGCACCTGGCCGGAAACGTAGACGAAGTCACCGGCGCGGACTGCGGGCGAAAACGGGCGGGGCTGGTGGTCAGAGGCCAGGGGGGGATTTCCTAAATATTCCAGAGGCATGAAAAACTCCTTTTTAAGTTCCGTTTAATCCTAAAGATGAAAAATATTTTCAGAATTTCGCCTTTTATTCGGGTTTATCCTGAAAAATACCATTTATAGACCAATTAATCTTCAAGCGTGAAATTTAACTTCAATCAGGAGTTCTTTATGACCCGTGGAATCCGCATGCACCGCCGCACCGCCTTGTCCTCTCTGCTGGCCCTGGGTGCGGCCGGCGCCGGTTTCGGCCCGGCCGCCGCGCAGGGCGGCAAATCGGCCCTGAATCTGGCCATGGTGGCCGAACCGCCGACGCTGGACATCCAGTCCACGCCGGCAGACCTGGTCTGCATCATCATGCAGCACGTTTACGAGCCGCTGTTCACCTTCGATGCGAAGGCAGCGCTGGTGCCCATGCTGGCCGAGGCCATGCCGAAAATCTCGGCCGACGGCAAGCTCTACACCATCACCTTGCGAAAAGGCGTGATGCTGCACAGCGGCCGCGAACTCAATGCCGACGACGTGGTGGCCAGCCTCAAGCGCTGGATGGACGTTTCGCCGCGTGGCAAGTCGGTGGCGGTGCAAGTGGCCGACCTGGCGGCCAAGGGGCCGCTCACGGTGGACATCACGTTGAAGAATGCCTATGCGCCGCTGCTTTCGCAACTGGCCATGGCTTCGGGCATGGCGGCCATCATGGCCAAGGAGTCGCTGGCCCAGCCGCTGCGCGAGTATGTGGGCACCGGGCCTTACAAGTTCAAGGAACGCAAGCCCGACCAGTACGTGCTGCTCACCCGTTTCGACGGCTATGCTGCGCGCAAGGAAGCCGCCAGCGGCTATGGTGGCAAGCGGGTGGCCGCGGTGGAAGAGCTGCGCTTCGTGCCGGTGCCCAATGCCAACACGCGGGTGGAAGGCGCGCTGGCCGGCCAGTTTCACTACGCCGACCTGCTGCCGATCGAGGCCCTGCCGCGGCTGGAAAAGGCCGGCGGCAAGGTGGTGCCCATCATGACGCCTTCTTTCGGCTTTCCTTACCTGGTGTTCAACACCAAGGAAGGCTCGCTGGCGCACCAGCCTGTGCGCAAGGCGGTGCAGACCGCGCTGGGTGAAGGCGAAATGCTGGCGGCAGGTTTTGGCGACACGCGCTTTTTCGTTGCCGAGGGCAACCATTTCCCCAAGGGCACGCCTTTTTATTCGACAGCCGGCATCACCGCTTACAACGAGCGCGACGCAAAGAAGGCCAAGAGCCAGGCCGAACAGGCCGGCTACAAGGGCGAGCCGGTGCGTATCCTGACGAGCCGCCAGTACGACTTCCACTACAACATGGCGCTCATCATGGCCGAGCAGCTCAAGCGCGCCGGCTTCAAGGCCGAGCTGAACGTGGTGGAGTGGGCGACGCTGCTGCAGCGCCGTGCCGACCCCAAGCTGTGGGATATCTACATCACGCATTCCGGCTTGTTCCCCGAGCCCATGCTCTCGCCCCCACAACTGGGCGATGGCGCGCCGGGCTGGTGGAACTCGCCTGCCAAGCAGGAGGCGCTGGCCGCGCTGAACCAGGAGCCGAACCCGGCCAAGCGCGGGGCGCTATGGGGCAGGGTGCAGCAGGTGGTCTACGACGAGGTGCCCTACATCCAGGTTGGCAAATTCGCCAGCCTGTCGGCGCGCGCGCCGGCGCTGCAGGGTTACACGCCCTATACCTATCCGTTCTTCTGGAACACCAGCCTTAAGAGTTGAACCCCCACGCTCCCCCACTTCGAGCCTGCGGCGCGCTGCCCCTTTCCTCATATATGGGGGCCGTCCGCCTGCGGCCCGGCAAAGCCGGTTCCGCGGCTCCACTGGGTTAGTGTTAGTTCGTTTTTGGCCGGGGGTTGCTATGGAGCGCTTTCGAATGCACAAAAAGATTTCATCCCTATTGATTAGAACAAGGTCATGACACGGTATCTTTTGTCCCGGCTGGGTGGCATGCTGGTGGTCATGGCCATCGTGGCGGTGCTGGTGTTCATCCTCACGCGTGCCGCCCCGGGCGACCCGATCGCCGTGCTGCTGGGCGACCAGGCCACGGCTGAGGACATCGCCCGGGTGCAGAAAGTCTACGGCCTGGACAAGTCCCTGCCGGTGCAGTTCGCCTTGTGGATTCGCGAGCTGGCGCACGGCAACCTGGGCGAATCGATCTTTCTGCAGCGGCCCGTGACCCAGGCGCTTTGGGAGCGGGCCGAGCCCACCGCCTTGCTGTCGCTGATGGCGGTCGCGATCGCCGCGTTGATAGGCGTGCCCTGCGGCATTGTCTCGGCGGTGTTTCGCGGCAAGCCGGTCGACCAGGCCTTTACCGGCTTCGCGATGCTGGGCGCCAGCGTGCCCAGCTTCTGGTTCGGCCTGGTGCTGATGCAGATATTCGCTGTCTCCCTGGGCTGGTTCCCGGTTTCGGGCTATGGCGAGCCAGGCGCCTCGCTGGCCGACCGCATCCATTGCCTGGTGCTGCCTGCCGCGGTGCTGGGTGTGCTCAATTCGGCGCTGATCATCCGCTTTACCCGCGCCTCCATGCTGGACGTGCTGGGCGAGGACTATGTGCGCACCGCGCGGGCCAAGGGTTTGTCTGAAAACGTGGTGGTGCTCAAGCATGCGCTGCGCAACGCGCTGGTGCCCATCGTCACCGTCCTTGGCCTGACGGTGGCGCTGATGATAGGCGGCGCGGTGGTGACGGAGACCGTGTTCGGTTTGCCCGGCGTGGGCAACCTGGTGGTGAGCGCGGTGATACGGCGCGACTACCCGGTGATCCAGGGCGCGCTGCTGGTGGTGGCCGCGATCTACGTGGTCATCAACTTCGCCATCGACCTGCTCTACACCGTCGTTGATCCCCGGGTGAAATACTGACATGCAGATGCCCCTGATTCTCCGCAAGCTGTTCCGTCGCCGCATCGTGCTGGCCGCGGCCATCGTTCTGGCGCTGGTCGTCCTGGTGTCGCTCTTTGCCGGTCCGCTGAGCGGCCTGGACCCGAACGAGACCGCCGTGAGCCAGCGGCTGTCCCAGCCCTCGTCCTCCCATTTGTTCGGCACCGACGAATTGGGTCGCGACCTTTTCGCCCGCATTGCCTTCGGCGGCCGCTATTCACTGACCATCGCATTGCTGACCGCGCTGGGCTCGGTGGTGAGCGGCACGCTGTTCGGCCTCGTCGCGGGATTCTTTCGCAGGCTCGATGCGCCGGTGATGCGTGTGGTCGACGCGATGATGTCTTTTCCCGACATACTGCTGGCGATCGCGCTGGTCGGCATCCTGGGGCCGTCAATGCTGAACGTGGTGCTGGCCCTGGTGCTGGTTTACACGCCGCGGGTGGCACGCGTGGTGCGCGCCTCCACCCTCGTGGTGCGCGAGCTGCTGTTCGTTGAGGCTGCGCGCGCCGTTGGCGTCTCCACCACGCGCATTTTGTGGCGCCACATCCTGCCCAACCTGATGTCGCCCATCCTGGTGCAAACCTCCTTTATCTTTGCTTACGCCATCCTGGCCGAGGCCGCGCTGTCCTTCCTGGGCGTGGGCGTGCCGCCCGAGATTCCGACCTGGGGCACCATGGTGGCCGGCAGCCAGCAGTACGCCCACCAGGCGCTGTGGATCGTGCTGTTCCCGGGGCTGGCGATCATCCTCACTGCGCTCTCGCTGCAACTGCTGGGCGACGGCATTCGCGACCTGCTGGATCCACGCTTGAGGAAATCGATGTGAAGGAAATCGACGTGAACCGGTTGGAAGTCCGCCATCTCAGCACCTTTTTCGACACCGACGAAGGCCTGATACGCTCCGTTGCCGATGTGAGTTTCAGCATACGCCCCGGCAAGACCACCGCGCTGGTCGGCGAGTCGGGCTCCGGCAAGTCGGTGACCAGTCTCACGCTGATGCGCCTCTTGTCGCGCACCGCCTCCACCCAGGTCAGCGGCGAGGCGATGTTCACCAACCGCGCCGGCCAGACACTGGACCTGCTCTCGCTGCCCGAAGCCGGCATGCGGCGCATACGCGGCAATGAGATCGCGATGATCTTCCAGGAGCCCATGACCAGCCTGAACCCGGTCTTCACCGTGGGCGAGCAGATCGCCGAGTCGGTGCGCCTGCACATGGGGCTGGACCGCAAGGCCGCGCTGGCCCATGCGCTGCGCATGCTGGAGCTGGTCGAGATCCCGGCCGCCGCCCAGCGCCTGCACGAATACCCGCACCAGCTCTCGGGCGGCATGCGCCAGCGCGTGATGATCGCGCTGGCCATGGCCTGCAACCCGACGCTGCTGATCGCCGACGAGCCCACCACCGCGCTGGACGTGACGATACAGGCGCAGATTCTGGAGCTCATGCGCCGGCTGCAGGCCGAGACCGGCATGAGCATCCTCTTCATCACCCACAACCTCGGCGTGGTGGCGCATCATGCCGACGATGTGGCCGTGATGTACGCCGGCCGCATCGTGGAAGCCGCGCCGGTGCGCGAACTCTTTGCCCAGCCGCGCCACCCGTATACCCAGGGCCTGCTGGCCTGCCTGCCCGCGCAGCAGCGCAAGCGCGAACTGGCCAGCGGCCAGGCCGGCGCCAAACGCCGGCTCTACGCCATACGCGGCCAGGTCTCCAGCCCGCTGGCGCCGCCGCCGGGTTGCGCTTTTGAGCCGCGCTGCGACCTGGCGATCCCGTCCTGCCGCGACGCCATGCCGGCGCTGCTGGCGGCCGGGCCGACCCGCAGCGCGCGCTGCATACGCGTGGAAGAAACAGCTGTTGCCACGGTGGAGACGGTATGAGCGCCCCATTGATCGAAGTCAAAAACCTCCAGCGTTATTTCGGCGCGGCCGCCAAACCGGTGCGCGCGGTCGACGACGTGTCTTTCAGCATCCAGCCCGGCGAGACGCTGGGCCTGGTCGGCGAGTCCGGCTCGGGCAAAAGCACCATAGGCCGCACCCTGCTGCGCCTGATCGACGCCACCTCGGGCCAGGTGCTGTACCGCGGCGAGGACCTGGGCACGGCATCGAGCAGCCGCATGCGCGCGCTGCGCAGCAAGCTGCAGATGATTTTCCAGGACCCCTATGCCAGCCTGAACCCCAAGATGCGGGTCAAGGACATCCTGGGCGAAGCCCTGCAAGTGCACGGCCTGGCCAAGGGCAAAGAGGCGCGCGAGGCGCGCATCGCCGAGCTGCTGGAACTGGTCGGCCTGCGCGCCGAGCATGCCAGCCGCTACCCGCATGAGTTTTCCGGCGGCCAGCGCCAGCGCATAGGCGTGGCGCGGGCGCTCGCGGTCGAGCCCGAGTTCATCGTGGCCGACGAGCCGCTGTCGGCGCTCGACGTGTCCATCCAGGCGCAGGTGGTCAACCTGCTGTGCGACCTGCGCGACCGGCTCTCGCTCACCATGCTGTTCATCTCGCACGACCTCGACGTGGTCGAGTACCTGTGCGACCGCGTGGTGGTGCTGTATCTCGGCCGCGTGATGGAAGTCGCGCCTACGGCCGAGCTGTTCGCGCAGCCGCTGCATCCTTACACGCAAGCGCTGCTGGCCGCCTCGCCCAAGCCCGACCCCGAACACAAAAGCGAACGCATCGCGCTCAAGGGCGACATCCCCAGCCCGGTCAACCCGCCTTCGGGCTGCGTGTTCCGCACGCGCTGCCCGCATGTGGTGGACGCCTGCTCGACGGCGCGCCCCGAGCTGCGCGACATGGGCAAGGGCCGCTTCAAGGCCTGCATACGCGACGATATCGCCGGCGCCCTGCCTGTCGCGTTTGTGCCCGCTGCTACATTGGCCGCTGCCTGACAATTCAAAAAATCTCATGACCACATTGCAAGACCTCCTGGACCCGCAGCTTGACCGTTCCTTCAAGGGCTTTCCGCACAACAGCGGGCCGGTTCGCCGCTCCGAGATGGGCAAACAGGGCTGGAACGTGCTCAAGGGCGACCTGCCGCTGCCGCTGGCCGTCGTCAAGCAGTCGGCGATGAAGCACAACCTCGGCTGGATGCAGCGCTTTGCCAAAGGCCAGGGAGTCGATATGGCCCCGCACGGCAAGACCACGATGTCGCCGCAGCTGCTCAAGCGCCAGCTCGACGAAGGCGCCTGGGGCCTGACCTTCGCCACTGTCACGCAGATGCGCGCCGGCATCACGGCCGGCGCCAAACGCCTCATCATCGCCAACCAGGTGGTGAACGCCATGGACCTGGCCGGCATCCAGGGCATGCTGCGCGAATACCCGGGTTTGCGCATCGTGTTCCTGGTGGATTCAAAAGCCCAGCTGGCGCTGATCGAGGCCTGGGCTCGCGCCAATGCCGCCGCCATGGTTTCGCCCTTCGAGGTGCTGCTGGAGATCGGCGTTATGGGCGCGCGCACCGGCGTGCGCAGCGAGGCCGATGCCATAGCCCTGGCCGCCGCCATACGCACCAGCCCGGCCTGCCGCCTGGTCGGCATAGAAACTTATGAAGGGCAGGGCGCCACCGGCGATTTGGCGGCCGACAAGGCCTATGCCGATGCGCTGATGCGGCGCACCTGCGACATTGCCCTGGCTTGCGACCAGCAGGGGCTGTTCGACAGCGAGGAAATTTTGATGACGGCCGGCGGCTCGGCCATCTTCGACCTGGTCAGCGGCTGGCTCACGCCCAAGCTCTCGCGGCCGGTGCGCGGCCTGCTGCGTTCGGGCTGCTACATCACGCATGACCACGGCAACTACAAGCGCCTGGTCGGCGCCGTCAATGCGCGCCTGCACGACAGCGACGGCCTGCAACCGGCCATCGAGGTGTGGGCCACGGTGCAATCCTGCCCCGAACCGGGCCTGGCCATCCTGGCCGTGGGCCGGCGCGACTTGTCCTATGACCTGGAAATGCCGATACCGCTGTCCTCGATAGGCGCACCTGGCGCCGCGCCCGTGGCCGCTCCTGCGGACTGGAAGGTCACGGCGCTCAACGACCAGCACGCCTACCTGCGCGGCAGCGGCCCCGAACTGGCCGCGCTCAAGGTCGGCGACCTGGTCGCGCTGGGCATCTCCCATCCTTGCACCACCTTCGACAAATGGCGCTGGATGCCGGTTGTCGATGAGAATTACACGGTCTGCGATGCCCTCGTCACTTGCTTCTAAACTGCTGACCTCCTTCATGGGCCGCGCGGCTTCCCGCGCGCCGCAACCAAAGTCCTCATGACCTCACAAGTTCTTGCCAAAATCGCCGACGCCATCGCCAGCGCCCCCACGTCCCGGCGCAGCGTGCTGGAGTTGATCCTGCAAGACCCCCAGCGCGTGCTGGACGAAAGTTTTGAGCAGCTGGCGCAGCGCGCGGGCAGCTCGGTGCCCACCATCATGCGCACCTGCCGCGACCTGGGCTACCCGGGCCTGCGCGAGTTCAAGCTGGCGCTGGCGCAGGAAATGGCCGTGGGCGGCTCGCCGCTGAACCGGCGCGTGCGCCTCGACGACGATACCCGCCAGGTGATCACCAAGGTGACGCGCGGCGCCGCCATCGTGATCAACAGCGTGCAGGCCCAGCTCAGCGTGGAGGCAACGCAGGCGGCGGCCGACGCCATCGTCGCCGGCGCCCGGGTTGATTGCTACGGTGTCGGCGTTACCTCCAACTTCATGGCCTCGGACTTGCAGGCGCGCCTGTTCCGCATGGGCCTGGCCGCCAGCAGCTACCTGGACCCGCACCTGCAACTGATCTCGGCCGCCACCATCGGCCCGCGCGGCGTGGTGATGGCCATCACGCATGTCGGCGGCATGCCTTCGCTGCTGGAGGCCGTGGATGTGGCGCGCTCACAGGGCGCCACCGTCATCGCGCTGACGCAGCCCGGCTCACAGCTGGCGGCCTTGGCCGACATCGTGCTGGGTGTGGAAGTGGCGCCCGACCCGGTGATGCCGGTGGGCCCCGAAGCCTACCTGGCGCACCTGACGGTGATCGAAATTCTCACCGTGCTCGTGGCGCAGCGGCTGGGCGACAAGGCGGTGAACCGGCTGGCAAACATCCAGCGCACGCTGGAGACGCGCGGCGTGGACATGCACCACCATCCCCGGCTCGACTGGGACGAAGACACCAAGCTCACGACAGGAAAAGTGCGATGACCCGCGCCACCCTGCTTGAAAACGGCCTGTTGGTGGACGGCTCCGGCGCGCCAGGCCAACCCGGCGATCTGCTGCTGGTGGATGACCGTATCGCGGCCGTCGGCCCGGGCCTGCGCCACCGCCTGCCGCAAGGCCTGGCCATCGCCGACGTCCAGGTGCACGATTGCACCGGCCTTGCCATCACGCCCGGCTTCATCGACGTCCACACCCACGACGACGCCATCGTGCTGAACGCACCCGGAATGTTTCCCAAGCTGTCGCAGGGCATCACCACGGTGGTCACCGGCAACTGCGGCCTGTCGGTTGCGCCCTTCGTGGTGGAAGAACCGCAGGGCGCCCTCACCCTGCTGGGCAATTCGTTCAAGTACCCTTCGGTGGATACCTATGCAGGGGCGGTGGCCGAGGCGCAGCCGGCCGTCAACGTGGCGCCGCTGATCGGCCACACCACGCTGCGCTATGCCTGCATGAAGGACCTCAGCCGGCCGGCCACGGCCGATGAAGTGGCTGCCATGTGCGCTTTGCTGGAGCAGTGCATGGCCCAGGGCGCGATCGGCATGTCCTCGGGCCTGTTTTATGCCGAAGCCATGCCGGCGCCGGCGGCCGAGGTGACCGCGCTGGCGCGCGTGGTGGCCCGCCATGGCGGCATTTATGCCACCCACATGCGCTCGGAGATGGCCGAGATCCTGGAGGCCATGCATGAGGCCAGTGACTGCGCCTTCGAGGCCGGCGTGCCGCTGGTGATCTCGCACCACAAATGCGCCGGCCCGGACAACTGGGGCCGCACGCGCGAGACGCTGCCCTTGATCGATACGCTGGCCAAGCGCCAGGACATCGCGATGGATGTCTATCCCTATGTGGCCGGCTCGACGGTGCTGCGCGAAGACCTGGTTGACGGCGTCATCGACGTCCTCTTGAGCTGGTCCACCCCGCATCCCGAAATGATGGGCCGCACGCTGGCCTCGATTGCCGAGGAATGGGGCGTGGACCAGAAAACCGCCTGCCGCCGCCTGCAGCCGGGCGGCGCCTGTTATTTCCAGATGCACGAGGACGACGTCAAGCGCGTCATCGCGCACCCGCTCTCCATGATCGGGTCGGATGGGTTGCCGCACGACAGGCATCCGCATCCGCGGCTGTGGGGCGCTTTTCCCCGCGTGCTGGCCCGCTACTGGCGTGAGCAGAACCTCTTCCCGCTCGAAACCGCGATCTACAAAATGACGGGCCTGTCGGCGCGCAACTTCCGCCTGCACCAGCGCGGCCAGCTGCAGCCCGGCTGGCACGCCGACGTGGTCGTGCTGGATCCGGCCCGCGTGCGCGACGTGGCGACCTACCAGGATCCGATCGCGGTGTCGGAAGGCATCGAGAAGGTGTTTGTGAACGGTGAGTTGGCCTATGTTGCCGGCAACGCCGAAGCCGCGAACGCCAAGCTGCAGGCGCGTGCCGGGCGCTTGCTGAAGCGACACACTGCGCAGTCCCTCACCTAAGTGCGGCTGGCGCAGGTCGATATCAACACCAGTCGGGGTTGCGGGAGTTTGAGCGATCCTCGATGGTCGCGATGCAGATCGAACAGCTTTACTCGACCTGTCGGGTTTTAAATCTCCTAAGCAGCTTGACTGCGATCCTGTGGATCTTCAAGTTCGAGCTTTTTCAGATTCTCGATGTCGTCTCGATGTTTCTTTTTCACTTCAGGCGGATCGAATGAATCGAAGACAAGCTCTTTGAGCTTAATGACGTCAAGCCGCATAGCAACGGGCAGCACCTGATCGCCGAACGCCACAGGGCTAGACATGATTTCTGAGAACGGAATTCCTTTTGCTCTAGTCAGCAAGTCGGCGTGATGAGTGCGCTGGGTATCGAACGGAATCTTCTGATTCTTATCTGCCATCATTGCCACTGTGAGCGCTTCAACATTGACCATAGGAACAACAGTCGAGAAGTAAGTCGCGAGTCCGCGTGCGGTGATTGAATTGAGATTGAGGATGACATCAAGGTCGTAGGTCTCACGCTCGAGACCATTGGCCCGTGCTGCGTGTCCTCCAATAACGACAAACTCAACGTCGTTGTCGACCATGTACTGCACCAGCTGACGTTGAGGCTCAGTTAAAGGAGGTTGTGAACGCATACGCTAATCACAGCCGATTGATTAGGTTGCCGGAATACTTAGCCTTAATTTCTTTGTCAATCATTTGGAAATACTTGTCGAAGGTGTTAAGAACCTCTGCAAGATAGCCCTCTGCAATTGTCAATTCTCGGTCGCCCCCAAGAAACGGTGACCTCGCAACTGTTTGAACCTCGTTTTTCTTAGGCACAGCAGCGTCGTCAAGAAGTTTTCCACCAGTGTGGACAACCAAATTTCTAATCCGTCTGATGTCTTGAATTTTTTCCCACAGATGGGAGTCAAGGCCCATGCTGATGCCGGCGACCTTGTCGAGATACGAAATGCAGCGTTTCAATCCCGTATCTGCCATATCCGAAATCTTCAGTCGAAGTTTCTCTTCCTCTTTCAAGTGGCCGCAGAGTTTTTCGATTTCGTACTCGAAAAATGAGTACAGCGTTATCAGTGCCGCTCTTCGTTGTAGGTTTGGAAAGTACTCTTCGAAGACTGCGGGGAAATGCCAAGTGCTGTCATCGAGGCCTTTGTGAAGCCTCACCGCCCGCACCCCTTCCTCTCCATATTCATCATCAACAACTATCGTTGTCGTACCTCTTTTGTAGTCGGCTATTCCTTTGGTGACTTGTTTTTCGATATCAGCGATGTAAGCACCTAGCAGTTCAACTGATCCACGAACGTCGTACTCGTACCAATCTTTTGGATGAGCGTGCCCTACTAAATTCAATGCTGTCTCCCAAGTGGAAATAGGCTATTCGATTCACGTGGCTACCAAAAATTGGACGACTAGTCACCGCGCCCATGCTTTATCAATAGCCACCAACAATCTTCAGAAAAGACTATCTGGACTGGCTATTCCCAGGGCAGTTGCCCTTCAGAGATTGCGGGAGGGAGTGCTGAGTTTGAGTGCTTGGGGTAGGTGGTCACTTGACGGGATTCTTGAGGCAAGGCTGCTCGAACGGCCTTAACACGCTCTTTGAGATGGCTTGCTTGTGTCTTATGAAAGCGTCCAAGCTGGCCAACTCGCTGGGCTGCCTTATCCGCAAGCAAACGGACTTGCTCCGGATCCATTCCCGAAGAATGTTCCATCTCAAGTTGCCTGACTTGTGCGCGAACCTGCGACCTCTTTTTCTGAGTAAGTGAGGGTTTGGCATTCACAATCAATTTGGTGGCGATCATTGGCTCTGATGCAGAAAAAATTTCGTGCTTCCTTCGCCCGGCCGTCAGACCATTTTTCCGAAGCATTCCATAGACTTGGGCAATAACCCAGGTCTGTGTCGCTTTAGTCAGATGCGCGGACGATGACATTGCCATGTCGTCGACATACCGTGAATACGTGACCCCACGGGCGGCGAATTTGGCGTGAAGTAGGGGCTCGTCACGCCAGAGTACAAGATTCGCAAGATAGGAACTGGTGATCGATCCTTGAGGCAGAGCTCCATCTTTTGTTGTCAGCTGAGTAAGCAGTCGTGCAACGTCTGGCGAAAATTTAAAGAAAGCACACCACACGTCCTCGACTTTGGCCGCAGTGACAGAAGGGAAAAACTGCTTCACGTCCTCGCAGATCAGCAGTTGCTTATTGACGTGTAGCGAGGCGTTAGTCACATAGTCACAACCCTTCAGACTGCCGTGCAGGTAGTCCGGGAACGTGACTTTCTGGAAGAACGTAGTTTTGATCCGGCGATGGACCTCCTTAAGACGACCCAGTGCGTCAAAGGTTTGACGAGTGGAGCCTGGCTCGGGGGGGACTGTACGGTAATTGTTATCGGCCGTTGCTGCTACGGCGAGCAGCACCTGTTCGTCAAACTTCAGAGCACGTGCAAGTGCAGCAATGCTCCTGATGGGCTTACAGCAATAACTCGGCTTGTTCAGGTACAGGTCCATTGAGAAGCTCCAACGCAGTAATGGCGAGTTGCCCTGCAAGTTCACGATTCAGCTGACCCAATTCACCATCTTCAGCGCCGAGAAAAAAGAGAATCTCCAGCGGCATGGCGAGAGCCGCAGCAATGCGGCGCAATGTAGACAGCGGGGGATCGCGTCGAGACCGCTCCAATAACGAAAGGTAAGACACGGAAATTCCAGCACGCGTTGCAAGCGCCGCCTGAGACAGCTTTCGCTTGGATCTTGCCAGTTGGATTGCCTGTCCGATGTTCATCTAAATGCTCAAAAAGAATAAAAACTAAGAGGGGCTTGGGGTGCCCATGAGTGCCTCACAGCCAGTCGCGGATGTTCGTCGTAATACTGACGAATGCCGCTATGGCCTGAAGAACACGAACCTTCCGCGTTTCCGCGTCGGGTGTGTTCTGGGGGTGATCCTGAAGCTCCTCGAGCAACGCGATCGCACCGTCCAGTTCATTCAATGCACCAATGTCGAGTTGGCTACTGCAAGCATCTCGAGCTTTCTTCAAGCCGTTGATGACGTTCTTCAAAGTTTGCGTGTCCATTTGGACTCCTTATACAAGGCGACATTGCCCTGCTTCCCCCTTTTCAAGGCAGCGCCGTAAAGGAGCCAACTCGACACCAACCAAGCCCACCACAGTTGCTCCGCACCCGGATCCTTCCCCCCTCTGCACGAAGCCACTGAGTGCTGCGTACGTTCTGGGGAACTGGGTCCGTTGGTCGCAGCCGGGATTAACCAACTGCGAGGGCGTTACAAGCCACACTTACTGTCCGTGTAGCGACTCCACCGAGGTGAAGTCCGATCACTGAGCCTTTGCCTTGCGGGTAAGGAATAACAAAACTTCTAGAACCGCAACAGCGCGATCACGCGCCGCCGTGACTGCATTATGCGTACTTTTTGAATGAAATATTGACTGTCAGTCCGTATTATTTGTAACAAGCTGTATAAAACCACCGGTTTGAAAAAAGCTGTCGCACTACGTCGACCTGATCAGTCCAGACTGTCAACCGTATCCGGATCGGGCACGTCACCTATGGCCTCGCGCGTCAGCGCGGCCTGGCTTTTGAGCCAGTCGCAAAAAGCCACAACCTCGGGCCTGGCCACGTTGCGCGGGCCCACGATCAGCCAGTAGCTCATGGGCGACTCCATGCGCGTTTGCGGCAGCGGCTCGACCAGGTCGCCCGAGGCCAGGCTTTCGGCGATCAGTGGCAGGCGCGCCAGCACCACGCCCTGGCCCGTCAGCGTTGCCTGCACCATCTGGTAGGCGTAATTGAAGTACAGCCAGCGCTTGGCTTCCAGCTTGGGGCTGGCGTGCTCGTCCAGCCAGCGCCGCCAGGTCAGCCATTCCAGGTGGGTCTGGTGGGCGTCGCCGGCCTCGATCAGCGTGAACTGCGCGAGGTCGTCGGGTTTTTTCAGGCGCGGCCCGCTTTTGAGCAGCCAGGGGCTGATGACCGGCGTGATCTGCTCGCCGAAAAGCCGTATCGCGCCCGGCGGCATGTGGCTGGCCGGGGCGTAGCGCAGGGCTAAATCCAGGTCCGAGATGTCCAGGTCCACCGCGACATCCGACGCATCAATCCGGATGTCGATGTCGGGGTTGTCGCGCTGAAAGCCCTCCAGCCGCGGGATCAGCCACATCGAGGCGAAGGAGGCGAAGGTGGTCAGCGACACACTCTTGCGCCCGGCGCTCTGGCGTATCTGCCGCACCGCGTTGTCTATGCGCTCCAGCGAAGGCGTGACGGCCCGCAGCAGGATGCCGCCGGCATTGGTCAGCTCCACGGCCCGGGTGTGGCGGTGGAACAGGCTCACACCCACGTCCTCCTCCAGGCCCTGGATCTGGCGGCTCACGGCCGACTGGGTCAGGGCCAGTTCCTCCGAGGCGGCGCGAAAGTTGAGGTGCCGCGCCACGGCCTCGAAAGCCCGGAGCTGGCCGGCGGAAATCGGCCGGGAACGCAAGTGTGTTTGTGAATGCAGCATGACAGTTCGGGTGTATTAGGGCAATTTCGGCCTGATTGATTGATGCGATTATGGAATGAATAGCTTACCGCGATTTCATTGGACCGCGCAAGCCGGCGGCGAGATGATTCAACCCTCATCACTCACTTTGTGCCTTTTTTGGAGAACACCATGGAACACTCAGCTTCTCACGCAGGCGACCGCTTTTTGCAACAGGCTACCGATGCCACCACCGGCCAGGTTGACGGGTTGGCGGGCTTCTGGAAGCTGGGTGCGGGACGGGCCCTGACCTTGCATGCCACCCAGGCCGGTGTGTTGCGAATTGCGCATGGCCGGGTCTGGGCCACCTTCGATTCCGCCAGCCTGGACGCCGAGGTGCGCGCCGGCGACCATTTCCTGAGCCGGGGCGAGAGCCTGACGCTCAAGGCCGGTGAGTCCCTCGTGATGGAGTCCTTCAGCGCGGGCCATGCCGCATCGGCCTACTTCAGCTGGGAGCCCATTGCGGCCTGCGCCGCCGTCAGGCAACCCGCCGAGCCGGCCGGCTGGCGCGCCGGCGTGCTGCAGCCGTTGAGCGACCTGCGCGCCGCCTTCGGCCTGGCCACCGGCGCCCTGGGACGCCTGGCCCGCGGCCTGGTGCTGGGCGCGGCAGCGGCGATTGAAGCCCTGCTGACCCCGCTGGCCATGGTTTTTTTGACCGCCCGCGCCCGCCCCATGGCGGCCGGCCACGACTTTGATGCCTACAAAAACGACCAGCGCCGGCACCCGCACAACTACAACGTGCTGGCCATGTCCAACCTGGTGTAAACAGTTCTAGTCAGTGGCTCCTTCCGGAAGGGAGCTTTGAACCCGCGGCCGCAAGGCTGCGGGTTTTTTTATGCGCGGCTTTTTTTGGCCGGCGCCGCCTTGGCTTGGGTTTTGGCCTTGGCGGGAGCTTTTGCTTTCGGTTTCGGTTTTTTGGCCGGTTTGGCCGCGCGCGCCCTGAGCGCGCATTCCAGCGCCAGGCGTGCCCAGGGCAGCATCAAGGACGGCGATTCCATGGCCTCTTCGGGCGCGCTGTAGTAGCCGAGGCTGTGCGGGGAGCGCACACCGTTGCGGGTCATCTCGTAGGTAAAGCGGCCGCAGCCCTGGGCTTCGAACAGGCCGCGCGTGGCCTCGTCGGCCTTGAGCCACAAGGTCTCGCCGCTGCCCAGGTCGGCCACCAGGGCGAAGGTCAGGCCGCCGGTGCTGATGCCGAAGCCGCCGAACATGCGTTTGGCCGTGCAGGGCCCCACGCCCGACAACAGCTCGCAGCAGTACATCGCAAAATCATTTTTGGGTGAGGCCATGGCGCAACGATAACAAAGCGCGGGCGCTTGCATCAACCGCGGTTTGCCTCCGCTGTCACCCAAGGGCGCGCCAAGCGCCCGCGGGCCGCGATAATTTGTGCATGACCGCCGCATCCCAGACCCGCCCCCTTCCCGCCTCCGTCACGCCCCATGGCGGCTTGTCCGTGCGCGTGGTGGTCATGGGTGTGGCGGGCTGCGGCAAGTCGGCGGTCGGGCGCCTGGTGGCGCAGCAGCTCTCGCTGCCGCTGATCGAGGGCGACGACTTCCATCCGCCCGGCAATATTGCCAAGATGCAGCAGGGCATCGCCCTGACCGACGAAGACCGCGAGGGCTGGCTGCAGCAGCTGGGCGCCGAACTGGCGCGCCACCCCGAGGGGGTGGTGCTGACCTGCTCGGCCCTGAAAACCAGCTACCGCGACAGCCTGCGCGCCGCGGCTGCGGGCCTGCGCTTTGTGCACCTGGCCATCAGCCAGGCCGAGTCGCTGCGCCGCGTGTCTGTGCGCCCCGGCCACTTCTACCCGCCCAGCCTGGTGGCCAGCCAGTTCGAGGCCTTGCAGGATCCTTCAGCCGAGCCCGGCGTGCTGACGCTGGCCGGTGATGCGCCGCTGGAATCACTGGCGCAGAGCGCGGCGGACTGGCTGCGCGGCACGGGCCGCGCCGGCTAGGCCGCCCCCGCCGTCAGGGCGTGCGCGCCTTCATGGTGTCCACCACCAGGTCATGCAGGGCCTGCGCGGCCGCCGACAGGCTGCCTTCCTGCCGGCGCACCAGGTAGATCTTGCGCGTCAGGCCGCTGGCGGCCAGGGGACGGGTCACCAGGGTTTTGCGCTCAAAGTGGAACAAGGTCAGCGCGGGCACCACGCTGATGCCCAGCCCGGCCTCAACCATGCCCGCGGCGGTGGCCAACTGGTCGACTTCGAGTACGGTGTTGGCCTGCTGTGGATGCAGCGCCGCCTCCAGCGCCTGGCGCACGCTGCTGTTGCGCGACATATGGATAAAAGGGTAGGGCGCCAGTTTTTTCAGCGTCGGCGAAGCCTCGGCCGCCAGCGGGTGGTCCTTGCGGCACACCAGGTAAAAGCGGTCGGTGCAGACCAGCCGCGTGCTCAGGCCCGCATGGCTGACGCCGGTGGAGGCCAGCGCGAAGTCGGCCTTGCCGCTCCTCACCAGGTCCACGCAGGCGTCCGACAGCAGGTCGCTGAGGTTGAGTTCTATGCCGGGCCAGGCCTTCCTGAATTCGGCGAACACCGCGGGCAGCCAGCCCGCCGCCAGCGAGGGCAGGGCGGCGATGTGCACCCGGCCCTTGCGGCGCTCCACATGGTCGTTCAGGTCGACCAGGGCCGCGCCGAAATCCTCGACCAGGCGGCGCGCCGAGGTAGCGAAGAGCCGGCCTTCGGCCGTCATTTCCACGCTGCGTGTGTCGCGGTCAAACAGCCGCGTGTTGAGCTCGCCCTCCAGCGTGCGTATCAGCGCGCTGAAGGCCGGCTGCGAAAGATGGCAGGTGGCCGCGGCCTGCGTGAAACTGCGCTGCTCGGCCAGGGCCAGGAAGGCGCGCAGCTGGCGCAAGGAGAGGTTGGGTTGGGCCATTTATCTGTGGTTCAAATTAATAGATCAGTATTTTCTATTTTACAAATAAGTGCCTAGAGCCTAGATTCAGGGCTTGCACGGCACGCCCATGACTCCATCCCCTCCTTCCCCTTTGTTGATAGGCTGCGCCGCCGGTTTTTCCGGCGACCGCGTCGACGCCGCCGGGCCGGTGGTGGACACCTTGATCGCGCGCGGCGGCCCGGCCTTCCTGATTTTTGAAACCCTGGCCGAACGCACGCTGGCGCTCGCGCAGCTGCGCCGCCGGGCCGACCCCGATGCCGGCTTTGAGCCGCTGCTGGACGACATGCTGCGTCCCGTGCTGGCGCGCTGCCTGGCGCACAAGATCCGCATCGTGAGCAACTTCGGCGCCGCCAACCCGCTGGCCGCCGCGCGCCACATCCAGGCCATGGCCGCCGGCATGGGCCTGCCCGCGCCGCGCATCGCCGTGGTGGCGGGCGACGACCTCTCGGGCGCGCAGCATGAGCCCTTACTCGACCCGCTATTGCGCGCGCAGCTGGGCGCGGCCATGGACGGCATACGCAAGGTCAGCGCCAACGCCTACATAGGCGCCGAAGCCATCGCCGCCGCACTCGACGCCGGCGCGCAGATCGTGGTCGCCGGGCGTGTGGCCGACCCGTCATTGACGGTGGGGCCGGCCATGTCGCATTTCGGCTGGCGCGCCGACGACTGGGACCGGCTGGCGCGCGCCACCATGGCGGGCCACTTGCTCGAATGCGGCGCCCAGGTCTGCGGTGGTTATTTCGCCGACCCGGGCTACAAGGAGGTGCCGGACCTCGACGCCGTGGGCTATCCCATCGCCGAAATCGACAGCGAGGGAAACTGCATCATTGGCAAGGCGGCGCGCACCGGCGGTGTGGTGAGCCTCGCCGGCGTCAAGGAGCAGCTGCTGTATGAGGTGCACGACCCGGCCGCCTACCTGACACCGGACGTGGTGGCCGACATCAGCGCCGCGCGGCTCAGCCAGGCCGGGCCCGACCGCGTGGCCCTGAGCGGCGTGCGCGGCCATGCGCGGCCGGCCAGCCTCAAGGTCAATGTCTGCCATGAAGGCGGCTGGCTGGCCGAGGGTGAAATCTCTTATGCCGGCCCGCGCGCCGAGGCGCGCGCCCGCCTGGCCGCCGAGGTGCTGCGCCGGCGTCTGCCGGGGCTGGCGCTGCGTGTGGACCTGATAGGCGCGCTCAGCATCATGGGCGATGACGCCGGCCGTTTGCTGGCGCATACCCCCGCGGGTGATGCACGCGACGTGCGCCTGCGCGTTGCCGCGACCCATGCCGATCGCGCGCAGGCCGAGCGGCTGCCGCGTGAGGTCACCGCGCTGTACTGCTGCGGCCCGGCCGGCGGCGGCGGCGTGCGCACTTCGCTGACGCCCAGGCTCAATACCCTGTCCTGCCTGGTGCCGCGCGAAGCGGTGCCGCTGCGCTTTGAGATGCTGGAGGGCGTGCAATGAGTGCCGGTATTACCGTGCCGTTGTACCGCGCCGCCCACGGCCGCACCGGTGACAAAGGCAACCGCTCCAACATCAGCGTGATCGCCTGGCACCCCGATCTTTACCCCGTGCTGCTGGCGCAGGTGACCGAGGCCGTGGTGGCCCGGCACTTTGCCCACAGGCGGCCGGCCCGTGTGCAGCGCTTTGAGCTGCCGCAGCTGGCGGCGCTCAATTTTGTGCTCGACGAGGTGCTGGACGGCGGCGTCAACGACGCGCTGAACCTGGACACCCACGGCAAGGCCCTGTCCTTCTGGCTGCTGGATTTGCCCATAGAGATTCCCGCCGCGCTGGCGCCCTTGCTGGCGGGCCCGCCCTAAGGCTTTCGACGCACGGCAACTGATTTTCAATTCAAAAAAAGGAGACAACATGACCCCCTCAACACCCCACTTCACCAGCCCGCGCCTGCGCCCCCTGGTGCTTGCCGCCGCCGCGCTCTGCGCGCTGGCGCCCGCGCTGGCGCCGGCCCAGGGCTTTCCCGACAAGCCCATCACCTTTATCGTGCCCTTTGCCGCCGGCAGCGCCACCGACCAACTGGCGCGCGCCATAGGCCAGGCCGTGACCAACGACAGCAAGGCCAGCGTGGTGGTGGACAACAAGCCCGGGGCCAACAGTTTTATAGGCGCGCAGGCGGCGGCCAAGGCCAAGCCCGACGGCTACACCGTCTTCATCACCACCAACACCACGCAGTCGGCCAATGAGCATTTGTTCAAGAAGCTGCCCTACGACCCGGTCAAGGACTTCGCGCCGCTCACGGCCCTGGGGCGTGGCGGCCAGATCATGGTCGTCAACCCGGCGCTGCCGGTCAGCAGCGTGGCCGACTTCATCAAGCTGGCCAAATCCAAGCCGGGCAAGCTGTCTTTCGGCAGCGGCAGCTCTTCCAGCCGCGTCGCGGGCGAGCAGTTCAAGCAGATGACGGGCACCTACATCCTCAACATTCCCTACAAAAGCAACCCGCCGGCTGTGACCGACCTGCTGGGCGGGCAGATCGACATGATGATCACCGACATGGCCACCGGCCTGCCGCAGGTCAAGGCCGGCAAGCTCAAGGCGCTGGGCGTGTCCACGCGGCAGCGCTCGCCGCTGGCGCCGGATGTGCCCACCATAGACGAGGCCGGCGTCAAGGGCTATGAGATGACCTACTGGTTTGCCGCCTACGCGCCCGCCGGCACACCGGCCGACGTGGTGGCCAAACTCGCCGACATGCTCGCGCGCGCCGCGCGCAGCCCCTCGGCCGCGCCTTTCTACCAGTCCAGCGGCACCGAGATCTTCACCAGCAACCCGGAGGGGCTGCGCAAGTTCCAGGCGGACGAGACCCTCAAGTGGGGAAAAATCATCAAGGCGGCAGGCATAGAGCCCGAATAAGGGCAGGGGGCCGCGGGGTTTCGGGATTCAACTATTCGTAATGCATTACGTTTAAGTAAAATTCCCGGGCAAAGCCGGCGGCGGCTGCTCCGCCCTGCGCCGCGCCCCACCCAGGAAACCCCATGTCCAAAGCCTTCGCCTCCCAGTCCGACCTGACGGACAAGACCATCACCTTCGAGCAGCTCAGCGCGCATTGCTGGGCCTATACCGCCGAGGGCGACCCCAATTCCGGCGTCATCATCGGCGACAAGTTCATCATGGTCAGTGACGCCACGGCCACACCCGCGATGGCGCAAGACCTGATCAAGCGCATACGCGGCGTCAGCAACAAGCCCATCAAGTACGTGCTGCTCACGCACTACCACGCGGTGCGCGTGCTGGGCGCCAGCGCCTATGCGGCCGAGGGCGCGACCGAAATCATCGCGAGCCAAGGCACTTATGAGCTGATCGTCGAGCGCGGCGCGCAGGACATGCAAAGCGAGATGGAGCGCTTCCCGCGCCTCTTTCGCAACGCCGAAAGCGTACCTGGCCTGACCTGGCCGACGCTGGTGATAGACGGCGGCAACCCTGTGAAGGGCGAAAAGCCCGGCAAGCTGGTGCTGGACCTGGGCGGCGTGAAGGTGCAAGTCTGGCACCCGGGCCCCGGGCATACGCGCGGCGACACGATTGCCTGGATCGAAGAGGAAAAAGTGCTGTTCTCGGGCGACCTGGTCGAATACGAGGCCGGTGTCTACACCGGTGACGCCCAGCTCGAGGAATGGCCCGCCACCCTGGAAGCCCTGCGCGCGCTCAAGGCCGAGGCCATAGTCCCCGGCCGCGGCGAGGCCATGAAGGGCGCGGCCAACGTCAACAAGGCGCTCGATTACACCAAACGCTGGGTCGAAACCCTGTACAAGGCCGGCAAGGAAGCCGCCGCCGCCGGCATGGACCTGAAAGCCGCCATGGCCCACACGCGCAAAAGCATGGACCCGGTCTTCGGCCATGTGTTCATCTACGAGCACTGCCTGCCGTTTGACGTGAGCCGTGCCTTTGACGAAGCCAGCGGCATCAAGAACCCGCGCATCTGGACGGCGCAAAGAGACCAGGAGATGTGGGCCGCGCTGCAGGGCTAGGGTCGGCTCAGGTATCCAGGTCCAGCCCGGACAGCAGCCCGGCAAAAGCATCCAGCGCGGCCTGGCCGTCCATGTGCTCCATGCGTTCCAGCACGTCGTCATCCTCGACCAGGCAGTAGCCCAGGCTGAAGCGCTTGAAGCGCCGGGCGACCAGCTCGCCGTGGTGCAGGACCTGCAAGTTGGTATGGCGGCTGTCCTGGCGTATGCGCTCGAGCAGCGCCAGCACCTGTTTCTGCCCGCCCTCCAGCTGCTGGCAAAAGCGCATGCCATCAAAGATCAGCAGGCCGGTGATGCCACGCTCCGCGTTGGCCTGCCGGGCCTTGGCGGCGATGTCTCCCACGACGCTGAGCGGCGCTTCGGGGGCCAGCGTGCTGACGTAAAGGATTTCATACAGGGAGGTGCTTGTGAGTGTCATCGCGGCACAATGTAGCGGCACGCCTTGCACCGCACAATGTCAAAAGACACAGGGATATGCGCCTAAGATAAGTCTTTTATGAACATCCCAACGCCAACTTCAGCGATCTGCCCGCCGCAGTGCAATGCCTGCGGTTTGCGCAAGACCGGGGCCTTCATGCCGGTGAACGCCGAAGAGCTGAAGTTCATCGAAGCCTTCCGCACCGGTACCACCGCGGTGAAGGCTGGCGCCACCATACTCCATGAGCAAAAGCCCAACGGCAAGCTCTTCACGCTGTACTCGGGCTGGGCCTTCCGCTACAAAACCCTGAGCGACGGCCGGCGGCAAATCCTCAATTTTTTGCTGCCCGGTGACTTCATCGGCCTGCAGCAGAAATTCGCCGACGGCCCCATGCACGGCATAGAGGCCGTGACCGACACCAGCCTCTGCGTGTTTCCGCGCAAACGCCTGTGGGAGCTGTTCCGCAATTTTCCCAACCTGGGTTATGACATCACCTGGCTGGCGGCGCGTGAAGAGGGCATGGTCGATGACCACCTGCTGACGGCCGGGCGGCGCAACGCCACCGAGCGCGTGGCCATGCTGCTGATGCATTTGTTCCGCCGGCTGGAGCGTGTGGGCATGGCCGAGGGCGGCTTGGTCGAGTTCCCCATCAACCAGCAGCACATCGCCGACGCGCTGGGGCTGTCGCTGGTGCACACCAACAAAACCTTGAGGCGGCTGCGCCATTTGGGGCTGCACGAAATCCAGGACGGCAAGCTGCGGCTGCTCAACACCCGGGCGCTGGAGCGGATTGCGGATTACTACGATACGCCGCCGCCGCAGGTCCCTTTGCTCTGATTCAGCCCTGTAGGCTGCCGCTGACAGTTGTGCGGCGTGTTGGCCTACAAACGCCCCCCGGCGCCGGTTTTATGGTGTTTCTCTTGCCCGCGATATGCCATTTCGATGGCCCCTTCTTTCATGCGAAGGAAACCGCGGCGACGCGTCATCCAGGAGCCTCCCATGAACCACGCACAAGCACCGGGCGCACGGCTGCAGCAGCAGCCGCAGCGCTTCATGGACCGCCAGCAACAGCAAAGCAGCGGCTCACGCGAGTTCCAGCCGCACCGCCCGCAGCCCTTTGATGTGCCGGCCAGCCAGATGGGCGGGGGCGAGCGCCAATACCAGGACGCCATCCGCCGAAGCGGCATCAAGTCCTAGCCAGCGCGGACGCCGGCTCAGGATTTCTGCGCGTTCAGCGTCCTGAAGTCCTGCTCGTAGCGGTGCAGTGTCTCCACCGCCTTGTGGCGCTGTGCCGGCGTGGTGCTGTTGTGCAGCTCCGCCAGCGTGGCGCAGGCGTCCTGCGTCAGTTTCTCCATGTAGTCGCGGTAAGCCGCGTCAGGTGAGTTGAGGGTGCGTTCAAACAGCCCGCGCACCGCAGCCTGGGTTTTTTCGGGCGTGGCCTGGCCCGCCACCAGCGGGTGCAGCGTGTGGAGCGCGTCCTGCTGGCGCCGGATTTTTTCCGCATAGCTGCGCGGCGCGTCGAAGTGCGAGGCATCTATGCGCCGCTCGATCACGGCCAGCTGCTTTTTCTCAAGCCGGCCGTAAAGCATTTCGGCGCGTTTGACCGCCTCCTTGTAGCGCTTGTCGCGCTGGGCCTTGGGCGAGGCCTCCAGGAAGTCCTCGCGGTATTCGTCGTTGCCCTTGGCGAAGCGGCGTTCCAGGTTCTTCAGCTGGCCGGCCTGCAGCGAACCCACCAGTGTCGCCATGGGCGGCTCCGCCTGGCGCGACAGCAGCACCAGCTTGCCGCGCACGTCGGTGTAGATCGCGCAGGCCGCCGCGGCGTCCATGTCCGAGGGCATTTGTTTCTGCAGTTTTTGCAGCGCCTCGATGTAGCCGGGCAGCTGCGTTTGCCGGTGCCAAGCCTGCAGTTTTTCCAGGTCGGCCTTGACCTGCAGGCTTTGCGCGTCGGTGAAGTCGAAATGGCGGTCCAACTGCCAGTAGACCAGTTCGGGCGCCTGGTTGTAGGCGATTTTCATGAGGCTGCAGCTTTGCAGCAGCCCGGCCAGCGCCAGCACGGCCAGCCCGCCGATAATCCTTGTGCAGCGCCCCGCGCCCGCTCCGGCGGCCCGGGAGCGCGTCTCCACCCCAAGATCCAGAGGAAATTTCATGGCAGCAACCCCAATCGATGTCGTCATCATGGCCGCGGGCAAAGGCACGCGGATGAAGAGCAGCTTACCCAAAGTCCTGCACCGTTTGGGCGGGAAAGCTTTGCTCGCGCATGTCATCGAATGCGCCGCCTCCGTGTCGGCGCGCCAGGCGGTGGTCATCACCGGCCACGGCGCGGCCGAGGTCGAGGCCGCCTGCGGCCGTTTCAGCCCCTCCGCCGGCGCCCCCGTGGCGCTGCAGTTCGCGCGCCAGGAGCCGCAGCTGGGCACCGGCCACGCGGTGCAGCAGGCCTTGCCCCTGCTGGCCGATGACGGCGTCACGCTGGTGCTCTCGGGCGACGTGCCGCTGACCGAGCCCGCCACCTTGCAGGCCCTGATCGCCCAGTGCGACGGCCAGCGCCTGGCGCTGCTCACGCTCAGCATGGCCGACCCCACCGGTTACGGGCGCATCGTGCGCGCCGGCCCCGAGGCCTCGGCACAGGTGCGCGCCATCGTCGAGCACAAGGACGCCAGCGCCGCCCAGCGCGAAATCCGCGAAATCTACAGCGGCATCATGGCCGTGCCTACGCGCCTCTTGCGCGCCTGGCTGGCCCGGCTGGACAACAAGAATGCCCAGGGCGAGTATTACCTCACCGACATCGTGAAGTTCGCCGTGGCCGACGGCGTGGCCGTGGTGGCCCACCAGATCACCGACGCCGCCCAGGTCGCCGGCGTCAACAGCCCGGTGCAGCTGGCCGAACTCGAACGTGTTCACCAGGGCCGGCTGGCCGTGGCCCTGATGGAGCAGGGCGTGCGCCTGGCCGACCCGGCGCGCCTGGACGTGCGCGGCACGCTCAGCTGCGGCCGGGACGTCGAGATCGACGTGAACTGCATCTTTGAAGGCACGGTGAGCCTGGGCGAGGGCGTGCGCATAGGTGCCAACTGCGTGCTCGCCAACTGCAGCATCGCCGCCGGCGCCGTGATCCACCCCTTCACCCACATCGACGGCGAAAAGCTGGGCGTGCAGGTCGGCGAGGGCGCGCTCATAGGCCCCTTCGCGCGCCTGCGCCCCGGCGCGCAGCTGGGCGCCGAAGTCCACATCGGCAATTTTGTGGAAGTGAAGAACTCCACCCTGGCCAAGGGCGCCAAGGCCAACCACCTGGCCTACCTGGGCGACGCCACCGTGGGCGAACGCGTCAACTACGGCGCCGGCAGCATCACCGCCAATTACGACGGCGCCAACAAGCACCGCACGGTGATCGAGGCCGACGTGCACATCGGCAGCAATTGTGTGCTGGTGGCGCCTGTCACCATAGGCGCGGGCGGCACCGTGGGCGGCGGCTCCACCATCACCAAGAGCACGCCGCCGGATTCGCTGAGCGTGGCGCGCGGCAAGCAGGTCAGCCTGCCCAACTGGAAGCGGCCGGCCAAAAAGACGCTATCCTGACCCGGCCCGACAGCAACTAACCTGAAAAAAGAAAACATGAAAAAAATTTGCGCAGCGGTGGGTGTGATCCTGGTCTTGAGCGGGTGCGCGCCCGCGAAACTCGTTCCCATGTCCAGGCCCCTGGAAACCAACCAGTCCACCCTCGTGGTTTATCGCGAGTCGGCATTCAATGCCGGCGGTATTGACGCTGTGTTCGGGGCGGCTCAGCAAGACTGGGTGGCGCTGGACACCAAAAGCTACGCGGTGCTGCAGATAGCGCCGGCTCCGCACGAGTTTTTCGTCAGGTCGACGCAGGCGGACCAGCCTTTTGTGTTCAAGGCAACGGTGGCCCAGGCCGAGACAAAATGCCTGCGCGTGTTCCCGAATCCGGGTAACGTCGCGAAGGCGCTGCTGCCGGTCAGTTATCTGGCCGGCAATACCTTTTTTCTCGAAGAAACCGCGTGCCCCAGTGCGCAAACGCTGGCGGGGTTTGGCAAAAAGACCGTGACTTACGCCAAATGACGGCCGGCTGCGGCCTTTGTGTCTTGGCCTTTACTTGACCCGATTGACCAAGAACACCCCAAAAATCGCAAGTGCCCCGCCAGCCAGCAGGCTGGCGCTCAGGGGCTCACCCAGGATGAGCCACCCCAACAAAACCCCAAACACCGGCACCAGGTTGTTGAACACCACCGTGCGTGCAGCACCCAGCTGGCGCAGGCCTTCGTAGTACCAGACAAAGGCCACGGCCGTGCCGAGCACGCCCAGGAAGGCCAGGCCGGCCCAGACCTCGGGGGTGAAGGAGTCGGCATGCACATGGGGCATGTCGCGCAGCGCCAGCAGGCCTAAAAACAGCGTGCCCCAGATCGCGGCCCACAGCGTGGCCAGCACCGGCGACAGCCCTTGCAGCAGCTTGCGGCCGACCAGGGTGTAGACGGCCCAGGCGCAGACGGCGCCGAACATCGCGAGTTCACCCTTGCCCAGGGACTGCACGAGTTGCGACAGGTCGCCGCGCGTCACCACCACCCAGACGCCCAGCAGGGCCAGCGCCACGCCCAGCCAGCGCGTGGCCGACAGCCGGTCGCCCAGCAGCGCGGCGGCGATCAGCAGTGTGACCACCGGGTTCAGGGCGATGATCAGCGAGGTGCGGCCGGCCGGCAGCACCGACAGCGCGGTGAAGAACAACAGGTTGTAGGCAAAGATGCCGGTCGCGCCCAGCGCCATGGTGCCCAGCAGCTGGCGCCGCGTGACCTGCGTGAGGGCGCGCAGGCCTTCGGTGAAATGCAGCGTGACCAGCAAGGCCAGGGTGGCGAATACAAAGCGGATAAAACCCGCGGTGGCCGGCGGCAAATGGGCCGAGATCACGCGCCCGGCGATGAAGGTACCGCCCCACAGCACCGGCACGCAGGTCAGGCGCAGGTACAGGCTCCAGAGCTTGCGGCTGGCTGGCGCGGGTGGGTGCGAAACCGGCGCGGCTGCAGCGGTGGAAGCCAGGCTGGCGGATGGGGAGGCAGTAGTCATGAAGGGGCCCGGGTTGAGGGAAAACCGTCAATACGGTAGATTTGATGCATGAGATTAATTGTTAAATCACTCACTATCAAATGAGTATTTGCTCATGAAGACCTGTTCACCATGACCCTGGCCCAGCTCGAAGTGCTGATCACCCTGGACGAATGCCGCAGCTTCTCGCGCGCGGCCATGCGCCTGGGCACCACCCAGTCGGCCGTCAGCCATGCGCTGCGCGCGCTGGAGACCGAATTCGGCGTCAAGCTCGCGCTGCGCGATGCCTCCGGCGTGTCCATGACCGACGCCGGCGAGCGCCTGCTGCTGCGCGCCCGCGAGATGACGGCCCTGGCCGCCACCATGGCGCAGGAGCTGGGCGATGCAAAAGAACTCAAGACCGGCACGCTGCGCATAGGCTCCTTCGGCCCCACTTCCACCGTCAACCTGCTGCCGCCGCTGCTGGCCGCCTTCAAGCAAGCCCACCCCGGCGCGCAGGTGCGCATCGAGGAAGAAAGCGATGAGGTCGTTGACGAGTGGCTGCTGCAAAAGCGTGTGGAGCTCGGCTTCGTCGTCGTGCCCGACGAGCGCTTTGAGGTGCTGCCCCTGGTGCAGGACGAATTCGTCGCCATCCTGCCCGCCGGCCACCCGCTGGCCGCGCACAAGGCCGTGCCCGTCAGCGCGCTCAACGGCCTGGACTTCGTGCTGACCGAGGCCGGCTGCGGCCCGGTCATCGTGCCCATCCTCCAGAAAAACATCACCCGGCCCAAGGTGCTGTACCACTTCACGCAGATCATCTCCATCCTGCAGTTTGTGCGGCGGGGCCTGGCCGTCTCTGTCGCCGCGCGCCTGGCGCTGCCCGATATGCCCGAGGGTGTGGTCTACCGTCCGCTGCTGCCCGCGCAGCCGCGCACTGTGGGCCTGGCCTGCCTGGACGTGGCCAGGTTATCGCCGCTGGCGCGCGCCTTCTGGGAGACCGCGCGCGAGCGCACGCGCGAACAGGCGCGCACGCAGGCCAAACCCAAGGCCAGGCCGCGCGCCATGCCGGTCGCCGTTTAAGCGCCACCCCGTTGAAGGTCTTCGTTTGACGCCCTCTGCCGCTGGGAGAGGGGGAAAGACATTAAACAGGTTCTAAGGCCCCAGAAGCACCCGCGGCTCAAACTTCGCGCGCCGCGTGCTGAAGAAGGCCTTCACATTGCGCACATTCGCATCGCTGGTAAACAGGCGCTGCGCCAGCGCCAGGTAGCGCGGCATGTCGGCCACATGCACCACCAGCATGAAGTCCGGCCCCGGCGAGACGCGGTAGCACTGCTGCACCGCCTCGTCCGCGATCACGCGCGCCTCAAACGCTTCCTGCTGCTCGGCGCCTTGCCGTTCGAGCGTGATCTCCACCAGCGCCGTGAGCCCATGGCCCGTGATGGCGGCCAGCTTGTCGACATTGAGCAGCGCCACATCACACTCCACCAGGCCCGCATCGCGCAGGCGCTTGACGCGGCGCAAGCAGGTCGGCGGCGAAATATGCACCCGCTCGGCCAGGGCCTGGTTGCTCAGCGAAGCATCGGTTTGCAGGCTGTCCAACAGCTTGAGGTCTGTCTCGTCTAGCGATATTTGTTCCATAAATTGACTTTAAATGAAATTAAATTTAATCACTACAAGTTGATGAAATTAAATTCCATAAACAAACAAAAATCAATCACATCACAAAACAACAAGCACGTAGCATCCATGCATTGTTCTTCAGGAGACTTCCATGTGCGGCATCGTTGCTTCCGTTTCGACCCGAAATATCGTTCCCATCCTGGTGCAGGGTTTGCAGCGCCTCGAATACCGCGGTTATGACTCC
>Ga0102587_1000465_pt1 | contig 42667 bp, 45 predicted proteins | sample AraplaF_Col_mTSA_FD_76853 | JGI IMG/M metagenome (GOLD analysis project Ga0102587, IMG submission 76853) | Arabidopsis root microbial communities from the University of North Carolina, USA - plate scrape MF_Col_mTSA (SPADES assembly) (version 2) | ecosystem: Host-associated > Plants > Roots >... | reverse complement strand
TTCCGGGGCATGCAGGGCGTGGAAGGCGCCGGTGCCGCGACGGTAGTCCAGGCCCGCTTCGAGGCTGGCCTTGCCGATGAACTGCCGCCAGTCCAGGCCCAGCGCCCAGCCGCCGGTGGCGCGGCGCCGTCGGGCATGGCAGGGATGTGGGCGTTGACGATGACGTTCATGCCGCCCTGCCGGTACAGCATGACCTCGCGCGAGCGGTGCCGCGCCACCGGCCTGAAACCCATCATCTCCAGCACCTGGCCCAGGGCCTGCGGCTTGGAGGTGGTGTATTCGATGAACTCGATGCCGTCCATGCCCAGCGGGTTGGCGACTTCGGGGATGGCTTCGCGGTCGGCGGGGGCTTGTGTGGCGGTGCTCATGGTGTTCTCCCGGTCAGGTGTTCCAGACAGATCAGGCGGCCTTCACGGCCGCGCCCGGCACATGGCCGCCGCCCAGAAACAGGCGCTCGATGTTGGGGTCGGCCAGCAGTTCGGAGGCTTTTTTGTGCAGCACCAGCTGGCCCGATTCCAGCGCGATGGCGTCGTCCGATATTTTGAGCGCGCTTTTGACGTTCTGCTCGACCATCAGCACGGTCGTGCCCTGGGCCGCCAGCTTTTGCAGCAGCTTGAACACGTCCTGCACCACCATGGGCGACAGGCCTATGGAGGGCTCGTCGATCAGCAGCACCTTGGGGCGCAGCAGCAGCGCTCGGCCGATCTCGAGCTGCTTTTGCTCGCCGCCCGACAGCGCCGAGGCCTGCGAATGCAAACGTTCCTTGACGCGCGGGAAAAACTCCAGCACCTCGGGAATGCGCTCGTGCGTGGTCTTGGTGCCCAGGGTGATGCCGCCCAGTTCCAGGTTCTGGAACACGGTCAGCTGCCCGAACAGGTTGCGGCCCTGCGGCACAAAGGCAATGCCCTTGGCCAGCAGCTCCTTCTGGCTGGCGCCGGAGATCTCCTCGCCGTCCAGCAGGATGCGGCCCTGGCGCGGCTTGAGCAGGCCGAACAGGGTTTTGAGCACGGTGGACTTGCCCGCGCCGTTGGGGCCCAGCAGCAGGGTGATGGAGCCGCGCCTGACCTTGAAGGACAGGTTGTTCAGGATCATGAAATCCTTGTAGCCCGCCACCACGTCGTCGAATTCAATGCAAATATCTCTTGTCATATCAATCCAATCTCTACGAAGCACCTGTCTATCGCTTTTCCCAGTAACGGCGCGGAACCGGCTTTGCCGGGCCGCAGCGGTTGTCCCCCTGAGGGGGATTCCGGCTACACGAAGTGAGCCGAGACAGGGGGTTAATTTCCAAGATACGCGTCGAGCACTTCTTTGTTCGCCCGGATTTCCGCCGGCGTGCCTATGGCCATGACCTTGCCCTCCACCATCACCATGATGCGGTGGCACAGGTCCATCACAAAATCCATGTTGTGCTCGATCACGACAAAAGAGCTCTTGCGGCCGAACTTGGGGTTCTGGTTGAGTTCCTTGAGCAGCGAGGAGATGCCGCCCACCAGGCTGGGGTTCACGCCGGCGCAGGGCTCGTCGAGCAGCACCAGGTCGGGCTCGGCCATAAAGGCCATGGCGATGTCCACCAGCTTCTGCTGGCCGTAGCTCAGGGTGCCGGCCAGCTTGTCGGCCACGTGGCGTATGCGGAACTGGTCGATCAGCGCGTCGGCCTTGTCGCCCAGGCCCGAATCGCCGGGCGCGAACATCCGGCTGAACATGCTGCCCTTGTGCTCCTGCGCGGCCACGATAAGGTTGTCGCGCACCGTCATCTTGCCGAAGACCTGCAGGGTCTGGAAGGTGCGGCCCACGCCACGGCGGCTCAGCTCCAGCGGCGACAGGCCGGTGATGTTCTGGCCGTTGAGTTCGATCGATCCCTCGTTGGGTGTGATCTGGCCCAGCACGCTGTTGAACATGGTGGTCTTGCCCGAACCATTGGGGCCTATGACGCCGAAGATCTCGCCCGGCATGACTTCGAAGGACACACCGCCCACGGCCTGGATGGCGCCGTAAGCCTTTTTGAGTCCGGTGACTTTTAACAATGCATTGCTCATGACGTCGCTCCGATCCGGCCGGCGGCCGCCGCACGCGCCTGGGATGCCTCGCGCGCCGCGCGCTTGCTGCGTATGCGGTCGGGAATGCTGAGCAACCCGTCGGGCAGCCAGACCATCAAAATCACCACCGCGGCGCCAAACATCGGCAAATACCAGTTGGACACCAGGGGCACGTCGCGCAGCCATTCCGGCAGCACCACACCCACGGCGGCGCCGACGACAGGCCCGAGGAAATAACCGGCACCGCCGACCACCACCATCAGGTACAGCATGATGGAGGCGGCCACGGCGAAAGGCCCGGGCTCGATGAACTGCACCAGCGAGGCGAACAGCGCGCCCGCAATGCCCGCATAGACCGCGCCTATGGCAAAGCTCAGCAGCGTGTAGTTGCGGATGTTGATGCCCAGGCTTTCGGCGCGTATCGGGTTGTCGCGCAGCGCCGTGAAGGCCTTGCCCCAGGGCGAGCGCAGCAGGCCCCACAGCAGGCCCGCCAGCAGCAGGGTGACCGCCAGCACAAAGTAGTAGTACGCCAGGTTGCCTTCGAGCGAGTAGCCGAACAGCGAGGGCCGCGCGATGTTGTTGATGCCGAAGGTGCCGCCCGTGAGCCACTCCTCGTTGCGCATCACCAGCCAGATCGCGGTGTTAAAGCCCAGCGTGGCGAAGGCCAGGTAAATCGCCTGCACGCGCAGCGCCGGAAAACCCAGGACCAGGCCGACGGCAAAGCAGATCAGCGCCGCGGCCGGCAGGCCCAGCCAGAAACTGACCCCGGCCTTCATGAGGATGGCCACGGTGTAAGCGCCTATGCCGAAGAAGGCCGCATGGCCCAACGACTTCTGGCCCGCATAGCCGACCGTGAGGTTCAGGCCCATGGTGGCGACAATGAAGACCAGCCAGTAGGTCAGCAGGTAAATACCGTAGTTCTTGAGGAACTGCGGCACCACCAGCACCAGCAAGGCAGCCAGGACCGTCAGAACCAGGGCGAATTTGTTGTCGGCGAGCTTCATACCTTGCGCTCCTCTTTTTTACCCAGCAGGCCCTGCGGCTTGAAGAGAATCACCACCATAAAAATCACCAGTGCCACCGCGTCCTTGTAGGCGGGCGAGATGTAGGCCGAGGCGAGGTTTTCAGCCACCCCCACGATCAGGCCGCCCAGCAGCGCGCCGCGCGAGTTGTTGAACCCGCCGATGATGGCGGCGAAAAAAGCCTTGGTGCCCAGGCCCTCGCCCATGTCGAACTTGGCGAGGTAGGTGGGCGTGACCAGCAAGGCGGCCACCACCGCCAGCACGGCGTTGATGGCGAAGGTGTAGAAAATCATGCGCGGCACATTGATGCCCAGCACCGAGGCGCTCTCGGTGTTTTGCGCGACGGCCTGCATGGCACGGCCCGTCACGGTTTTGGCCAGGAAAGCCTGCGTCGCCATCACCACCACCAGCGCCAGCGCGAAGGTACCCACGTCCTGCAGGGTGATCGTGACCCCGGCGATGTTGAACAGCTTGTCGGCGAACAGGCTGGGGAAAGGATGGGCTTCGGCGCTGTAGCCGGCGCGCACGCCGTTGCGCAGCGCGATCGAAAGGCCTATGGTCGCCACGACGATGGGCATCATGCCGTATTTAAAGAGCGGGTCCACCACGCCGCGCTTGAAGACCCAGCCCAGCAGCAGCACGGCCAGCAGCGTCGCCATCACAAAGCTCACCAGCATGGGTGCGCCCAGCGAAATGAAGGCCAGCATCATGAAGGCCGGCAACATGACAAATTCGCCCTGGGCGAAGTTGATCGTTCCCGAGGCCTGCCACAGCAGGGTAAAGCCCAGTGCCGCCAGCGCATAAATGCTGCCGGTGGCCAGGCCCGAAAAAAAGAGTTGGAGAAAGTCCGTCATGGAGAAGTCCGATGGTGGAGAAGGCCGGTTGTAGTCAGCGGAGGTTCCGGTGGGACGGGGCTTGCGCCCTGCCCCGCCGGCGGTCGGCCCCACGGGGCCGGCCGGGGTTTACGTCACTTCTTGGCGGCCGGCTTGGAGGCGGCGGGCTTGGGTGCGGGTGCGGCCGACGCCAGGGGAAGGGCCTTGCTCACGTCGCGGGTAGCCAGGCCCAGAGGCGGCACCATATCGATGACATCCTGCTTGCCGTTTTTGACTTCCACCATGAAGCTCATGCGATCGAGGTCGCCCTTGTTGTCGAACTCGGTGTACATCAGCGCGCCGGGGTATTTGTCGGTGTTGACCTTCAGGCCCTTCATGGCCTCGGCCACGGCCTTGCGGTCCAGCTTGCCAGCCCTTTCAATCGCCGCCTTGAGCACGTAGACACCGGAGTAGCCCTTCATGCCGTTGTGGTCGGAGATGTATTTGTACTCTTTCTCGAACTTGGCCTTGAAGGCGCGGATGGCAGGCACTGGGGCATCCACCGTCAGGCCCACGTGGGCGATCGCGCCGTTGGCGGCCTCGCCGGCCAGCTCGATGACTTTTTGGCCGGTCAGCGTGGTTTCGCCGATGATGGGCTTGGTCCAGCCCTGCTTGCGCAGCTCGCGCAGCAGGCGTGCCGACTCTTCCTCGTTCGAGTAGGCGAACACGCCGTCCGCATTGCTTTGTTTGGCGCGCAGCACCGCGGCCGAGAAGTCGACCTGACCGGGTTCGGTGGAGATTTCCGCGAGGATTTTGGTCGGCGAGTTGGCCAGGGCCTTGCGGATGGCGTCCATGCCGCCCTTGCCGAAGTCGTTGTTCACGTAGATGACGGCAATGCTCTTGAGCTTAGCCTGCTCACTGATGTAGCGCGCCACTTTGGGCATGGCGGTGGACTGGGTGAAGCTAGTGCGGAACACATAAGGGTTGCCCTGCTCGGTGATGCTGGCCGCTTCGCCGCCGGTGAAGTTGGGCACTTCGGCGCGCCGCGACTCGGCCATGCTGACCATGATGGAGCCGGAGAACACCGGGCCGAAGATGGCGAACACATTGTCGTCAATGGCTTTTTGCGTCAGGCCCTTGGCCACGCCGGGATTGCTTTGGGTGTCGGCGGTGCTGGTCTGGATTTTTTTGCCCAGGATGCCGCCGCCGGCATTGATTTCCTTGACGGCGAGTTCCACGCCGTTCTTGAAGTTGGTGCCCGCCGTGGCGCCGCCGCCGGACAGTTCCACGATGTTGGCGATCTTGATCACATCTTGCGCGAAGCCGGCCGTGCTGCCCATGGCCAGCGCGCAAGCCGCAATCAATTGAAGGGCGAATCGTTTTTGCATGCTTGTCTCCTCTGGTTAAAAATCAATGCAGTCCAAAAAAAGCCATCACAGGGCGGCCTGCGGCGCACTGGCGTGCGCTGCGGAAACCGTCGCCCGGCCGCCCGCCGGGATACGCCGGATTTCACCCGCCATCGCGGCCGGGTACAAATGCTCTCGGATAAAAGTCGCGTCGCGCCGCACCGCCTCGGCGGCCTCGGTGTAGCCGAAAAACTCCAGGTAGTCCGGCGCCTGCTGGATCAGCATTTCAAAGCCGGGCTGGGCCACCAGCCCGCGGCCGCGCACCGCGCGCACCAGGGGTGTGGGCTGGTTTTTCATGAGGATGTCGACCACCGCCGCATGCGGCGCCAGGCGCGACACATCGCAGGGCAGCGGGTCGGCGGCCTGCAGGCCCAGGGGCGAGGCATTGACGACCAGGTCGTAGCCCGAGGGGTCGCTGCCGGCGGCGGCCAGCACCAGCGTGCCCGCGGCCTGGGGCGCCGAGGCGATGCGCGACGCGATCGCCAGGGCCTTGCCCGGCACCGGGTCGTAGAGCGCGATTTCGGCCGGGGCGCGGCTGCCGGCAATCGCCAGCGAGGCGGCAATGGCCGAAGCGCCGCCGCCGGCGCCCAGCACCAGCACCCGCTTGCCTGTGTAGGCCACGCCGAAATAGTCGAGCGAGGACACAAAGCCCTTGCCGTCGAACAGCCCGCCTTCAAGTTTTCCATCGGGGTTGCGGCGTATGCCGTTGACGGCGCCCGCCACGCGGCCGTAGTCGTTGCAGCGCGACAGCAGGCCCATGACCAGCGACTTGTGGGGGATGGCCAGGAACATGCCCTTGATGTTCTTTGCCAGAAAAGCCGAGCGCACAAAGGTCTCGATGTCGCCGGCCGCCACATGCACGGGCACCAGCACGGCATTGATGCCCAGGGTTCTGAAGATCAGGTTGAAGACATCCGGCGCCCGGACCTGCTCCACCGGATCGCCGGGAATCAGGTAGACATCGGTATTGCCCTGGACGGTTGGAAGCATGTCGAAGTTCGCCTTGTATTTTGCTGATCCGTTCGATGATCGATTAATCAGCGCTTGATGGCCTGAACTTTATAGATCGATAAGGCTACTTCAAAGGAATATTCTTGATGTTTGAGCGATTATCGATCAATAATGATCGACAATCGACCGAAACAAGGGTTTGACCTATGACCACCCCTCATGCTTCCGCGCCGTCCGAAGCCCTGCAGGCGCCCAACCCGCCCGCACTCGACAAGCGCGACTGGATCGCCGGCCTGGAAAAAGGCCTGGGCATCATTGAATGTTTTGACGACGCCAACCCGCGCCTGACGGCCAGCCAGGCCGGCGCGCGCTGCGGCATGACACGCACCGCCGCGCGCCGCTACCTGCTGACGCTGGAGCACCTGGGTTATGTGGCCAGCGACGGCAAGCTGTTCTGGCTCACGCCGCGCGTGCTCAGGCTGGGCCAGTCCTATCTTGAATCGGCCCGGCTGCCGCGCATCGTCCAGCCCTTTTTGCAGCGCGTGACCGCCGGCACCCAGGAAAGCGCGTATGTCAGCGTGATGGACGGCGACGACATCGTTTACATCGCGCGCAACGGCTCCAGCCGAGCGATGAACACTGGCTATGTGCTGGGCTCGCGCGTGCAGGCCCAGGTCACGGCGGCAGGTTTGCTGATGCTGTCCATGCGCGAGCCCGCCTGGCTGGAAAAATGGCTGGACAGCCACGAACTCAAGGCCTACACCTCTTACACCATCGCCAGCAAGGACCGCCTGCGCATAGAGCTGGCCCGCGTGCGGACACAAGGCTGGGCGATTTCCGAGCAGCAGCTGGAGCTGAATTACCGGGGCATCGCGGTTCCCCTGCGCGACCGGCACGGCGACGTGGCGGGCGCGCTCAGCGTGACCATGCCCATGGGGCATGAGTCGAGTGAGGAGGCGGTTGGGAGGGTTTTGTCTGTGCTCCGTGAGACGGCGCAGGCTATGAGGAATTTGATTTAGCTTTCCGGTCGCTGGTCGGGATGGGATTATCTTTGGTCGGGTCCTATCCCAAACTCGAATGAATCATCTCCCTGACCCTGGGATAAATCTGCTGGTTCCATTTGCGCCCGCTGAACACGCCATAGTGCCCCACCCCCGTCTGCACATGGTGTGTCTTCATGTAAGGCCGTATGCCGGTGCAAAGGTCTTGCGCCGCCACCGTCTGCCCGACTGAGCAGATGTCGTCGCGCTCGCCCTCTACTGTCATCAGCGCGGTGCGCCGGATCGCCGCGGGTTTGACGAGGCGGCCGCGGTAGCTGAGCTTGCCCAGCGGCAGCTCGTAGGTCTGGAACACTTTCTCGACGGTCTCCAGGTAGAACTCGGCGGGCAGGTCGTTGACGGCCAGGTACTCGTCGTAGAACACGCGGATGACGTTGGCCTTTTCCAGGTCGCCGTCCAGCAGGTGCTGGTACATGTCCTGGAAGGATTTTTTGTGCCGGTCCAGGTTCATGCTCAGGAAGGCGCTGAGCTGCACAAAGCCCGGGTAGACACGCCGCATGTAGCCGGCGTGCGGCAGCGGCACGTGGCTGATCAGATTTTTCTCGAACCACTCAATCGGCTTGCTGGTGGCGAGCGTGTTGACGCCGGTCGGGTTCACGCGGCAGTCCACCGGCCCGGCCATCAGGGTCAGGCTGCGCGGCTGGGCCGGGTCGTCGTCTTCGGCCATGATGGCCGCGGCCGCCAGCACCGCCACGCAGGGCTGGCACACCGCCACCACGTGGGTGCCGGGGCCTATGGCCCGGGTGAAGCGGATCATGTGGTCTATGTAGTCGTCCAGCGCGAAGGGGCCGTGGCGCAAGGCGACGTCGCGCGCGTTGTGCCAGTCGGTGATGTAGACGTCGTGGTCCTGCAGCAGCGTGCGCACGGTCTCGCGCAGCAGCGTCGCGAAGTGGCCCGACAGCGGGGCCACCAGCAGCACCGGCGGCTGGTAAGGCAGACCGGCCGGCAGCTCTTTTTTAAAGCGCAGCAGGGTACCGAAAGGCATGCTGAGCACGGCTTCCTCGGTGACGGCAAGTTCGCGCTCACCCACCTTGACCGAGCTGATGCCGTAAGCCGGGCGTGAATGCGTCAGGCGCAGCCGCGAGAACACCTCCATGGACGCCGACAGCTTGCGCAGCAGGCTGCCTTCGGTTTTTCCCAGCCAGAGGGCCGCGCTGCCGCCCTGCGCCAGCAAGCGAAGCGGGGACAGCAGGTCGGACTGGAGCTGGTAGGCCTGGTAAAGCATGGTTTTCCTGGCTGGGTTCGGGCTTGTGGCCCAGGTAGCCGGCATGCAGGCAAGTTACGGGCCAGTAGCCGCCGCCCCGCGCGCTGGCACAGGGCTTGCGGAGTGTTGCCGGCCCCGGGCAGTGGGGGCCAACTTTGCGGTTCAAGGAGCAATCTCATGGCCAAGGCCGTCCTGACGATCAGCAGCAAAAACTACGGCGCCTGGGCGCTGCGCGGCTGGCTGCTGGCGAAGTTTGCCGGGCTGGAGTTCACCGAAAAAGTGATCCCGCCCGACGACCCGGCCATGAAGGCCGAAATGCTGCTGCTCTCGTCCAGCATGCTGGTGCCTTCGCTGCAGCACAACGGCGTCAAGGTCTGGGACACGCTGGCGATTGCCGAATACCTCAATGAAATCAAGCCCAAGGCGCAGCTGCTACCGGCGGACGTCAAGCTGCGGGCGCACTGCCGCGCGGTCTGCGGTGAAATGCATTCGGGCTTTGCCTCGCTGCGCGCCGCGCTGCCCATGAACATCAAGGCCCACTTCCCCGGCTTCAAGGTCTGGTCCCGCGCGCAGGCCGACATAGACCGGGTGCTGGAGATCTGGAAGGAATGCCTGGGCGCCTACGGCGGCCCCTACCTGTTCGGCAAGCAGCTGTCGGTGGCCGATGCCATGTATGCGCCCGTGGTGACCCGCCTTCTGACTTACGACGTCCCACTGGACAAGGCCTGCACGGCGTATTGCAAGCGCATCATGGAGTTGCCGGCGATGAAGGAGTGGGTGGCCGAAGCCAAGAAAGAGCCCGACGACATCGATGAACTCGATGCTGAATTTTGAACACCCCCGTCCAGGCTCACTGCGTGTAGCCTGTTCCCCCCTTGCAGGGGGCGACACCTGCGGCCCGGCAAAGCCGGTTCCGCGATGTCACTGGAATAAGGCGGGTCTACCAGAGGACGGTTATTTCCATGGAGTGGGAGGTGGGATATTGCAGACCGGGTCGACGTCGATCGACTTGAAATCCGCCGGCCCGACAATTTCCAGGTATTCCATGTCGGGCGAATAGTCGAACAGGAAGTGTTTGATGCCCGGCCGCTGGTGCACCACGTCGCCGGCCTCGACCAGGGTTTCCTTGTCTTCGTACATAAAGCGGGCCCAGCCTTTGACCATGATGACGATCTGGAAATCCGCCTCATGACGGTGCCATCCGGTGCCCGTTTCCGGTGCCATGTTCGCCTTGACAAGGTGCGCGATCACCTGGCCGTTGGTGGCGTCGGCAATGCCGAGGTCGCGGTACAAAAAGAAATCGCGCAAGCCGCCGGAGACAAACTGCGTGTCGCCGGGTTTGACGTGGGAAAACTTGGTCGCGCTGCGGTCCAGCATGGGGTGCTCCTGTTCCACCAAGACATCCAATCGGGATTGGTGCGGTGCAGCAAGCATGAAGTGTTCCAGATCGGGTGCGGTATGTGTCGCGACGCTGGCCGAAAAGGCAAGGCCGTACCGATGATGGCCCGATGTAAAGCTATAGTCCGGCAAAGGCCAAACCCGCCGCCCATTCGACTCAATGTCTCCCAACCCTAGGCCGAGAATGCCGACACCACTGTCCTATGAGTACGTCTACGACTGGCGCATTCGCAGCGCATTGTTTCGATTCCATATTGGATCTGCCGAGTTCATCAAGCTCAGCTGGAAGGCTCGCCTGAACGAAATGGTCTGGCTTCTTGTTTCAGCGGCCTTGGCGCTTCTGGCGGCTCTTACGCATCAATGGGCGCTCGCCGTACTGGCAACTGGATTGGCCCTCTGGAAGGCCGTCATGCTTGTCTCGCACTTCCTGTCGCTGCGCAAGGCCATGTTCGTGCTTCGAGAGTCCCTGCGCCAGAAGCCCAGCAAGTCCATCAAACTGCTTGTGACCGACCAAGGTCTTCATGAAACAGATGGAGGGGTTGAATCATTTGTACCTTGGCCGTCCGTCGAGTCTTTCTTTCTGCACCGCAATGTTCTCGGCATCCGGCTCAAGAATGGACTGTGGGCGTTGGTACCAAAATCCACCCTCTCAGCGTCGTCGTCATCGATTGACGCTTTGGTCGAGAGCCTGGAAGAACGCGCGGTTCCACGCGCCAGCTACAAAAATGCTCCTGCGCATACCATGCCGTGAAGATCGGGCAGTCAAGAAAGAAATCCAGCCTTCAGCCCCCTCTGGGATAATCCCCCCATGAGCGGAAATACCTTAGGAACCCTATTCGCGGTCACCAATTTCGGTGAATCCCACGGCCCGGCCATTGGTTGCGTGATTGACGGCTGCCCGCCGGGCATGGAATTGAGCGAGGCCGACATCCAGGCCGACCTGGACCGCCGCCGTCCCGGCACCAGCCGCCATGTGACGCAGCGCAACGAGCCCGATGCCGTCGAGATCCTCTCCGGCGTCTACCAGGGCAAGACCACCGGCACGCCTATCTGCCTGCTGATACGCAACACCGACCAGCGCAGCAAGGACTACAGCAACATCCTGGAAACCTTCCGCCCCGGCCATGCCGACTACAGCTACCTGCACAAATACGGCTTGCGCGACCCACGCGGCGGCGGTCGCTCGTCGGCGCGGCTGACGGCGCCCACGGTGGCGGCCGGCGCCGTCGCCAAAAAATGGCTGGCCGAAAAATACGGCACGGTGTTTCGCGGCTGCATGACGCAGGTCGGCGATGAAGTCATCCCCTTCGAGTCCTGGGAGCATGTGCCCAACAATCCTTTCTTCGCGCCGGTGGCCGATGTGGCCAAGCTGGAAAACTATATGGACGCGCTGCGCAAGGCCGGCGATTCCTGCGGTGCGCGCATACGCGTGACGGCCTCGGGTGTGCCGGTGGGCCTGGGCGAGCCGCTGTATGACAAGCTGGACGCCGACATCGCCTTTGCCATGATGGGCATCAATGCGGTCAAGGGCGTGGAAATCGGCGCGGGTTTCGCGAGCGTCACGCAGCGCGGCACCACGCACGGCGATTCGCTGGCGCCCGAGGGATTTCTGTCGAACAACGCCGGTGGCGTACTGGGCGGCATCAGCACCGGCCAGGATCTGGAAGTTTCGATCGCGATCAAGCCGACCAGCTCCATCATCACGCCGCGCCAGTCGATAGACACGGCCGGCAACCCGGCCGAGGTGGTGACAAAGGGCCGCCACGACCCCTGTGTGGGCATACGCGCCACACCGATTGCCGAAGCGCTGCTGGCGCTGGTGGTGATGGAGCATGCGCTGCGCCAGCGGGCGCAAAACGCCGATGTTGTTGTCACCACTCCCAACATCAGCCGGGCAAAACCGAGCTAGCCTTTTTAAGGCTCGGGCGGCGCCGAGCGAAACGGGTTAAAGCCCGTGATCAGCGCGGTGGCCGACAGCACGAGGATGCAGCCGGGCAGCATGCTGGCCGTGACCGGCTCGCCCAGGAACAGCCCGCCCCAGGTCACGCCGAACAGCGGGATCATGAAGGCCGCCGAGGTGGTGGCGCTGGCCGGAATCTCGCGCATCAGCCGCATGCTGATCCAGTACATAAAACCCGAGGTGAAGGTGCCCAGCACGGTTACCGCGGCCACCGCGCCGGGCGTCAGCTCGGCCGAGGGCGCGGCGATCCCGCCCGGCAGCAGCAGGATCAGGGCAGCGGCAATGTGCACCACGGCCGACGAGGGCAGCGGCGAATAGGCCATGGTGGCGCGCTTCATGAGGACGGCGCCAAAACCGTAGCTGGCCGACGCGGCCACGCAGGCCAGCGCCGCCAGAATCACCCTGGGTGTGACGGCCACGGGCCCCAGTTGCACCAGCAGCGCGACGCCGGCAAAACCCACCGCGCAGCCGAGCAGGCGGATACGGGTGAGTTTTTCCTCGCCGGCCAGCGCGGCGGCCATCACGCCGAAAAGCGGCACCGTGGCATTGAGCACCGCCGAGTAACCCGACGGGATGACCAGCGCCGCCCAGTTGTACAGCACAAAAGGCATCACCACCGACAGCATGCTCAGCAAGGCCAGCCGCGGCCAGGCCTGGCGCGGCGGCCAGCGGCCGCGCAGCGAGACCATCAGCAGGCCCAGCACCATGGACGCCAGGATGCAGCGCGCGGCCGCCACCACCCACGGCCCCAAGGCCGGGCTGGCAATGCGCAGAAGGGGAAATGATGCGCCCCAGAGGGCAGACATCGCGATGAGCTGGAGGAAGTGTCGGGTTTGCATGAAACGCCGCAAGGACGGCAATGAATGTGGCGCTATGAAAGGTGGTTTGATTGTGCAAGATTCGGCCCGATGCTGCAGACGGCCGCCGCCGCTCCCCGGCGGGCGAGACCCGGCTTAACGCTCTCTTCCCAACATCCCAACCAATCCCCCAATCAGCCCCATCACCCCCACCAACCCCAAAATCACCCCCCGCCCCTCCATCACCCCGGCAAACACCCCCACCAGCATGCCGGCCAGCGGTTGCGACAGGTTGTTGAACATCACGATCACGCCGGTGGTCTTGCCCAGGTCCTTGGGCGGGATGAGCTTTTGGCGCAGGCTGCGGATGTAGACGTTGAACATCTTGTCAAAACCGATCACCAGCAAAAACCCGGCGGTGTAGACCCAGAAGTTGCCGGCCAGCCCGGTGAGCAGCCCGCCGGCCAGCATCACGGTGTAGGACACCAGGCCCAGGGTGCGCAGCGGCAGCACGGTGCGGGCAATCACCAGCAGGATGATCACGGTGGCCACGGCGCCCGCCGTTTGCAGCACGGCATAGTCGCCGGCCGAGCGCTGCAGCAGGCCGGTTACCATGGCGGCCGAGGTGGCCAGGGTGACGCCTATCACCAGGTTGACACCCGCCGCCAGGGCAATTACCTGCTTCAAGCCCGGCAGGTGCAACACCTGCGACAAGGCGGTGCGTATGGGCGCGGTCCAGTGGCCGGGGGCCCGCTCAGGTGCGGCCAGGGTGACGGCGCTTCGGCGCTGCCACCAGGTCACGGCGCCGTCGGCAATGAGGAAAAACACCGCCGTCGCCCCGACCACCGCGGGCCAGGGCATCCAGCGCAGCAGCAGCGAGGCCAGCAAGGGGCCCAACACCATGCCAAGCTGGTCGGCGAGTTGCGCATGGGCCAGCACTTTTTCAAAACGGTGCTGGCGGAAGATTTGCGGCAGCATGACCTCGCGGGCCATCAGGCCCTGGGTGGTCAGCACGCCGCAGACGGCCGACAGCGCGATCAGCCAGCCAACGCCGCCGACCCACTGGAAGGCGATGACGCCGGCAAAACACACCAGCGCGCGATACAGCTGGCTGATGCGCAGCAGCTTGAGCGGAGAGACGCGGTCGCACAGCGCGCCGCAGACCGGAAAGGCCAGGAAGCGCGGAAGGGTCTCGAGAGTGAAAGCAATGCCGGACCAGGCGACGCTACCGGTGGCTTCGAACACCACCAGGGGCACAAGAAACAGCAGGATCTGGTCGGCCAGCCGGGAGAAAAACAGCGAGGCATAAAACAGCAGCCCGCCGGCGTCACGCTTGTCGCTCACCCCTGCCCTCGCTTGCGCCCTGCGTGCCTTGCGCACCGGGCCGTTGTTGTTGTTTCAAAAATAGGCGGCCGGCGCGCTGCCGGGCGCCGGCTTTTTAATTGTGGTCGGCGGCGTCCTCGGCCGGCCAGTCGCGGATATAGGCCTTGAGCATCTTGTTTTCGAAGTTCTGGCTGTCGACCACGGCCTTGGCCACGTCGTAGAGGCTGATCACGCCCATCAGGACTTTCTGGTTCATCACGGGCATGTAGCGCGCGTGGCGCTCCAGCATCATGCGTCGGACTTCGTCGAGCTCGGTTTCGGAGGTGCAGGTGAGCGGGTGGTCGTCCATGGCGGTGCGCACCAGCGTGCTGCCGATCTCGCCGCCGTTCTTGACGATGTAGACGATGACCTCGCGGAAGGTCAGCATGCCGACCAGGTCGCCGTGTTCCATGACGACCAGCGAGCCTATGTCTTTGTCGGCCATGACCTGCGCCGCCTTGGCCAGGGGTTCGTCAGGCTGGACGGTGTAAAGCGTGTTGCCCTTAACGCGCAGTATGTCTAGAACCTTCATGGCGATCTCCTCGGTTGTGCAGCCAACATGCCCTCATTGTCCCACCGCAGCGCGGCGGGAAGGGGAATTCAGTTTAAATATAGCCCACAATCAAACGGCGGGTTGCAACAATTTCCCCGCGCACCGCCACTTTTTTTCTGACTGGAGACAAACCATGCCCGGTTATTCCGATCCCGGCTTCGACACCCTCGCGCTGCACGCGGGTGCCGCGCCCGACCCGAGCACCGGCGCGCGCGCCGTGCCGATTCACCTGACCACCTCCTTCGTCTTCGAATCCAGCGACCACGCGGCCAGCCTCTTTAACCTGGAGCGCGCGGGCCACGTCTATTCGCGCATCAGCAACCCGACCAACGCGGTGCTGGAGCAGCGCGTGTCGGCGCTGGAAGGCGGCATAGGCGCGATCGCCACCGCCAGCGGCCAAGCCGCGCTGCACCTGTCCATCGCCACCCTGATGGGCGCCGGCTCGCACATCGTGGCCTCGACGGCGCTCTACGGCGGCAGCCAGAACCTGCTGCACTACACCATGCGCCGCTTCGGGATCGATACGACTTTCGTCAAGCCCGGCGACATCGACGGCTGGCGCGCGGCCGTGCGGTCCAATACCAAGCTGTTTTTCGGCGAAACCGTGGGCAACCCGGGCCTGGACGTGCTGGACATCCCGGCGGTGTCGGCGCTGGCCCATGAGGCGGGCGTGCCGCTGCTGGTGGATTCCACCCTGACCTCGCCCTGGCTGGTCAAGCCTTTCGACCACGGCGCCGACCTGGTCTACCACTCGGCGACCAAGTTCCTGAGCGGCCACGGCACCGTCGTAGGCGGCATCGTGGTGGACGGCGGTAGCTTCGACTGGGAAAAATCCGGCAAATTCGCCGAGCTGACCGAGGCCTATGACGGCTTTCACAACATGGTGTTCAGCGAGGAAAGCACGGTGGGCGCCTTTTTGCTGCGCGCGCGGCGCGAAGGCCTGCGCGATTTCGGCGCCTGCATGAGCCCGCACACGGCCTGGCTGATCCTGCAGGGCATAGAAACCCTGCCGCTGCGCATGGCGCGGCACATGGGCAATACCGAAAAAGTCGTGCAATTCCTGGCCAGCCACCCGCTGGTCTCGCGCGTGGGCCATCCCCTGCTCGAATCCCATCCCAGCCACGCGCTGGCCAAAAAACTGCTGCCGCGCGGTGCCGGCTCGGTCTTCAGCTTCGACATCAAGGGCAATCGCGTGCAGGGCAAGGCCTTTATCGAGGCGCTCAAGGTCTTCAGCCACCTGGCCAATGTCGGCGACTGCCGCAGCCTGGTCATCCACCCAGCCAGCACCACCCACTTCCGCATGACCGACGAGGCGCTGGCCGCAGGCGGCATCACGCAGGGCACGATACGCCTGTCCATAGGCCTGGAAGACCCGGACGACCTGATCGACGACCTCAAGCGCGCCCTCAAAGCCGCCGAAAAAGCGGCAGCGAAAGCGGAGGCCTGAACATGTACCTCGACGTCAAGGGCTATAAAACCTATTGCTACACCGGCGGCAAACCTTTTGAGGCCGCCAAGCCCACCGTGGTGTTTATCCACGGCGTGCTCAATGACCACAGCATCTGGATTCTGCAAACACGCTATTTCGCGCACCACGGGTTCAACGTGCTGGCACCGGACTTGCCCGGCCACTGCAAAAGCGAAGGCGAACCGCCCCGGTCGGTGGAGGAAGCGGCTGCCTTCGTCATCGCCCTGCTCGACGCGGCCGGCGTGAAAACCGCCACGCTGGCAGGCCACAGCTTTGGCTCCCTCACGGCCCTGCATGCGGCATCCATCGCGCCTCAGCGGGTGGCGCGCCTGGCCTTGCTGGGCACCGCCGCCCCGATGAAGGTTTCGCCCGCGTTGCTGGACAGCGCGCTGAACCAGCCGATGAAGGCCATCGATATGGTGAACACCTTCTCGCATTCCATGCTGGCGCCGCCGCCCTCGGCGCTGGGCCCGGGCACCTGGCTGTACGGAGGCTCCAAAGCCCTGATGCGGCGGGTTCTGGCCAGCAACACCCAGGTCAACCTGTTTCACCGCGGCTTCAAAGCCTGCGACGACTACACGGCCGGTGAAGCCGCCATGGACAAGGTGCAGTGCCCGGTGCTGTTCATCCTCGGCAAAGGCGATTCCATGACCTTGCCCAAAATGGCGGCACCGCTGCAGGCCAAGGCGAAAAATGGCAAAACCGTGCTGCTGCAAGCCGGCCACCAGATGATGACCGAGGCACCCGAAGAGGTGCTGTTCGCGATCCGCGATTTCCTCCAGGCCCCTTCGGCCTGACACATCGGATGGCAAGCTCTCTCCTCGTCCCCACACTCGCGCAGGCGGTGGAGCATGTGCTCACCGCGGTGGAAGGCGATATCGTGCTCGGGCTGCCGCTGGGCATAGGCAAGCCCAATCCCTTTGTGAACCTGCTCTACCGCCGCATCAAGGCCATGGGCGGCGAGGCGAATCCCCGGCGCCTGAAAATCATTACCGCGCTGTCGCTGGAAAAACCCGAAGGCAAAAGCGAGCTGGAGCAGAACTTCCTCGCGCCGCTGGTCGAGCGCGTGTTCAGGGACTACCCCGATCTCGATTACGTGAAAGACCTGCGCGCGGGCCTGCTGCCGCCGCATATCGAAGTCTCCGAGTTCTTCTTCAAGACCGGCGACTACCTCGGCAACGGCCGCGCGCAGCAGGCCTACATCGCCACCAACTACACCTTTGTCGCCCGCGACATGGGGGTGCTGGGCGTGAACGTGATCGCGCAGGCGGTCGCCGCGCATGACGTGGATGGGGAACTTGCGCTGTCCCTGGGCAGCAACCCCGACGTGACTTTTGAACTCGCCGAACGCCAGGCCGCGCAAGGCAAGCCGCTGCTCAAGGTGGCTGTGCTCAATCGCCAGATGCCCTTTATGCCCAACCACGCGGTGGCGCCGGCCGGCTTCTTTGACGTGGTGGTGACAGACGCGGAGGCCACGCACACCCTGTTTGCGCCGCCCAACAACAAGGTCGGCACAGCCGACTACGCCATCGGCCTGCATGCCGCCAGCCTGGTAGCCGACGGCGGTACGCTGCAGATCGGCATAGGCGCGCTGGGCGATGCCATCGCGCAGGCGCTGATCGCGCGGGACCGCGACAACGAGGGCTACCGCCGCATCATGGCGGCCCTGTGCCCGGACAGCCTGCAGGGCCGCGAGCTGGGCGGTTTTGAGCAAGGCCTGTATGGCTGCTCGGAGATGTTCGTCAACGGGCTGCTCAAGCTGGTTGAAGCCGGCATTGTGCGTCGCGAGGTGTTTGACGATGTGGCCTTGCAGAGCCTGGTCAACCAAGGCCGGGCACCGGGCCTGGCGGTCAGCACCGACCTGCTGGCTGCCCTGGTCGATGCCGGGCGAATCGGCTCCGCACTGAGTGCCGGCGACCTGGCCTTCCTGCAGCGCTTTGGCGTGCTCAACAACCAGGTTCGCCTTGCGCCAGACGGTGCGCTCGAGGTGGGCGGCACGCGCATCGCCAACCGGCTGGGCGACCCCGCCGCGCGCATGGCCTTGCAAGACGCTGGCGGCTTGGGCACGCGCCTGGCGGGCGGCGTGGTCCTGCATGGCGGTTTCTTCCTGGGCCCCACCGATTTTTACGAGCGGCTACGCGCCATGCCGCCCGAGGCGCTGGCCAAAATCGACATGACGCGGATAGCTTTCATCAACCAGCTCCAGGGCCAGAGTCGCCTCAAACAGGCACAGCGCACCCAGGGCCGCTTCATGAACACCACCATGATGGTCACGCTGCTGGGCGCGGCGGTGTCCGATGGGCTGGAGTCTGGCCAGGTCGTCTCGGGCGTGGGCGGGCAGTACAACTTTGTGGCCATGGCGCACGCACTGCCCGACGCGCGCTCCATCCTGATGCTGCGCGCCACCTACGAGCACAAGGACGGCGTGCGCAGCACCCTGGTGTGGAACTATGCGTATGAAACCATCCCGCGCCACCTGCGCGACGTGGTCATCACCGAATACGGCGTGGCCGACCTGCGCGCCCAGCCCGACGGCGAAGTCGTCAAACGGCTGATCGCGATTGCCGACTCGCGCTTTCAGCAGGATCTTGTCGCACAGGCCAAGGCCGCCGGCAAGCTGGACGCCGGCTACGAGGTGCCGGCGCAGCATCGCCAGAACCTGCCCGAGGTGCTGCGCGAGCGGCTGCAGCCCTGGAGCGGGTCGGCGCTGCTACCCGACTTTCCTTTCGGCACCGACCTGACGGCCGACGAGTTGCGCATCATCGGCGCGCTCAGGCAAATGCAGCACGCCAGCCAGCACCCGGCCGAGCTGCTGGCCATGCTGGCCAAAAGCCTGTGGACAGACTGCGAAGCGCCGCCCGCCTACCTGCAAAGGCTGGGCCTGGACGACGCCACGAGTTTGCGCAAGATGCTGATGCGCAAACTGTTTGCCGGGAATCTTTAAGCAGGCTCTGCGAGGATTCACGGGGATTCACCGGACCGCACCATGAGCAACGCCTCGCCCTTTGCCATCACCCCGGCCATGCCCGCCAACCGCGCGCTGGAGATCGCGGCCGGCTTCGACCTGCGTGCCCTGCCCGCGGACTTCTATGCCAACCCCTACCCGGTATACGCCGCGCTGAGAGAACACGAGCCCCTACGCCGCATGCCCGACGGCTCCTTCTTCCTGACCCGCCACGCCGACCTGGTGGCCGTCTACCGCGACGCGCAAACCTTCAGCTCCGACAAAAAAGTGGAGTTCGAACCCAAATACGGCGCGGCCTCTGCGCTGTTTGAGCACCACACCACCAGCCTGGTGTTCAACGACCCGCCGCTGCACACCCGCGTGCGCAAGCTCATCATGGGCGCGCTGACGCGTCGCGCGATTGCCGACATGGAGCCCGGCCTTGTGACGCTGGTCGACGGCCTGCTCGACGGCATCGCGGCCAAGGGCGGTGGCGACCTGGTGGAGGACTTCGCCTCGGCCATCCCGGTGGAGATCATCGGCAACTTGCTGGGCGTGCCGCACGCGGACCGCGCGCCGCTGCGCGGCTGGTCGCTGGCGATACTGGGCGCGCTGGAGCCCAAGCTCACGCCGGAGCAGGAGGCTCTGGGCAACCACAGCGTGCGCGAGTTCACGGCCTACCTGCGGGACCTGGTGGCCGACAGGCGCCGCCGCCCGGGCGACCCCGAGCACGACGTGCTGACGCGGTTGATAGGCGGCGAAACGGCCACGGACAAACTCAGCGAAACCGAGCTGCTGCAGAACTGCGTGTTTATCCTCAACGCCGGCCACGAGACCACCACCAACCTGATAGGCAATGCGCTGGTGGCGCTGCAGGAGCGGCCGGCGGCGCTGGCCGGCCTGCTGCCCCGCATGCAAGCACTGGCGCATGACGCGCAGGGTCTTGAAGCGCTGCTGGTGCCGGCCGTCGATGAGTTCCTGCGTTTTGAGTCGTCCAACCAGTTCAGCAACCGGCGCGCGCTGGCCGACACCAACATCGGCGGTGTGGACTTGCCGTCGGGCAGCCTGCTGACGCTGTGCATAGGTGCGGCGAATCGCGACCCGGCGCAGTTTGAACGGCCCGACGAGCTGGACCTGGCGCGCCGGGACAACCGCCACCTGGCCTTTGGCTTCGGCATCCACCAGTGCGCCGGGCTCAGCCTGGCGCGGCTGGAAGGCCGCATCGCGATTGGCCGTTTTCTTCAGCGTTTTCCGGATTACCGGTTAAGCGCCAGCCCCACGCGCGGCGGCCGTGCGCGCTTCAGGGGCTTTCTGAAGGCGCCATTCTCCGTCGCCTAGCCGGCCTTGATCCAGTGCTGGGGTGCCGCCGCCAGGCCCCGCAACACGGCCTGGGTTGCAGGCGAATGGGGCCGGGTGGGCTGGTCCGGCTGCGCCAGCGAATCGAGCAGGCGCGCGAGTGTTTGCGCCTGCGGCATCAGCGGACCCAGAAAACCTGTGCCGCCCGCGTCAGCGACCAGCAGCGTGGGAAAGGTCTCCACGTCGATGTCGCCGACAAGCTCGGCCTCGTCCTCAATGTCCAGCCAGGCAAAGCGGCTGCTCGGATAACGCGCCGCCATCTGCGCAAAAACTTCGGCGTAGTCGCGGCACAGGCCGCACCAGTCGGCGCACAGGCAAACCACCCATTGCACCGAAGCATCCGGCGGGCTGGAGGATGCCGTGGCCGGCGTTGTGGTGAGATGCATGCGGGGCTTGGGAGGCGGGTTGACTATTATGGCCAGCGCCGCAAAATGGTGGGCGACACGGGGCTATCACGATAGTAGCCCGGCACAGGAGACACACCACCATGAATGCCACGCCCAGCGACGCCGTGCAAGGCGGCACGCCCACCACCCCCATAGATCCGCGCAGCTTCGATTCCTTCGCGAGCTTTTATCCGTTCTACCTGGGCGAGCACCGCAACCCTGTTTGCCGCCGCCTGCATTTTGTGGGCTCCAGCCTCACGCTGCTGTGCTTGGCGGCCCTGGTCGCCACGCGCAACCCGTGGTGGCTATTGGCCGGGCTGCTGTGCGGTTACGGCTTCGCCTGGATAGGTCACTTCGGCTTTGAAAAGAACAAGCCCGCGTCCTTCAAGCGGCCGCTTTACAGCTTTATGGGCGACTGGATGATGTACCGCGATATGTGGGTGCAAGCCTTCAAGCGCCTCAAGGGCACTTAAAGGCAGCGTGGGTCGAGGCGGTGGCTAGTGCGGGCCCTGGGGCTGGAAGATGCTGGCCTTGAGCGCCTTCAGGCAGGCCGCGCCGGCGTGCAGCGCGGCTTCATGGGTGGGATAGGGGTGGTCCGAGCCTTCGATACGGACATCGGCGCCGCGCTCGTCGGTGGACAGTTGGGTGACCACCCAGTAAAACAGGCCGGCCGAGGGTTCCTTGACACGGACCGCGAGCGGCCCGGGCTGTAGGGGAAGCGTTGGGGGCATGGCGCTCATAAAGTCCTCCCCAGCTCATTGCTCACGTCCTTGGCGGCGGGGCCGACTTCGGCCACGGCCACGCGCAATTCCAGTTCGCTGCAGGCCAGCGCGGCGACCCAGTAGTTCAAGGAGGCTTCCTGGTTGATGTCGATGGGCTCGTTTTTCAGGGACGCATCGGCGATCGGATAAGCAGGTGGTGTCACGGTTTTCTCCGGCTAGGGTTGAGGGATGCGGGGAATCTTGGCCCGTGCCGCACCTGCGCCTTGTAAGAATCCGACCCGCCCGCTTGAAGTCACGGCCGAACAAAAGCAACGAAACGTGGCTGAGGTGACGAAGGCTTAACAACCTTGACAAAAGGTTGACGCTTTTAAAACCTCTGCTTATTAGCTTCTGCCCGAACCAGGGCGCGCAGGCCTGAGCCTGTTTTGCACCACATTACGCGCCGCCGGCCTCCGTGCAAGGCTCAGGCGCCGGGCTCGCCGTCCACACGTATGCCGAGCTGCTTGATCTTGACGCGCTGCTCCACGGCGTGGCTCCACTGCTCGAAGTCTTCGTTGGTAGGCGCGGGGCCGCTGCCGGTCTGGTAGGCCCACATCTTGGCGGTCAGCTTGTCATAAATCTGCTTGGCATCGCGCTGCGCCTGCCGCTCCTGGGCAATGGCGCCGTCAAGCTTTTCCCGGGCGTTGGTTTTTGCTGGCATCTTTCTGTGCATTGAAAAACAAGGGGGTTTGATTTTGTTACGGCGCCTTGTCGCGAACAAGAATTCCCCTGGCGGTTTATCGGTTTTTTGGGGTAAGTGCTTTACAGCGCGTCACGCAGCCGCAACTCGGGCCAGCGGGCTTTTCGCCACAGGCCCTGCACCGCCTCGGCCTTGTCGAGCAGCAGCTCCTGCATCAGCGGCTCCAGGGGCGTGGCATCGGGGTCGGCCAGCAGCAGGAAGCGGGCCTCGTCCTCGCCCTCCGATTCGTTGAGCTGGCCCACCCAATCCAGCGCCACCAGGGTTTCCAGCACCGGCTCGAGTTGCAGGCCATCCACCTGGAGCCGCTCGGCCAGCTGCGAGGCGCTCAGGCCTTTTCGCGGCGTCGACAGCGCCTTGTGCAGCTGCTGCAGCACTTCGACGGCAAGCTGGAAGTACCAGCCGTGCGCGCTGCCGCGGCGCGCCACGCCGGCCAGCAGGCTGGGCAGGTAGGCGGCGATCACCGCGCCCATCAGCACGATGACCCAGGAGACATAAATCCACACCAGCAGGATAGGCAGGGTCGCGAAGGCGCCATAGACCAGCGAATAAGTGGGCACCGCGCCCAGGTAAAGGCTGAGCGCGCGCTTGGCGACCTCGATGCCGGCTGCGACAAACAGCCCCCCCGCCCAGGCATGCGACCATTTCACAAAGGTGTTGGGCACATAGCGGTACATCGCCGCCATGCCGCCGGCCACCAGGAAAAACTGCAGGACGCTGAGCAGGAAACGCAGGCTGACCGGCAAGGCGCCCACCAGGCCGCCCGAGGCCGACAGCACATAGGAGGTGACCGCCAGGCTGGCCGCCAGCAGGAGCGGCCCCAGCGTGATGGCGGCCCAATAGATCAGCACCCGCTGGGCCAGCGATCGCGCCTTCTTGACGCGCCAGATGCCGTTCAGGGTGCGGTCTATGGTGAGGATGAGCGCGATGGCCGTGACCAGCAGCACGGCCAGGCCGGCAATGCCCAGCTTGTTGGCCTGGCGGCTGAACTGCGTGAGGTAGCCCAGCACCTGGCGCGCGATGTTGTCGGGAATCAGGCTCTGCACCAGCCAGGCCTGCAGCGCGCCCTGCAGCTTCGAAAACATCGGGAAGGCCGTGAAAATCGCCAGCGCCACGGTGAAAAAGGGCACGAGCGCGATCGAGGTGGTGAAGGTCAGGCTGCTGGCCGTCAGGCCCATGTGGTCTTCGCGGAAACGGTCGCGCAGGGTCAGCGCGGTGCCGCGCCACGGGAAGCGCGACAGGTCGGCCAGGAGGTCCTGCAGGTATTGCTGGAATTTCATCCCCGGTATCATGCCATTGACATTTGGATTTCCATGAACAAAACAGAGCAAATAGACCTTACCCGCCGCCTGGCGCTGGCCAGCCTGCTGGGCCTCATCGTGCTGGGCCTGGCCTGGGAAATGTGGCTGGCGCCCATACGGCCGGGCGGCTCGCTGCTGGCGCTCAAGGTGCTGCCGCTGTGCATACCGCTGGCCGGTGTCCTGAAAAACCGCATGTACACCTACCGCTGGCTCAGCCTGCTGGTGTGGCTGTATTTCACCGAGGGCGTGGTGCGGGCATGGAGCGACCGCGCGCCGGGCAACTACCTGGCCCTCATTGAAGTCGTGCTGTGCCTGGCGCTGTTCGCGGCCTGCGCGCTGCATGTGCGCGTGCGCCTGAAAAATACCCCGGCCCCCTCAACCCCCTAACCTGAAACCGAACACCGTGAGCACGCACAACCCCCTGATCGAATCCCTGCGCCAGATCGTCGGCGCCACCAACGTCCTGACCGACGGCGACCTGACGCCCTGGGTGCAGGACTGGCGCAAGCGCGAAACCGGCAAAGCCCTGGCCGTGGTGCGTCCCGGCTCCACCCAGGAAGTCGCGGCCGTGGTGAAAGCCTGCGTAGCGGCGCGCGTGAGCATCGTGCCGCAAGGCGGCAATACCGGCATGGTGGTGGGGTCCACACCGGACGCCAGCGGCACGCAGGTCGTGCTGAGCCTCACGCGCATGAACAAGGTGCGCACGCTGGACGCCGGCAACCTGACCATCACGGTGGATGCCGGCTGCGTGCTACAAAACCTGCAGGAAGCCTGCGAAAAAGCCGGTTTCCTGTTTCCCCTGAGCCTGGCCTCGGAGGGGAGCTGCACCATAGGCGGCAATCTGGGCACCAACGCCGGCGGCACCCAGGTCGTGCGCTACGGCAACACGCGTGACCTCTGCCTGGGGCTGGAAGTCGTCAACGCGCAAGGTGAAATCTGGGACGGCCTCACGGGCCTGCGCAAGGACAACACCGGCTACGACCTGCGCCACCTGTTCATAGGCAGCGAAGGCACGCTGGGCGTGATCACCGGCGCGACCATGAAGCTCTACCCCATGCCCAAGTCCCAGCTCACCGCCTTTGCCGCCGTGCCCTCGCTGGAGGCCGCCGTGCAGTTGCTGGGCCTGGCGCATGAACACCTGGGCTCGGGCCTGACCGGTTTTGAGGTCATGGGCCAGTTCGCGCTGGGCTTGGTGGCCAAACATTTCCCGCAGCAGCGCGTGCCCTTCTGGCAGGAACATGCCTGGTGCGTGGTGCTGGAGAACTCGGACAACGAATCGGAAGCCCACGCGCGTGAATGCTTCGAGCGCCTGCTCGAAGCCGCCATGGAGGCCGGCTGCGTGGCCGATGCCGTGGTCGCCGAGAGCATGGCGCAAGCCCACGCGCTGTGGCACATCCGTGAAAGCATCCCGATGGCGCAGGCCGAAGAGGGCCTGAACATCAAGCACGACATTTCGATCAATGTGTCGCGCATTCCCGAGTTCGTGGCTGAAACCAATGCACTGCTGCTGCAGCGCTTTCCGGGCGCGCGCATGGTCGTCTACGGCCACTTGGGCGACGGCAACCTGCATTACAACGTGCAGGCGCCGGAGAACGAAGACCAGGCGCGTTTCCTGAACGAAAAAGAGCATCCCATGAATGCCCTGGTCTACGAGGCGGTAGACCGCTACCGGGGCTCCATCTCGGCCGAGCACGGTGTCGGCAGCCTCAAGGTCGACACGCTGCCCAAGCACAAATCGCCCGTGGCGCTGGACATGATGCGCGCCATCAAGCAAGGCCTGGATCCGCTGAACCTGATGAACCCGGGCCGGGTGCTGAAGGCATAATTAAAGGCCTTTCCCGGCCGCCTTTGCGCCGGCCGCAGCATACCCCCCCGACTCAAGCCGACTGGTTTCCAATGACCCGCCCCATACGCTCCCAATACGAAGATTTCATGCGCCATGTGGACACCCACGGCGTCTTCAAGGCAGACCGCACCGGCACCGGCACCAAAAGCGTGTTCGGCCACCAGATGCGCTTTGACCTGAACGAGGGCTTTCCGCTGGTGACCACCAAGAAGGTGCACCTCAAATCCATCGTCCATGAGCTGCTGTGGTTTTTGCAGGGCTCCAGCGACAACAACTGGCTCAAGGAACGCGGCGTCACCATCTGGGACGAATGGGCGCGGCCGGACGGCGACCTGGGCCCGGTTTACGGCGTGCAGTGGCGCAGCTGGCCCACGCCCGACGGCGGCCACATCGACCAGATCAGCGAAGTCATCAAGACGCTCAAGACCAACCCCGATTCGCGGCGCATCATCGTGAGCGCCTGGAACGTGGCCGACCTCTCCAAGATGGCGCTGATGCCCTGCCACGCGTTTTTCCAGTTCTATGTGGCGCCCTCCGAGGTGCAGGGCCAGCCCGGCAAGCTGAACTGCCAGCTGTACCAGCGCAGCGCCGACATCTTCCTGGGCGTGCCCTTCAACATCGCCAGCTACGCCCTGCTGACGCATATGGTGGCGCAGCAGTGCGACCTGGGCGTGGGCGACTTCATCTGGACCGGCGGCGACTGCCACATCTACAGCAACCACCATGAGCAGGTCGCGCTGCAGCTGAGCCGCCAGCCCTTCCCCTACCCGACGCTGCGGATCAAGCGCAAGCCTGAAACTATCTTCGACTACCAGTTTGAAGACTTCGAGTTCCTGAACTACCAGCACCACGACGCCATCAAGGCGCCGGTGGCGATCTAGAACACGAAGGCCGCGCATGACACGCATCCACATGATCTTCGCCCGCGCCGCCAACGGCGTGATAGGCCGCGACAACACCATCCCCTGGCGCCTGCCGGAAGACATGGCGCGCCTCAAACGCCTGACCACCGGCTGGCCGGTCATCATGGGCCGCAAGACCTGGGATTCGCTCCCACCCAAATTCCGCCCTCTGCCGGGCCGCGCCAACATCGTCATCACGCGCCAGGCCGGCTGGAAGGAAGCCGGCGCCGAGACCGCGGCAAGCCTGCCCGACGCGCTGGCGCTGTGCGCGGCTTCCGAAGAGGTGTGGATCCTGGGCGGCGCGCAAATTTACGCGCAGGCGATGCCGCTGGCACACCGCATCGAAGTCACGGAGATTGCGGAAAATATCGAAGGCGACGCCTTCGCGCCGACGTTGGGCCCCGAATGGCGGCAAACGGCGCGTGAGGACCATGTGTCGGCCACGGGGATGAAGTTCAGCTTCATCACCTACGAAAAATAAACCATCCACAACCCACAATAACATGAGAGGGAATTGATATGTCAGGAGGCGGATTTCACGTGCACGGGCCCCACGACCATGAGCTTGAGCACGCGGCCCAGGGCGGCCATGGCGGACATGAAAGCGGCGGCGGCATGATCGCGCAGATCGCGGTGATCACGGCCATCATCGCGACCGTGGGCGCCATCTTTGCCTACATGGGCGGCGCCACGCAGGCCAATGCGGGCCTGTACAAGAACAACGCGGCCATCAAGAAGACCGAGGCCTCCAACCAGTGGAATTACTTCCAGGCCAAAAGCACCAAGCAGTCGCTGGCCGAGCTGGCCCGCGACCTGGCGCCCGAAGACAAAAAAGCCGGCTACCAGGCCAAGGTGGACCGCTATGAAAAAGAAAAAAACGAGATCAAGGTGATCGCCGAGAAGCTCGAAGCCGAATCCGCCGTCTGGGACAAATCCTCGGATGAGCAGATCCACCAGCACCACCGCTGGGCGCAGGCCACCACGGTGCTGCAGGTGGCGATCGCCCTGGCGGCCATCGCCCTGCTGACGCGCAAAAAATGGCTGGAATACGGCATGTTCGCCGTGGCCGGCGTGGGCCTGGTGGTGGGTGTGCTGGCCGTACTGCATATCTGATCACCGCTAACACCCTTTTCCGGGGCTGGAGCATGAAACCATGAAGATCTCAACCTGGAACGTCAATTCGCTGACCGCGCGGCTGGCGCATGTGCTGGACTGGCTGGCCGCCAATCCCGTCGACGTGCTGTGCCTGCAGGAACTCAAGATGACGGACGACAAGTTCCCGCTGGAGGCGCTCAAGGCCGCGGGTTATGAAGCCGCCGCCTTCGGCCAGAAGACCTACAACGGTGTGGCCATCCTGTCGCGCGCGCCGATGCGCGAGGTGGTGAAAAACATTGTCGGCTTTGAAGACGAACATTCGCGCGTCATCGCCGCCACGGTGGACGGCCCCGCGGGGCCTGTGCGCGTGATGAACGGTTACTTCGTCAACGGCCAGGAGCCTGGCAGCGAAAAGTTCGCCTACAAGATGCGCTGGCTGGACGGCCTGCAGGCCTATGTGCGCGCCGAGATGGCAGCCCACCCGCAATTGGTGCTGCTGGGCGACTTCAACATCGCGCCGGAAGACCAGGACTCCTTCGACCCGGAAGGACTCAGGGACACCATCCACCACACCAAGGAAGAGCGCGAACATTTCCGCCAGCTGCTGGCGCTGGGCCTGACCGACAGCTTTCGCATGTTCGAGCAAGCGCCCAAAAGCTATTCATGGTGGGACTACCGCATGTTGGGCTACCAGAAGAACCGGGGCCTGCGCATAGACCATATCCTGGTCAGCGAGGCACTGAAGCCGCAAGTGAAGGGCTGCAGCATAGACCGCGTGCCGCGCAAATGGGAAAAGCCCAGCGACCATGCGCCTGTGACAGTGGAACTGAACAGCTAAACACCCCCGTCCGGACTCACTTCGTGTAGTCCGTTCCCCCCTCAAGGGGGCGGCGCCTGGGGCCGGCAAAGCCGGACCCTCGGCCCCCACTGGTGAAGACCCCAGCACTGGTTACGCCAATGAACTCTTAAACCCAGCCGGGGCCGCGGAACCGGCTTTGCCGGGCCGCAGGCGCAGCGGCCCCCTCGGGGGGCAGGGAGCTACACGCAGTGAGCGACCGTGGGGGCCATCTACTCCAGATGGAGCTCCTGAATCTTCCGCGTGATGGTGTTCCGGCCTATGCCCAGCTTCTGTGCGGCCTCGATGCGGCGCCCGCGCGTATTGGCCAGCGCGGTCTGGATGAGCTTGGATTCAAAGCGGCGCGTGAGCACGTCCCACACATCGCTGCGACCGGTGGCCAGCAGGGCCAGGGCTTCGGCTTCAAGGCCGCTTTCCCAGTTCTGCCCCACGCCGGCCACGACCGGCAGGGCCGCCTCGGGCGCGGGCCCCGGCAAAACCTTGTCGCTGCTTGCCGCCCATTCGGTACGGACAGCGTCCGATTTTTCAGCCGCGGCAAGAGGTTTTCCAGGCTCGGGAATCATGCCCAGCACTTCCGGAGGCAGGTCCTTGGGCTCTATCACCTGGGCCGGCGCCATGACGGTCAGCCAGTGGCAGATGTTCTCGAGCTGGCGCACGTTGCCGGGAAAACCGAAATTGCTCAGCAGCTGCAGGGCCGTATCGGAAATCCGCTTGGGCTCGACGCCGAGCTGCTTGGCGCTTTGCTGCAGGAAATGGCGCGTCAGCATGAAGACGTCTTCACGCCGCTCGCGCAGCGCGGGCAGGCGCAAACGGATCACGTTGAGGCGGTGGAACAAGTCCTCGCGAAAGCCGCCTTCCTTGACGCGCTGCTCCAGGTCCTGGTGGGTGGCGGCGATCACGCGCACATTGGCTTTGACGGCGTTGTGCCCGCCGACGCGGTAGAAATGGCCGTCGCTGAGCACACGCAGCAGGCGCGTCTGCAGGTCAAAGGGCATGTCGCCGATTTCGTCAAGGAACAGCGTGCCGCCTTCGGCCTGCTCGAAGCGGCCGCGCCGCATGGTCTGCGCGCCGGTGAAGGCACCGCGTTCATGGCCGAAAAGTTCGCTCTCGAGCAGATCCTTCGGGATCGCCGCGGTATTGATCGCGACAAAAGGCCCGCTGGCGCGCGGCGAGTGTTTGTGCAGCGCGCGCGCCACCAGCTCCTTGCCGGAGCCCGACTCGCCGGTGATCATCACCGTCACCATGCTCTGGCTCAGGCGCCCGATGGCGCGGAACACGTCCTGCATGGCCGGCGCCTGGCCCAGCATTTCGGGCGCGGAAGCCATGCGCTCCTCGGCCACCTCTTCGCGCTGGCTTTCTTCCACCGCGCGGCGAATCAGCTCGACCGCCTTGGGCAGGTCAAACGGCTTGGGCAGGTATTCAAAAGCTCCGCCCTGGAAGGCAGAGACCGCGCTGTCCAGGTCGGAGAAGGCCGTCATGATGATGACCGGCAGGCCGGGCAGCTTTTCCTTGACCTTTTCCAGCAAGTCCAGGCCGGAGCCGCCCGGCATGCGGATGTCGCTCACCAGGATTTGCGGGCCGTCCTCTTCGGTTGCGTTCTCCAGCGCGGCAAGCACTTCGCGGGGGCTGGTGAAACTGCGCGTGGGAAGGTCCTCGCGAAGCAGGGCCTTTTCCAGAACAAACCGGATGGACTGGTCATCATCAACGATCCAGATCGGTTTCATGTATGCAGTCCCTTTTGTCATGCTTTCAGCGCGTGGCCCTTCTGGGGAGCCTCCGCGCGGATCGCGTTATGTATCAATCATGCGGTGGACAGCTTTCAAGGTAGCGGTATGAGCAGCTTGAAATCCGTACGGCCCGGCACACTGTCGCACTCGATCAAACCGTGGTGTTGCTGCACAAAGGTTTGCGCCAATGTCAGCCCCAGCCCCGAACCGCCCTCGCGCCCCGAGACCAGGGGATAGAAGATGCGGTCTTTGATGGAGTCCGGCACACCCGGTCCATTGTCGATAACATGCAATTCCAGTGCCAAGCGATAGCGCTGCTTGCCAAAAGTTACCTGCCTGGCGATTCTGGTTCTGAAAGTGATCTGCGCCTTGCCCGCCGCGATGAGTTCGGCGAGCGCCTGCGCGGCGTTGTGGGCGATGTTCAGCACCGCCTGGATCAGCTGCTCGCGGTCGCCGCGGAAGTCGGGGATGGAGATGTCGTAATCCCGCGTGACCTTCAGGCCTTTGGGAAACTCCGCCAGGATCAGCGAGCGCACGCGCTCACAAACCTCGTGGATATTCACGTCACCCACCAGGTGCGGGCGGCGGTGCGGCGCCAGCAGGCGGTCGACCAGGGTCTGCAGCCGGTCCGCCTCATGGATGATGACCTGGGTGTATTCGGTCAGGTCCTTGCCGATTTCCATCTGCAGCAGCTGGGCCGCGCCGCGAATCCCGCCCAGCGGGTTCTTGATTTCATGGGCGAGGTTGCGTATCAGCTCCTTGTTGGCCTGCGCCTGGTCTATCAGGCGCTCTTCCCGTTCCTGCTTGGCCTGCTGCTCCAGCGGCAGCAATTCCACGATGGCTTCGCCCGGGGTGTCGGTTTGCGCCACCACCACGTGGACCGGTAGCGGCTCATGGTTCAGGCGCCGGAGCCAGGCGTCGTAGCGCAGGGCGGCGAATTCGTTGCTGCCGGCGCCTTCGAGCGCGTTTTGCAGGATCAGCGGCTCGGTGAAACAGTCGGGCAGCTGCGAGCCCTCGATGGTTCGCCGGGAAGTGCCCAGCGCGTCTTCGAGCGCGGCATTGGCAAACACCACGGTGCCGTCGGTACGGACGACAGCCACCAGCGTGGCCAGCAGGTCGAAGGCCTGGAAACGGGGAAGCCCCGAAACCGGGGCAGAGGAGGATGGGGTGCGGATGGAGGGCTTGTTCAAGCCATCCATTTTCACCCAGAAGCGGGCCTTGCGCGCTTAATTAAGGGCGGGAGCGGCGACCGAAGGAAGCCGGGATATCTCGCGCTTGAGGCCGGCGATGTCGCTCTGGTTGCGGGCGATGTTTTCCTTGAGTTCGGCCACACGGTCCAGGTAGCGCTGGTAGTTGCGGCCCTCAATGCCCTGCTTCTCGGGTTCACCGTTGTTGTACTCTTTTTGCTGCTCGGCCAGTTTGGCTTCGGCTTTTTTCAGCTCGGCTTCCAGGATGGCGCGTGAATCGCTGTCGCGGGCACGCTGCTCGGGACTGCCGTCGGTGCGCGGTCCACCCGCGGCCGCCACGCGGACCGCGGGCTTGGGTGTGGTGCTCACCGGCGTACTCGCCACAACCGTGACATTGCCGCCCGAGACCAGCTTGCAGCTGCGCGTCTGCGCCTCTTTGGCGTTGTTGATGTATTCAGGCGTGGAGCCCCCGAGGCCGGCACAGCGGTAAACCTGCTGCGCCCATGCGACATTTCCCGCGCTGGCCAGCAGCAGGGACAAGGCAGAAAGCAAAAAGGTGTTTTTCATGGAGAACTCCCAATGCCGGTAGGGCAAGGACGGTCTATCAGTATGCGGCAAAGGGGGGAAAATACAAAGCCAGCACACCTACAAGTGCCGGGGGCAATAAAAAAGGACGGCATATGCCGTCCTTTTTTGGCCACAGACTGTAAATAAAAACAGTGGGCGGCTACGCTGCTTACAGCGAGTAGTACATGTCGTACTCGACCGGGTGCGGTGCCATGCGGAAACGCGTGACTTCGCCCATCTTGAGCTCGATGTAGGCGTCGAGCATGGAGTCGGTGAACACGCCGCCCTTGGTCAGGAAGCCGCGGTCCTTGTCCAGGTAGTCCAGCGCCTGGTCCAGGCTGTGGCACACGGTCGGGACTTTTGCGTCCTCTTCCGGCGGCAGGTGGTACAGGTCCTTGGTGGCGGCTTCGCCCGGATGGATCTTGTTTTCCACGCCGTCCAGACCGGCCATCATCAGGGCCGAGAAGGCCAGGTAAGGGTTGGCCGATGGATCAGGGAAGCGCGCCTCGATGCGGCGGCCCTTGGGGTTCGCCACGAACGGAATGCGGATCGAGGCCGAGCGGTTGCGCGAGCTGTAAGCCAGCTTCACCGGGGCTTCGAAGCCGGGCACCAGGCGCTTGTAGCTGTTGGTGCCGGGGTTGGTGATCGCGTTCAGGGCACGGGCGTGCTTGATGATGCCGCCGATGTAGTGCAGCGCGAAGTCGGACAGGCCTGCGTAGCCGTCGCCGGCGAACAGGTTCTTGCCGTCCTTCCAGATCGACTGGTGCACGTGCATGCCCGAGCCGTTGTCGCCAGCGTAAGGCTTGGGCATGAAGGTGGCGGTCTTGCCGTAGGCGTTGGCCACGTTCCAGACCACGTACTTCAGGACCTGGGTCCAGTCGGCGCGCTGGACCAGCGTGCTGAACTTGGTACCGATTTCGTTCTGGCCGGCGCCCGCCACTTCGTGGTGGAACACTTCGACCGGGATGCCCAGCGATTCAAGGATCAGTGCCATTTCGGCGCGCATGTCCTGCGTGCTATCGACCGGGGGCACGGGGAAGTAGCCGCCCTTGACGGTGGGACGGTGGCCGCGGTTGCCGCCTTCGAGCTGCTTGCCGCTGTTCCAGGGGGCTTCGTATTCGTCGATGGCGAACATGACGTTGCCGGGCTCGTTGCTCCAGCGCACGCCGTCGAAGATGAAGAATTCGGGTTCGGGACCGAAGTAGGCGGTGTCGCCCAGGCCGGAAGCCTTGAGGTAGGCTTCGGCGCGCTGCGCGATGGAGCGCGGGTCACGGTCATAGGCCTTGCCGTCGCTGGGCTCGACCACGACGCACTGCAGGAACAGCGTGGTTTCTTCGAAGAAGGGGTCGATGTTGGCCGTGTTCGGGTCGGGCATGAGTTGCATGTCCGAAGCCTCGATGCCCTTCCAACCGGCGATGGACGATCCGTCGAAAGCGTGGCCCGACGTGAATTTGTCTTCGTCAAAATGGGACACGGGCACGGTCACGTGCTGCTCTTTGCCCCGGGTGTCGGTGAAACGGAAGTCAACGAACTTGACTTCGTTTTCCTTGACCATTTTCATGACGTCTGCGACGGTCTTTGCCATCAAAATCTCCTGTGCTGGATGGGTGGTTGAAAAATTGTCTTCGGGCTCTTGAATGCACTTTTTGTGCCAAAGCCATTGGCCGTTCGCTTTCCTGCCAAGCCTCGGATTGTGCCGTCATCTGGCCTCGGTTCCAGCCCCGCGGAGGCTGAAAAGAGAAAAAACACTGTCTGGTAACACATGCACAATTAGAGTGCATCACCATAAATGCACTGATTTAGTGCGAAAAATCAACGCACCAATTCAGGGCCGAATTTGAGGTCGAATTTGTGCAGCCCGGCCAGCATGGCCGGGTAGGCCAGGTTAACCGCCTCGGGCGCGCCTTTGACGCCCAGCTCGATATGGCGGCCGTATTCGGGGTGGTCCACGCTGGGCAGGCTGAAGACCTTGACGCCGGCGTGCGCCGCCTCAATCGCGAGCATCAGCGGCGTGAGCATGGCTTCCATGGACCCAAAAATGATCACCGATTTTTCGGTGTGAGGCGACTTTTGGTGCAGGTCGGTATACAGCGTGTCGAGCGCCCATTCGATCATCGGCCAGGCCATGACCGGAAACCCGGGCACGAAGTGGACCGCGCCCTGCCCCGCGCGGCAGGTAAAGCCGGGGATCTTGTTGTAGGGGTTGGGAATGATCTCCGCACCCACCGGAAACACCCCCATGTTCAGGCGGTGGATGTTGTCGTCGCGGTCGGGCTCATAGGGCGTGCCCTGCTCCTTGGCCACGTCGGCCATGCGTTCGAGGATCAGGGTTTTGGCCGTGGGATGCAAGGCCAGTTCGGCCCCCAGCGCCTTGGCCGCGCACTGCCGGGTGTGGTCGTCGGGCGTGGCGCCTATGCCGCCGCAGGAAAACACCACGTCGCCGTTTTCGCGGGCCGCCGCGAAAGCGCGCGCCAGCGTGGCGGTGATACGCGCCGGGTCGTCGCCCACGTAGTCGGCATAGGCCAGTTGCAGGCCTCGCGCGCCCAGCAGTTCTATGGTTTTGGGCAGGTGTTTGTCGGCGCGTTTGCCCGAGAGGATTTCATCGCCGACGATGATGAGGCCGAAGTGAGGGGTCATGCTGTGGAGGGTTCAAGGCAGGGGTAAGTCGGGCTTGCCGCCCAGAGAGCCGAAGCTGGGCGCCGGCCCGGGCAGGGCCTCGGGCGCCAATTCGGCCGCCGTTGTCGCGACCTCGGCCTGGACCAGCGGGTCGGGAGCCAGCGCATTGTTTCGTTTGCGAAGCTGCTCCAGCGCGGCCAAGGTGTAGTGGGCAAACCAGAGCGAAGAAAAAGCGAACACCAGGGTGTAGATCCAGATGGCCACCGGCACCAGCAGCGGCGCCATGGCGACGAACATGGCGCCTGAGGCCCAGATCAGGCTGGGCGCGGCGCCCAGGTAGCCGCTGAGCACGCCTATGGCCAGCAGCGGCATGCGGTGTTCCTTGAAAATCTGCCGCCGCTCCTCGCTGCTCGCGTGGTCGACCATAGCGTCGTAGGACATCACGCGGTAGGTCAACCAGCCCCAGATCAGCGGCGGCAGCACCAGGATCAAGGGTGGGATCAGCCACAGGGGAATCGACACGACCAGCGCCAGGACCGCGAGCAGTGTCGAGCCCAGCGACCAGAACAGGCTGGCCATCATGGAGCCGCCCAGCTTGCGCTCGAGCTGGGGAAAGCGCCGCTCGGCCACCAGCGACACCATGGCCGGCGTCATGAGTATGGCCACAAACAGCAGCGAAACAATCACGATCACGGGAATGGCCAGGAACAGCAGCAGCGCGGGTGCCAGCACCATGCGCAGGCTGCTCAGCCCCAGCGTTTCGAGCCAGCGCACCAGGCTGTTGACGAGCTCGTAGTTGCTGATCTGGGAGCGGATGGCCTCGACCGCGTCGCTCCAGAAAAAATAGCCCAGCCCGAGCGAAATCGCGACCATGATGACCAGGGGCAGCACCGACAGGGCAATGACCCGCGGGTGCAGGCAGTACATCGCGGCACGCCAAAAAGCATCAAGAAGTTTGCTCATAAACCGAGGATACCCCGACTCGGCGACAGGCAGATGGCAGGCTCAGGCTTTACCGAAGAGGCGCTTCAGGCCAATCCATTGTTGCGACCAGAAACCTTTGCCGTAGTCGCGGTTGGCCTCCACCTGGTCGCGAACGCCTGTGGGGTCGTAACGCTGCTCAAAATTGGCGGTGCCGAACAGCACGTCCCACCACGGCAGCAGCACGCCGAAGTTATGCCCGCCCAGGACGGTGCGCTGGGCCTTCACGGTCTCGTGCCCTATGCCTATGCTGTGGTGCAGCCGGTGAAAGCGCGGGCTCACCCACAAGCGCTCGCCGATGCGGCCGAACCAGATGCGCACATTGGCATGCTGGAAGCTTTCGCTGAGCTGGGTGAAGGCCACGATGGCGATGAACTGGCCGGGCGGCACGCCTATGAGTTGGGCCACCACTACCACGATGGAGTCAACGAGGATGTCGTCGAGCAGGTGGTTGCGGTTGTCGCTCCACATGGTCATTTGCCGCTGCGCATGGTGCAGCGAATGCAGGCGCCACCACCACTCGATCTGGTGCTGGCCGCGGTGCGTCCAGTAAGCCACGAAGTCGAACACCACCAGGTAAATCAGCAGGCTGACCACCGCATGGTCGGTGACGCCGGGCCAGAGCTGGTCGAGGTGGAAGGTACCGTAGCCGGCGGTGCGCAGCGCGCCGAAGGCTTCGTCGAACCACGGGTCCAGCGTGAAGAACAGCGCGATACGGAACAGGCCCAGCCGGTGGATCAGTGTGTACAGCACGTCGGTGCGTATGGTGGCGCGGTCGGTGACCGGCTCCACCGGCCGCCAGCGCTGCAGCGGGCCGACGAGGGCCAGCAGGATCAGCACCTGGATCACGCCCACCATGAACCAGGCGGTGGCGTCGTAGCCGTCTTCGAGCAGGTTGCCCATGCCCAGCGCGAACATGGCCGGCTGCACGGCGGCCTCGAACAGCCATTGCTGCGCCGCCGAAAAAAGATCGCTGAACCCGTCCATGCCGTTTATTTTGCAGGCTTGGCCGGGGCCGGGCCGGACTGCGCCTCAATCCAGTCCTTGTACTGGGGATGCTCGCGCAGGGTCTTGAAGCAAAAGCCGCGCGACTGCAGGCCGGTGATCAAGGGCTCCAGCACCTTGGGCGCCCAGGGGTCCTTGCGCGACCAGATGCCCAGGTGCGCCAGCAGGATGTCGCCGGAGCGCAAGTCGCGCAGCGCCTTCTTGAGTAAAAAATCGTTGGGATATTTTTCGCTGGCCAGTTCGTCGCCCAGGAAACCCGCGGGCGACCAGCCCACATGCTCATACCCACAGGACTTGGCGGTGGCCAGCAGCGCAGGCGAAGTCTTGCCGCCCGGCGCCCTGAAAAGCGGCAGCGTTTTTTTGCCGGTGATGGCTTCCAGGCGTTTGGCCGACTTGCCGATTTCTTCGCAGTACTGCGCGGCCGTCCAGGTCAGGTCCTTGCCTTCCGACGGGCCCGCGGAGGGTCGCATCTTGAAGCGGGGAGGCTCACCACCCGCCACCGGCAGGTCGCCGCGCCAGTACACATGGTCCCAGGTGTGGGAGGCGAACTCATGGCCTTCGGCGGCCCGCGCCTTCCACCACGGAGCCCACTGCGCGCCCAGGCTGCCGTCGCCGGTCTGCGTGCGCTCGTTGGCAGCAAAAAACGTGACCTTGACCTGATGCTTGTTGAGCACCTCGGCCATCATCGGCGCGACGGCCATGTGGCCGGTGTCCAGCGTCAGGTAGACGGGTTTGCAGGGCGCGGCCGCCTGGGCGGGGTGCATACCGACCGCCGCCAGGGCGGCGGCAAGCAGCGCAGCCGCCAGGGCCGGCCTACCTCGGCGAATGGTCGAGCGTCCAGACGCCATGCGGGCTCTTTCCAACATTGACCTGGCGCACCACCTTGCGGGTCGCCACGTCGATCACGGTAAGCTTGCGCGCCCAGCGCGAGGTTACCAGGATCTGCTTGCCGTCGCGACTCACGTCTATGCAATCGGGGCCTCCCGGCGCGGGATAGTTGTCGACCACTTCCAGGGTTTGCAGGTCTATACGGCTGATGGTGTTGGCCACACGGTTGCTGACCAGGATATGGCGCTTGTCGCCGAAGGCGCGAAAGGCATGGGCGCCGGCGCCGGTCTTGATGGACTTGGTGCGCTGCGGCTGGGCGCCGCTCACGTCATAGACCTCAACGGCATCGCCGCCGGTCAAACCGACCAGCATGAATTTGTCGTCGGCTGTGCCGTAGACGTCGGCCGGGATGGAGCCGGTCTTGGTGCGCCACTTGACGGCCTGCGTCGCCAGGTCGATGGCGATCAGCTCATCGCTGTCCTGCATGGTGGAGTAGATCGTGGTGCTTTTGCTGTCTATCCACAAATGGCTGGGCGTCTTGCCGGTGGGCACGCGCTTGGCCAGCGTGATGTCCTTGCCGTCCCATTTGTAAATGTCGATGTGGTTCAGGCGGTTGGCGGCCGTGACGAACCATTTCATGTCGGGCGAAAAACGCAGCTGGTAAGGATCCAGGATGCCGCGCACCGTGCGCTGCACTTCGGCGGTTTTCGGGTCGATAAAGGTCAGCGAATCCGAGAGCGCATTGGCCACGATCACCGATTTTTCGTCGGGCGTGAGGTAAAGGTGGTGCGGCTGCTTGCCGGTGGCGATGCGCCGGGTCTCGGTCCAGGTGGCCGGGTTGATCACGCTGACGGTGTCGTCCAGCGAATTGAGCACAAAGACGGGTGTAGTGATTCCGGAAGCCGCCGGCGGCGCCGCCGTCTGGGCGGCGGCAGGGAAACTCGTCAGGGCGGCAAGGGCGCACAGCCAGGCGGCTGCAAAACGGGCGGGAACATTCACAAAAACGGTCTTTCTAGGTGCAACCGGTTAGTGTACCGGGCGCCGGCGGGGTTCCCATCCCAAAAGGCCCGGAATCCCTGAATCGCCGGCATCCCTTACGATGCGGCGATGAACGTGACCGAGATGCTGGAGATCAACGGCATGCGCCTGGAACTCAGGCGCATCGCCGGGCAGCCCGACTTGGCCCCGATTGTTTTCCTGCACGAAGGCCTGGGTTCGGTCGCCTTGTGGACGCAGCGCGGGCTGGACTGGCCGCAGGCCGTCTGCGCGGCGACAGGCCGGACCGGTATCGTGTATTCACGGCGCGGCTACGGTAATTCCGCGCCCGTGCCCGACGTGCGCGGTAGCGGCCGCTTGCAGCCGGACTACATGCACGGTGAAGCCTGGGAGGTGCTGCCCGCCCTGCTGCAGGCCCTGGACATCAGCCGGCCTGTGCTGCTGGGCCATTCCGACGGCGCCACCATCGCCCTGCTCCACGCCAGCCGCCATCCGGTGTCGACCTGCATCGCCATGGCGCCGCATGTGCTGGTGGAAGACATTGCCGTGCAGGCCATCACCGAAACCCGTACGGCTTTTGAGTCAGGGGGATTGCGCGATCGTCTGGCACGCTACCACGCCGACGTTGACGTGGCCTTCTGGCAATGGAACGACATCTGGCTGTCCGATGCCTTTCGCCGCTTCGACATCCGCGAGGAATGCAGCCGCATCACGGCGCCGCTGTTGCTCATCCAAGGCCTGGACGACGAGTACGGCACGATGCGCCAGCTCGACGAAATCGCACGGGTGGCACCCCATGCCCGGCAGCTGCGGCTGGCGGCCTGCGGGCATTCGCCGCAGCGCGACCAGCCCGGCCAGACCGTGGAAGCGATTACCGATTTCCTGAAGGCCGCGAGCTAAAGCTCAAGCCTCTTTGACCTCGATGTGATAGGTCGCCCAGGGGCACCAGGCAAAGCGCGCGGATATCGGCTTGGCCGCCATCTCGGGGAAACGGTCAGCGTCATACACAGCCCACAGCGGCCCCAGTCCGCCCAGCGACAAAGGCTGGCCGTCCATGTGGGTGGCGACGATAAAGCGGTATTTGGTGAGTTCAGCGGCCGTCACCTGGGCCGCATAGCCGTCCACAGCGCGCACAAACACCGTGGTCTTGTCGGTGAGCTTCACCCCGCTGGCCTTGAGCACATCGGCCAGCAGCGGACCTTTGAGCGTATGCGGCTTGTTGTCGTATTCGAGCGTCGGCTTGATGGTGACGGCCGGCAGCGCGGCCAGGGTGGCGAAGTCAAAGGCCTGCGCCTTGTCGAATTTGATCTTCTGCTTGGCCATCATCTGGTCCAGCGCCGGATCGAGGGCGCCGCGGTTTCCCGCGCCTATCAGCCCGCTGACGGTCAGCACCGTTGGGCCTTTTTGCGCCTTGGGCGCCAGCTGGGCCTGCGCCAGTCCAGGCAGGGCGGTAGCACCCAAGGCTGCCACACCCATAAATTTGCGTTTGTCCATGGATTTCTCTCCCTTTTTTGCAAGTTCTACGCACTGCCGGCGACGGGGTTTCCGTCTAAAAAATCACACTTAGTCACTAATCAAGCTAAAAGCCTTGATAAACCTCAAGACAAAGTAGGCAAATAGTCGCATATTGTAAGTACCCGTAACAACCAGGAGTTCGTCATGTACAGAAACTCGGAATGGTCGCCGGCGGAGCAGCCCCACATGGAGCACATCGCCGAATGGTACAGCCTGTGGTCACGCTGGGTAAACCGGGGGAAACGCCGCATTCCTCAACACTGGCCCCTGCATGCGCGGGTTCTGATGAACAGCGAAGAGCTGCGGGTCTGGCACTGGATGATCAACACCTTTGACGACCACCATGTACTGGTCAAGATGCCGGTGACCCGCTTCACCCGGCCCAACGCCAATGAAAACAGCCTGTACTGGTATGAAATGCTCCAGAACACCACCTGCACATTTTCGGTCTGCGCCAGCGACGGCCATGTGGTCGGCTGCGTGGACGTGCCCAAGTCATTCGGCCTGTCCCGCAAAGCCAGAAACCTGAAAAGCAATTTGCTGGCCCAATGCGGCATTTGTTATGTGGTGCTCAACCCTTCCATGCTGCCGGACCAGGATGCACTCCGCAACGAATTCCTCGGTGAAGAAGCCACCAAAAACCGGCACCTCAAACGTGAAGAGGCGGCCCTCGAAACCGCGCGACTCAGCCTGAAACACACGCTGGCACAACAGCGCCAGATACGCACGCTCATGGACCAGGAGCACACCAGCAGCATGCCCGGCCACTGGCACGACTCCTTCCTCATACAGTCGAATACCCGCCCGGCCGAATTGCGCTAGGCCTGGCCGGCGATGCGCAATGCTCAGCCCGCAATGCGCGCCAGGTCCTGCGCCGTCAGCCAGCGCCATCCGCCGGCCTTGAGGTCGGCCGGCAAATCCAGCGAGCCTATGCGCGAACGGTGCAGGCCGCCCACTTCCTCCACGCGGTTGCCCACGGCCGCGATCATGCGCTTGACCTGGTGGTATTTGCCTTCGGTCAGCGTCAGGCGTAGCTGGTGCTCGCCGGTTTTTTCGCAGGCCGCGGCCCGCACCGGCTTGGGGTCGTCGTCCAGCACCACGCCGGCCAGCAGCTTGGCGACCTGCTTGTCGTCCACCGGGTGCTTGGCCCGCACTTCATAGACCTTGGGCACATGGTGCTTGGGCGAACTCATGCGGTGGATGAACTTGCCGTCGTCCGACAGCAGCAGCAGGCCCGTCGTGTCCTGGTCCAGCCGCCCCACCGCCTGCACACCGGCCGCCGCGCCGCCGCCACGCTGCCGTATCGGCGCCGGCAGCAGCGTGTAAATGCTTGGGTAGGCGCTGGGCTTCTGCGAACACTCATAGCCCGCCGGCTTGTGCAGCATCAAATAGGCTTTTTCGTGGTATTCCCAGTCCGTGCCCTGCACAGTGAAGCGCAGGCCTTCAACGGCCTCGAAGTCGGCGGTGGGGTCGTCGCAAGGCTCGCCCGCCACTGTCACATAACCTTGTTGAATCAGCCCCGCGCACACGCGCCGTGTGCCAAAGCCCTGGGAGAAGAGAATTTCCTGAAGTTGCATGCTTGCCATCACGCTATTGTCGCCGGGCGGCGGGCCGGCACGCGCGGCCGGCCTTATTATCGGGAGCGCCCGGGGCACGCCCGGCAGCAATTCAGATCTTCGACTTGCGGTTGTATATGTCACACAGCATGACGTCATAGCCAGCGTGCGGAAACATGGGATGGGAATTCAGCTCAAGCCACCACAGCTGGCCCTGCTCGTCGAGCACGGCGTCCACCGAATAGGCCAGGGGCACAGGCGCCACTTCGCGCAAGGCGGCCCGCATCAGCGTTCCCATCTGCGCGATCTGCTCGCCGCTGCTCGCATTGAGCTCCGCCAGTGCGCTTGTGGTTGTGGCGCCGCCCTGCCGTTTCTCAAAAGTGCGGCCGTACCTGAAGTCGATCCACAGTTCCCGCCCGTGCGGCAGCACGTCTGTCAGCGAGAAGCCCTGATAGGCCACGCAGGATGCCAATATCGCCTTGTCCGCCAGGACATTGGCGCCTATGTCCTGATTGACCTTTGCGTCGGCCAGGGCACCCACCGTTGAAGACCCGTCACCGGTGATCATGGCGTAATCCTGCGTCTCGGCAAAAAAAGCCGTATGTCCCCAGTACCAGATTTTCACGATTTTCCCGGCGACAAACTGCTCATGGAACAAGGCCGCGTCCTGCCCGCCCGGCCCCGGCGGCAGCACCGGCACCGTCGCCTGAAAAGGCCCCTGGATGTCGTAACCGAAAGAGCCCCGGGATTTCTTGCGGATATAGCCCAGGCTTGGCTGCTGGCCAGGCGGCCACAGTTGCGGCGTGCGGACCCCGGCTTCCGACAGGTGCTGCTTGAACAGCAGCTTTTCGGTAGAGAGCCGCGTGGAATAAGGTTTGTAAGGGCGCCATCCGCCAAACGCAATCGCCGAATCCGCCAGGTCCTCGATGTGAACCAGCCTGTCATTGAGGGACGCCGCGAAAATCGGAAAAAACGTGAAGTACAGGTTTGCGCAACGTATTTCCAGCTGCATGGACCTCACGTCCATCTCAACCTTCGCGTCATGCTGGGCCGCCCATCTGCGCACAGCGCGGAAGTGATCAAAAAAAGTGGAAAGAGCCATAAATCGCCAGTCAGTGCCGGTTGCGGAAAGCCGCCGCGCGGCTAGTTAAAAGGATGGGGGAACTTCCCCCCGGGCGCAATTTTTTCACCCATGCCCAATGGCAGGCCGTCGTACCCGAATGCCATCGGAATCGCGCCCGGAACAAGCACCCGCACAGTGCGTATCACCCGGCCGTCAAATGAACGCGGCGCAACCGGATGGGTCAGGTCCACCCAGACTGCCTTGGAGGGCCGGGGCGCGGCGCGCAGCCTTTGCGCCAGGGAGGCCGGCCATTTTTCCTGCAGTTGCGCGAATCCGGTCACTTCGCCGCCCTCGGTGATCGCCGACATCTTTAAATAGTGGGCCGGTTGCCTGTAAAGAAGGCCATGGTCCGCCGGCGTCAGCACGGACTTTGGCGCCAGCCGCTTTGGAGT
>Ga0102587_1000462_pt1 | contig 42804 bp, 80 predicted proteins | sample AraplaF_Col_mTSA_FD_76853 | JGI IMG/M metagenome (GOLD analysis project Ga0102587, IMG submission 76853) | Arabidopsis root microbial communities from the University of North Carolina, USA - plate scrape MF_Col_mTSA (SPADES assembly) (version 2) | ecosystem: Host-associated > Plants > Roots >... | reverse complement strand
CGCGAAATCAAGGCAACGCGCAAGCGGCATGTCTGCGAGCAGTGCAATCGATGGATCGATGCTGGATCTCCAGCGCACTACTCGTTTGGAATCTACGAAGGCAATGCTTACAGCCTTCATACCCATGTCGAGTGCCAAGCGGCGGCAAGAGCCTACGCAGAGCTGAACGACGCTTGGGGTGAAGAATGGCCGTGGTTCCAGCACATGGGTGACGACGAATATGACCACCACGCATGGCTTCTAGAGCATCACCCGATCGTCGCCGAACGACTGAACATCGACATTCCAGATCCTCACGTTTCTTCCTCCCAGGGATCGTGAGTGGCTGGCGCAGGGCTTGGCCCCCTACGACCCTGCGCCAGCGCCTTTATCCGAGGCAGTTCAAACTGCCCGACGATACGAACGGCAAGCGACCCGATCGACTCAAACCCCTCAACCGGGTCGCTTGCATCTTCCAGACCTAGATAGCGGCGGCGGTCGGCCTGGAAACTGAGAATAACGGGAATACCCAGCGGCGGACGCTTGGGCAACGACGATGCCGGAACGCCGGCAAGCATTTTGGCATCGTCGTCTTTGTTTTGAGTGACGCTCTTGTGCATCGGTCTCTCCTTCGAACGAGGAGACTTTCGCACAGGGGCACGCAGATGAACGGAAATAGCGTTTCCAGATCCGGAAAGAACGGTTCCGAGGACAACATGACAAGCATGGCGTTGATTGAAGCAAAAGGCTGGGCTGAGGAACTCATGGACAGTGAGTTTCGCGGCCGTGGCGATAGGGAAAAATCTGCAAGATATCGGCTCTCCAAGAAAACCGGAGTGCCGGAAAGCTATCTCTTCCGTCTTCAATACAAGACGGCCGAGATGAAGGACGTAGCGGGCTCCGTCTATCGCGCTCTGATGATCGCCTATGACACCGCCTGCCGCGCGAACGAGGAAGCGGCGGACAAGTATCGGGCACAGCGCCTGGGACTGCGAGGACAGAATGAAAAGGCTGACGAAAAGCCTGCTTCGGCGGGCGTGGGAATGGATTCGTCTCAAAATTAAGAGGATGCGGAAATGAAGGTTCTGGTCGCCTGCGAATACTCCGGCCGAGTCCGTGACGCCTTCAGAGCACTCGGTCATGATGCCTGGTCGTGCGACATACTGCCGAGCGAGGCGGATCCTACATGGCACATAGAGGCGCCAGTGCAGTCCGTTTTGCATCTGAAGTGGGATCTGATGATCGCGCATCCGCCGTGCACCTACATGGCCAACAGCGGGGCGAAGCACCTCTATCTAGGCATGAAGAAGGAAAACGGCCGCAACGATGAGCGCTGGAAGAGCATGGAGGAGGCGGCAGCGTTTTTTCGTATGCTCCTGAGCGCGAAGATCCCGCACATCGCGATAGAGAACCCGGTCATGCTAGGCCATGCGGTCGGCCTGATCGGTCAGAACTTCACCCAGTCAATCCAGCCGTGGCAGTTCGGCCATATGGAGGTGAAGCGCACATGTCTGTGGCTCAGGAACCTTCCACAGCTAGTCCCCAGCAACAATGTCTACGACGAGATGATGAGGCTCCCCTATGCGGAGCGCGCCAAGGTTCACCACGAAAGCCCCGGTCCCGATCGCTGGAAGAACCGCAGCCGGACCTACGCCGGCATAGCCGAGGCCATGGCCTCACAGTGGGCGCCATACGTCACCGGTAATCTTCAGCAACAGGCAGCCTAACCCCACCACCCCAAAGCATAAACCACCACCCGAGGCGGCGAGATGACAAAGCCAAAGAGACGGAAGCTCAACAAGAATATCATCGTTGCGTTCAACCGGCTGCATCGCAGCGGCCGTCTCCTCTGCCGTCAGTTCTCGCAGAGCGAAGAGGCGAAGACGATCGGCGGTAGCTACATCTACTTCACAGTTCGCGACAATGTGAAATTCCCGACTGGCGTTGGCCGGTTCCTGATCGAGAACGGCTTGGTCATCTCGTCATCTGACGGGCTCTTTGCCGATACGCCACAGACGTTCGAGGCCGTCGATAGGCCAGTTTTCGAACTATTCCGCGAACAATGGGAGGCACCAGCGCCATGAAATTCAGCCTCCAAGACAAGCAAGACGAGATCGACACTATCATATTCAACACCCGCGCCTGGCTGGCCTCATTCGGCGATGGTCCGAAAAAGCGCCCGCAGCATGAGATCGATGTCAAGCAACGCCGCCTCGATGTGCTGAAAGAGGTTCGCGACGACTACGAGATCGCGATCGAGCGGAAACGGGGCGCAGCATGACCAACAAACACTGCGATGTCTGGGAAGAGACCGTCACCTCTGACGATCAGAAGCGCGCGGCTCTGAAAGCTGCCACAAGCAACGGCCTCCAGTGGATCAGCACGTCACACGTTGAAGGCCCTGATGGCTTTATCCCCGGCGCCTATCGGATGAGGTTTGCCGAGCCGCCGCGGCGCAAGCGTGCACCGATCAAGTTCGCCGGCCACGACTACAGGGATAGGGCGCGCCGATGAGACGAGCTTCGAAAAGAGATATCAGCGAGCCCGAGATTGTCAGCGCACTCGTCCAGTGCGGCTTCAGCGTCTATCGGCTCAATCAGCCGGTGGATCTGCTTGTCGGGCATCGAGGCCGCAACTTCCTCGTCGAATGCAAGACCGGCAACAAGGGCTACGGCAAGAGCCTGAATGAAAACCAGCAGGAATTCAACGACGGCTGGCGCGGCTCCAAGGTCGTCAAGCTTTCTAGCGCACAAGAAGCTATCGATTGGGCCGTGGCTGTATCGAGCGGAGAGGTGGCATGACAGTCCGCGCATCGAACTTCGAACTTGTCGCAAACAATTACTATCAGACCGAGGCATGGGCAACGCAGGCGCTTCTGCGCCGCTTCCCGATGACAGGATATCTCGTTTGGGAACCGGCTGCTGGTGGGCACGCTATTGCTGACGTTCTGAGAACGGACGGTGCCAAGGTGTGGACAAGCGACATCGAATGGTACGGCCGCGATCACTGCGAGACATTCGATTTCCTGAACGGCTTTGTTTCCCCACTGCTTTCGGAGCGCCCAGACGCCATTGTCACGAATCCCCCTTACGGCAAGGGCAACCGTCTCGCCGTCCAGTTCTGCGAACTGGCTCTGAAGCGATGTGCTGGCAATGTCGCCATGCTCCTCACGGCCAAATTCGATTTCGGCAAGACGCGCCATCATCTGTTCCGCGACAATGATCGGTTCATGGCCAAAATAAATCTCGTCGATCGCATTAGTTGGGCCGGCAATGGCGAGACGGGAACCGAAGATCACGCTTGGTATGTATGGGGGCCGAAGGGCTCTAGCTACATTGGTCCGCGAATTTTCTACGAGGGAAAACAAGCATGACACGAGAAGACCAATTCGAAACGTTCTGGCGCACCTATCCCCGTCGCATCGGCAAGGGCGCCGCCCGCAAGTCATTCGAGAAGGCCCTGAAGCTAGAAAGCTTCGAAGGCATCATGGCCGGCCTTCAACGCCAACTCGCCTACTACGCCAGCAAGGAACAGCAGTTCATCCCTCACCCGACGACCTGGCTAAATCAGGAGCGTTGGAGCGATGAACCGCAGCCCATTCAAAGCAAATCTGGACGGAGAACGATCAGTGACGCAGCGCGCGACTTCCTCACCAGCAACGATTATCGCGGCGATGCTTTCTGGCTTCCCAGCATCGGCCGGCACTGATCCCGATATGCAGATCAGGGCATATCTTATGGCGTCTGGAGGTATTGAGCCGGAAGCACTGGCGCGAGCCGCCGGCAGGTTCATGCGAGGAGAGGTGGCAAACCACAATAACGCCTTCGCCCCGAGCTGCGCAGAGTTTGCCGAAGAGTGCCGGTTCCAGCAAATGTCGATCGCCGCGGAGCGCCGCCCACGCATCGAGCCGCCCGAGGAGAAGCCACAGCCGAAGGTCTCAAAAGAAAAGATGCAACTGCTCAAGGACGCCACGAATGGCAGCTTGAGCGCCCGGAAGAAGCTTGCGGCGATGTTCCCGGATAATCCGATCATCGCGAGAGCGGCAGAAGACAACGAACAGAAGGACGCAGCAGAATGAGCGAAGACGACGACAATTTCGAAATGCACTCTCCGAGCAAGGGAGAGCCTGGATACAGGAAGCAGGTTGAGATCAGCCAATACGCATACGAGCGCGATCTTGCCCGTCGAGAGCGCGATGAGGCAATAGCCGAACGCGACAGGTTTGCCACCCAGGCAATTAATATCATGGCGCAGCACGACAGACTCAAGCGCGCCACGAAAGCCCTATGCGAAGCCTACTCAGCCTGCAACGGAGAGGATGACGACGCATGGGTTACGGCTCGGCTTCTTTGCATGGACGGGATACCCCAATGACGCAATCTGGGATCACTTGGCCGGACGCCATTTTTGGATCGTCGATTATGTTCGCGATAGCCGTGGTGTTCTGGGCTCTTTCACGAAGCAAGACATGGTAACCAGTGAGGGCAGAATAGCATGAGCGTATCAGCGTTGAGGGAACAGCACGAAAGATACAGAGCAGCCCATGCGCGGCTCTGGAACGCCCCAGCGGCTAAGCTGCCGTTGGTCAAGCCGGTAAAGGTGGTTGAGGACAAGGCGAATTGGCCGGAATGGAAGAGGCGTCAGGTCTCATTTGACAGCCACGTCACTGTGTGGCGATCGGTCGTCCGGTCTTGCCTCGATCGTCTGGCATCAGAGATGAAGTCATCAGTCGGGAAGGGGCGCCCGGTAAAGGCGATCATCCTCGAAGTGCTGGAGAAGTTCCCCGGCGTCAGCTTCGCGGAACTCAAGGGTCCACACCGTGACAGGAACATAGTCCGGGCCCGACAAGTCGCGATGTACGAGGTCTATACCCAGCGCGAAGACATGTCGACGCCGATGGTCGGCAACCTATTCCTGCGCGATCACACGACTGTCCTCCATGCTGTCCACAAGATAAAGGCGATGAAGGCCGCCGGAGAAACGGTCTACCCGCTGGACGAGGGCCTATGAGCGACGTGCACATAACTCCCCGCGAAACCGAGGTCATCAAATGGATAGCGGATGGGAAGACGGCTTGGGAAATATCGACGATCCTTCATCTCTCCGAGCACACGATCCGAAACCACATCGAGAATGCCAGGCGGAAGTTTGACGCCGCCAACACTCCACACCTGATAGCGGCGGCGTTCAGGCATCAGGTCATTTCATAGCGAGGAAACCATGGGCGGCAAGACTTCTTGGTACGCGTTGAGGCTCAAGCCAGGAGCGTCACGGCCATACAGGCACGATGAGCGCATCACAAATATCGAATGGTCACTGAAGCGTGAGGGGATAGACTACTACATGCCGATGGAACTGGCGATGAAGATCCACCATCGTACAAAGAAGACGATCGACAAGCGCTTCCCGCTGATCCCTGGCTATGCCTTCATGCGGGCCATACCGGACGAACAGAACTGGAAGAAGGTCGCCGAATGCGATTTCGTCGCTTCGATCATCGGGGTAGGGGGAACACCGATCCCGCTCCCAACTGCCCAGATCGACCTAATCCAGATGGCAGAGACCAGCCTTCGCGATCTGTATGAGTACCACAAGGCGCTCAGGGCCTATCAGGAAGAGCAACGGCTGCGCAAGGTGACCAGACGTGTCGCCGCTGAACAGTTCCCAGCAGGCGGCGTCGTCACCATCAGCAAGGAGCATAGGCTGTTCGCCGGCCGCCGTGCAACCATCGTCGCAGCCACAGGGCGGAATACGATCAAGGTCATCATCGAGAGGCTAAACGGACTCGCAAACGCAGAGATACCGATCGACCTTGTGGATATGGCGAGCTAACCGTTTGAACCCGCTTGCCATTAACAATGATTTGGTTAATATGTCGGCAGTGATTTGCGAGACGGTTCTGTTGCGGATTTCGCCGCGTCTCTGCTGGTGCTCACAGCCAGCGCATAGAAGAACTGTCTCTGGAGTTTCCCAAGCCAGTCCCAGCCCGTCACCGGATAAACCCGGATGGCGGGCTCTTCATTCCGAGGTCATGAAATGGATTTGACCGACGCCCACATGGATTTCATAAACCGGCTGAGGAATGGGCTATGGCTCCCAACGGCCGATCGGAAGCAGGACCGAATCCGCCAGCAGCTACGAAAGGCTGGGATGATCCAATGCGTAATGAATCCTCGGCGCTGGGTGATAACTGAGTTCGGCCACGATATCCTGCGCCGGGTCGACGAGTTAGCAGCATGACCTTCTGGAAGCGCTATTCCCGCGGCCTCATCTGGCTCACCATCGTCATTGCTGCTCTTGCTGCTGCTTTCGTTCTGTCGGGGTGCCAGACACGGTACGAACCGCCCGGTGAAGGATTGTGGAGAGCGCTGTGAGCGATCGGTTGATCTGCCGCCAGCAATATGAGAATTTCATATGATGCAGATCACCATCAGGCACGAAGAATCTCAGCCAAGCCCGTTCCTGCCGCTCCTCAAGGCTCTGAGATCCAAGGATCTTGAGCTATTCCGCAAGCTCGCTCATCTGCACCCATCGGCATTCTGGGTCGAATGGAAGAAGGTTCACCCCGAGGACTTCCCGCAAGGCGGCGCTTCGCCAGCTGATGCAAGATCGATCGTACCCAAAGAGATATAGGCGCGCGCTATGAACAACGATTTCACCCTGAGACGAGCCAACAACGGTGGATGGGTACTCTCGGAAGGCGTGAATGATGGGTCTTTGTGGCCCATTTATGCATTTTCCTCGACTGAGGATCTGTTGCGGGCTCTTCCTGAGATGCTGGAGAAGAAGCCGGCTGCTGGGTTTCAGCGAGGCGAGCAGTATCTCAACAAAAATAGCGCGCTATAGGCCGGCAGCCTTTCGCAGCGCCTCGTTCATGCGGGTTTGCCAGCCTTCGCCGGTAGATCTGAAATGCTCAATCACCTGAGGATCAAGGCGAAGCGTCAAGAGCTTCTTGGCATTTGGATCTGGCTTTCTGCCGCTTTTGGTCTTCGGAGCCTTCAATGTCCCGTCAGCGGTATGCTGCAGGATAGATGACATCACTTTGTTTTCTGACCTCAACTGCTCTTTTCGAGCCTGAAATTTCTCTGGGCCGTTTGTGAATTTGATGGCCATGGCATTCCTCGCAATTTCGTAACTACGGCATTCTATCCCGTAACTACGGGAAGTCAATTCAGGAGAAATCCATATGGCAAGCGGCATCGACGAGATCAAGCCGGCAGGCTACGTGTGGGCTGTCACACCCAGCGATAGTGCAGAACTGAAAAAGCACACCCGCGCTATCTTCGTTGGTGGCGCCGGCAACATTGCAGTGCGGGCATTCGACCCGGCAACAGATAAACTCGCCGACGTCACGATAACCGGTGTCCTGGCTGGTCAGATCATCCCAGTGCGTACGAAGATGGTTCTCCTCACTGGCACAACGGCGACTAACATCATCGCTCTGGCGTAACACAATTACATTTTGCACCAACCTGAAAGGGAGTGCAGCACATGGCTTTCAAATCAATCGGATGGTCATTTTAAAATGGCCGGCAATGCAAACAGCGGGCGCAAGCAGGAAAAGCCCTTTCGCGATGCTCTCAGGATTGAACTCGCCGCAGCTGAGCTTGACCAGCGTGGGCTTCGCCTCATCGCCAAGAAGCTGATCTCTGCTGCGGAAGAGGGCAAGCTTGATGCAATCAAAGAGCTTGCTGACCGAATGGACGGGAAGTCGCCGCAAGCCATCGTCGGCGATGAAGAGAACCCGCTTGAGGTCATTCACCGTATCGAACGCCACATAGTCCGTGCGAACGCTCCAGATACCAACAGCTGAGGTCTTCGAACCTCTCCTAACCCCATCTCGATACAAAGGCGCAAAGGGCGGGCGCGGTTCAGGGAAAAGCCATTTCTTCGGCGGCCTGATGATCGAGGATCATCTTGCAGAGCGCGGGATGCTTTCTGTCTGCATTCGTGAAGTCCAGAAAACCCTCGCGGACTCATCCAAGCGCCTGCTGGAAAGCAAGCTCGCAGATTTCCGCCTAGGTGAACCGGATGGGTTCAAAGTCTTCCGCGATACGATCGAAACGCCAGGAGATGGTGCGATCATCTTCCAGGGGATGCAGGATCACACAGCGGAATCGATCAAGTCGCTCGAAGGCTTCAAGCGCGCTTGGTGGGAGGAAGCGCAGACAGCCTCGATGCGGTCCCTGAACCTTCTTCGGCCGACGATCCGCGCACCTGGCTCCGAGATCTGGTTCAGCTGGAACCCGCGCCGCAAGGTTGATCCTGTCGACGTGATGATGTGTGGCGAGGAAAAGCCGACAGGTTCGGTGCTGGTCACCGCCAATTGGCGGGACAACCCATGGCTCACTCCTGAGCTTGAACAGGAACGTCTCGACTGCCTTCGCATGCAGCCCGATCAATACGACCATATCTGGGAAGGTGGATATTTGACCGTGGCGGCCGGCGCATATTTCGCCAAACACCTTGCAGACGCCAAGAACGAAGGCCGCATAGGCAGGGTGGCCGCTGACCCGCTGATGACTATTCGGCTGATCTGCGACATTGGCGGGACGGGTGCAAAGGCCGACGCCTTCACGATCTGGGCCTGCCAGTTCATCGGCAAGGAAATCCGCTGGCTCGATTATTACGAAGCTGTAGGCCAGCCGCTCGCAGCCCATCTCAACTGGTGCAGGTCCAAAGGCTACACGCCCGATCGCGCGCAATTCTGGTTGCCACACGACGGCTCAACCAACGACAAGGTTTATGACGTCTCCTACGAAAGCGCTCTGCGTGATGCAGGCTATCGAGTGACGGTGGTCCCCAACCAAGGCAAAGGCGCTGCTGCGGCTCGCATCGAAGCTGCCCGCAGGCTGTTCCCGAACATGTGGTTCAACGCCGACACGACAGAAGCGGGACGCGCCGCTCTCGGCTGGTATCACGAAAAGAAAGACGAGGCTCGGGGCATCGGCCTCGGTCCTGAGCACGATTGGGCCTCTCATGGTGCGGATGGCTTTGGCCTCGGCTGCGTCGTCTACGAAGAGCCTATAGCAAAGAAGAAGCAGGATCCGCGCAACGCGGTCGCCGGCGGCTGGATGGGATGATTCATGGCTGATATGGAAGACATCCTGACCGAAGCCAAAGAAGCGTTTCAGCGCGTCTCTGACTTTGAGAACGAGAACCGCATGACGGCGCTCGACGATATCAGGTTTTCCCGCCTCGAAGAGCAATGGCCGGCGCAGATCGTCAAGCAGCGCGAGATCGAGCAGCGGCCGTGCCTGACCATCAACAAGATGCCGGCCTTCATTCGCCAGGTCGTCAACGATAGCAGACAGAACAAGCCATCGATCAAGGTGCATCCTGTCGATAGCGCCGCCGATGTTCACACCGCCGACGTGATGAACGGCCTGATCCGCAATATCGAATATACCTCGAATGCCGATGTTGCCTATGACACGGCGATCGAGGCCAGCGTCTCAGGCGGCTTCGGCTATTGGAGAATCGGCCTCGATTACGCCTATGCCGACAGTTTCGACCTCGATCTCTGCATCAAGCGCGTCTCGAACCAGTTCTCGGTCTATGGTGACCCTGACAGCACGGAAGCGGATTCGTCCGACTGGAACAGCGCCTTCATCGTTGACCGCCTCAGCCGAGAGGAGTTCAAGCGCAAATACAAGGGCGCGAAGAACATCGAGGATGATGACGTCGCCATCGATTTCGACAGTGATGCGTGGGACCGCTCGAACGATTGGCTCGATGACAAGACGGTGCTGATCGGCGAATGGTGGAAGCGCGAAGAGACCACCAAGAAAATCGTCCTGCTCTCGGACGGGCGCATTGTCGACGAGGATCTGATCAAGTCAGACCCGATGACGATGGTCTTGATCAATAACGGCGTGATTCAGGTCCAGCGCGAACGCGAGGCCAAGTCGCACAAGGTCACGCAATACATCATGACCGGCGCCGACGTCATCAAGACGAACGACTGGCTCGGCTGCTATATCCCGATCGTCCCCGTCTATGGCGACGAGATCATAGTTGAGGGCAAGCGCTATTTCCGAAGCCTCATTCACGGGGCCAAGGATGCGCAGCGCATGTTCAACTATTGGCGTACCACGTCGACAGAACTTGTTGCGCTGGCGCCGAAGACGCCATGGATCGGCCGCAAGGGCACATTTGACAGTGACGCGAGCAATTGGGCAACGGCGAACACGACAAGCCACGCCTATCTTGAATATGATAGCGACGCGCCACAGCGCATCCCGCTAGACAGCGGGCCGGCGGCCGGCGCTCTGCAGGAGGCTTTGAACTCTTCCGACGACATGAAATCGATCATGGGCATCTATGACGCTTCGCTTGGTGCTCGTTCGAACGAAACCAGCGGCAAGGCCATCATGGCTCGCCAGCGGGAAGGGGATGTTGCGACATTCCACTTCATCGACAACCTGTCGCGCGCCATTCGCCATACCGGTCGCATCCTGATCGACATGATTCCGAAGGTCTATACCAATGAGCGCATTATCCGCGTGATCGGCGAAGACGGCTCACAGCGCGCCGCTACTATCAACGCGCAAGAGCCGAAGCCGCAGCTTGACCAGAATGGCCAGCCGGTCGTCACCGCTCAAGGCGAGACGCTTCAGGGCGTCTACAGCCTGACGACCGGCAAATACGATCTCACCGTCACCACTGGCCCGAGCTTCACCACACGCCGCGAAGAGGCTGCCTACCAGATGACTGAGTTTGTTCGGGCGTTCCCGGATGCCGCTCCTGTTATCGGTGACATTCTGGCGAAGAACCTCGATTGGCCAGGTGCTGAAGAGATTGCCGAGCGTCTGAAGGCGATCAACCCTGCGCTGAAGCAACAGCAGGGTTTGCCGCCTGAAGTGCAGCAGATGATCCAAGATGGTCAGCAGGCCATTCAGGAACTGACGCAGAAGGTCCAGGCGCTGGAAGCCGATAAGAGCATCGACCAGTTCAACGCCGACACGAAGCGGATGGAGGTCGAAGGTGACCTTCGCAACGAAGCTATAAGGATTCGGCAGGACGCAGAAACAAAGGTGACGACGCACGCTTTGACCGTCGCTCAGAAGGCCGAACAGGCCCATCAATCAAGCATCGCCAAGGCCAATCAGGCCTTACAAGCTCCCACGCGCCAAGGGTAAGCGGCGCAATTCCCTATCACCAACCGGAAAACGGAGTGAACCTCTATGGATGAGGCTTTGACGGCTGTTGCCGAAGCACAGGCTATGCCTGCAGGCGGAGAACAGCAGACCAACACGGCAGACAAAGCAGTTTCTGACGTCGAGACCGAGGAAACTACGACTGAAGCAGAGGGCGCGGAAGGCCAAGAAGGCGAAGGCGAACCACAAGAGCCCGAGCTTGTCGAGGTCGACTACGACGGGAAGAAGCACAAAATCCCAGCTGAACTGAAGGACGCGCTTCTTCGCCAGCAGGATTACACCCGGAAGACCCAGGAAGTCGCGGAGGAGCGCAAAGCCGTAGAGGCAAAGCGCGCTGAAGCCGATCGGATCTTCCAGACGTCGCAGGAGGTGATCGAGGCGAAAGCCCACATTCATCACCTCGATTCCCAGTTGAAGCAATACGAAGGCGTCAATTGGCAGCAGCTTGAGCAGGAAGACCCCATGGCGGCCATGTCGCACTGGCGGAACTACCAGACGCTGAAGGAAGAGCGCGGTCAGGTCGCTGGTTACCTGACACACACGACAAACGAACTGTCCGAAAAAGCGAAGCAGGAAACTGCCAATCGACTTCGGGAAACACGCGCGTTTGCGGAAAAGAGCATCCCCGGCTGGACCGAGGACATGGACAAGAAGATCACGGAATTCGCACTCGGCAAGGGTTTTACGCGTGAAGCGTTGCAGAACGCCTACAGCCCGCAGACCTATGAAATCCTCTTCCTCGCCCATCTCGGCCATCAGGCAATGATGCAGAAGACCGCACAGCCGAAGCCAACCACCACCATCGTTCCCAAGCCACTCGAAACCGTCGCCGCCAAGGCCACGGCAGGTCGCGTGCCGCCGGAGAAGATGCCGATGGAGGACTTCGCGAAATGGATCAACAAGCGCTGATCTGGCGCATTTCCCAAAGGTAAACGAAAATGGCAAATACTACGCTCTCCGCGAGCATCATCGCGAAGGCGGCCGTGGCTATTCTCGACAACGAGCTGGTCATGGCCCGGAAAGTCTTCCGCGGCTACGAGGAAGACATCACCAAGAAGGTCAACGGCTACACGGTCGGCGACACGCTCAGCATCCGCAAGCCTGCCGATTTCACCGTTCGCGACGGCGCCACAGCGTCCGCTCAGAACGTGACGGAAGGCAAGACTACCATTCAGGTCAACAAGCGCAAGGGCATCGACTTCAAGTTCACCTCTCAGGAGCTGACCTTGAACATCAAGGATCTGTCTGAGCGCGTCATTCGGCCGGCAATGGTCCAGCTTGCCAATCAGATCGACGTCGATCTGATGGCGGAATACAAGAACGTCCCGAACTGGGTCGGCACACCTGGAAACCTCATCAATTCGTTTGCGGACTTCGCCAAGGGCCCGGAACGTCTCGACGAGGGCGCCGTACCACAGGACGGACGCACATCGGTTCTCTGCCCTGCTGACCACTGGGCACTCGTCGGCTCCCAGACGACGCTCTACAACGACACGATTACCAAGCCTGCCTATCGTCAGGGCAATACCGGCATGGTGGCCAACGTCGACATGTACATGACGCAGAACGTTGCCACGCATACGACTGGCTCGCGCTCCGGCTCGATCCTGATCGACCTGTCCATCACGTCTTCGACTATCACCTACGCCGACGTCAAGGACACCAATCAGCAGACGATCCACATCGATGCGCTTGGCGGCGCAACGCAGACGGTCAAAGCCGGCGACGTCTTCACGATCGATGGCGTCTATGACGTCAACCCGGTCACCAAGGCGCCACTGTCGTTCCTGAAGATGTTCACGGTCGTTTCCGATGCGACGGCCGCCGGCTCCGAAACCGATCTCGTCATCACTCCGGCGATGATCTGGACCGGTGCGTTCAAGAACGTCGATGTCCAGGGCGTCACTGACCTAAACAACCAGCCCGTCACCTTCGTCGGCTCTGCTTCGACCAACTATCGCCAGAACATGATCTTCACGGAAAAGGCGTTCGCGCTGATCACCGTGCCGCTCATCTCGCCTCCGGGCGCTGTCGACGTTGGCCGCGAGACCTACAAGGGCACCAGCGTTCGCGTGATCCCGGTCTATGACGGTATCTCCGACGAAAGCATGTGGCGTCTGGACGTCCTTTACGGGACAAAGACCATCGACGGCCGTCTGGCAACCCGCATCAGCGGCACGCCGTAACGGAAACGGAAGGAGCAGGAATATGACCACGAAACAGCTTTCCGATGGCGGTTCTGACGGCACGAAGCTCGGCCAGTCCACCACCGACAAGATCGCCTTCTACGGCGTCACACCGATCGCGCAGCGCTCTCTTGCCGCTCAGGCAACGTCGCTCGTCGGCACGGCGTCGTCCACCGCTCTCGACACGGCCACGAAAGCGGCCCTGATTGAAGTGATGAACACCCTCACCGCGATTGGCATCTGGAAGGGTTCCGCGTGAAGGTCGTTTTCTGCGTTCCTTCCCTTCAAGGGCCTACAGCGCCGTTCGTTGAGGCCCTTGAACGCTCCCTGCCGTTGATAAAGGCGGCAGGATGGGAAGAGGGCGCAGTCGAAGAAAGAGGCTGCCCGTACATCAGCTATGCGCGGGCGGCCATGTTGAGGAAGGCGCTCGACGCCAAGGCGGATGTGATCGTCTTCCTCGACTACGATTTAAGTTGGGATCCGCAAGACCTCCTGACCTTGATTGAAACCGAAGGCGATGTTGTCGCTGGTACATATCGGTTCAAGAAGGACGAAGAGGTCTATATGGGAGTCTGGCGCACCGATGGCGCCGACCGTCCCGTTGTGCGGGATGGCTGCTTCCTGGCGAGCCGCATCCCTGCCGGGTTCATGAAGATCACCCGCGAAGGCGTCGACCGGTTCATGACGGCCTATCCGGAACTGACCTTCGGCGTTCGCTACAGTCCATCGGTCGATCTCTTCAATCACGGCGTCATCGATGGCGTCTGGTATGGTGAGGATTATGCCTTTTCCAAGCGTTGGGTCGAGTGCGGCGGCGAAATCGCCCTGATCCCCAATCTCAACATCAATCACCACAGCGGCGACCATGAATTCAAGGGAAACCTGCATGAATTCATGATGCGCCAGCCTGGCGGGGCAAAGGCGGTTTGCGATGCCGTTCAGTAATTATTCCGAACTACAGGCGTCCATAAGCGATTGGATGGCGCGCTCCGACGTCGCAGGCGTTGCTACAGATTTCATCGCCCTTGGCGAGGCAGGCTTGAACCGGGAACTGAAGCAGGTCGGCACGACGGTAGCGTTGGCTGGTGTCCCCGGCCAGGATTATATCGATATCACAAGCCTGTCGATGATCGAGCCAACGGCTCTGTTTATCACCCCAAATTTGCAGGAATACGAGCTTACAAAACAGGCGCTAGGCACCTTTACCAAATATGACACGGCTGGAGAGCCGACGACCTGGGCAGTCGAGGGCAAAAAAATCGTCTTCGACCGGGAGCTTGACCAGGCATACCCGCTCCGCTTCGTCTACACCGGCCGGTTTGCTCTTTCCGTCGCAGCGCCGACTAACGATTTCCTCACGGAAAATCCAGATCTCTATATGGCCGCGTCGATCGTTTGGGGCTCCGTCTACGTGAAGTCGTCACCTGACATTTCGATGTGGTCGCAGATGCTGACCGCCTTCCTTACGTCGGCCCGCAATATCGAGGCGCGCAAGAAGCGCGGGCAGATGGTCGTGGATCCGGCAATCACCAGCGTCGGCAAATATTGGCCGATCAGGGATATCATTTCGTGAATATCCCATTCCCGCCATTCGAGCCAGACCGCAGCGATTTCACCGGCTCAGCCAGCAACAACGTCGTCAATGCTCAGCCGGTGGCCGATGGCTGGGGCCCGATGCCCGATCTCGTCGAAATCTCGCAAGCTTTGGCAAGCGAATGCCGCGGTGCGGTCTATGTCCGGGATTCCACAGGCAATTACGTCATTATCGCCGGCACGGAAACGCGCCTCTATCGCCTCGATACCACGGATTACTCCTGGGATGACATTTCAGGCCCGAGCGCGCCATATTCAGTGCCTCTTGGCGATGCCTGGGTGTTTACCCGCTTCGGAACGCAGCTCCTGATCCACAATCTGAACAACCCGATACAGGTCTATGACATCGAGGCGGCCGGCGTCTGCGCCGATCTGGCAGGAAGCCCGCCAAAAGCCCGCTATTCCTGGGTATCAGGCGACTTTGTGGTGCTTGGATACCTAGAAGGCATAAATGGCGAGAGAATTGTCCGCTGGAGTGGCCTGAATGACTGCGAATTCTGGACAATCGGCAAGAAAGGCTCGGATTATCAGGAATTGCCCGAGGGTGACGAGATCATGGGCGGCTTCGCGGAGCAGGGCGGCTTTTCCGTCATCCAGCGCGCTGCCATGCAGTTCTTCCCGTTCGCTCCTAGTTCGGGCTTTACCTTCACGCGCACCGTCCTGAACCCGAAGCAGGGAACGATTGCACCGCGGTCCATCGTCTCGATCGGGCCGGGGAAATTCTTCTATTATTCGGAGGATGGCTTCTTCGGCGGTGCCCAGCGCCAGCCGATCGGCGCCGAACGTGTCGACCGGTGGTTTCTGGAGCAGGTGGACGAAAGCTTCCTTGGCGATGTTCAAGGCGTAGCAGACCCATACGAGAAGATCGTCTGGTGGAAATACCGACAGGCAAACGGCCAATATCGCCGCCTCGGTTATGACTGGCAGCTGGACCGCTGGTGTCAGTCCGATCAGCAGGTAGGCGAGGTGGTGGCCCTGACGACGCCTGGCGTGACCTGGGATGGTCTATCTGCCCTTTATGCAGATATCGATGCCGTTGACGTGCCCTTCGACAGCCGGATCTTCCTCGGTGGTCGGCCGACAATGGCGACGTTCACCACGGATAATAAGCTGGCGTTCTTCTCCGGCTCTCCGCTGGCTGCGACGATCGACACGGCGGATGTCGAGATCAACCAGACATATCGGACCTTCATCTCAGGCGTTCGCGTCGTCACCGATGCGCCAACCTATACCGTCAAGGACGGAACCTCGGATTATCATGGTGGAACAGTGACGTTCTCCAGCGCCAGTTCGCCCAATCGCGCCGGCCTATGCCCGCTCCGGTCGGATGGTCGCCTGCACAAGATCCGGCTTGAGATAGCCGCCGGGACTGTCTGGAGCGTCGTTTCGGCGGCAAATGTGCCTGACAACAACATTGCCCCGAGCGGGGAACAGTAGATGAGCGTCAACGCAAACTATGGCGGCAACGTCGCCAAGCCCGTTCATCTGGTGCTTGCCGGTACGACCACGACGCTTGTCGGCACGGCGATGACGGACAATTCCATGTCACTGTCGTCATGGGCGTTCTGCAATCCGACCGGCGGCGCGGTGACCTGTGACCTGTTCTGGTACGACGCCGCCACGACAACGGAGCGTCTCATCTGGCGCAAGTCCGTCCCGGCCAATGACACACTGATCGAGGCCGACTTGCCGCTTCGCCTCTGGCCTTCTGACGAGATCAGAGCCAAGGGCGCGAACACCGTCACTGTGACGCTCACCATGACAATGAATCTGGTCAACTCGCAGTGAGGATCGCCATCGCGAATTCAGCAGAGGTCGATCACTTTTGGCCGGTCTTCGCTGAGCGCATGCAAGCTATGCTTGATGATGCCGGTGGAGACTTAAGCAGCGGTGACCTGTGGCAGATGTGCCGATCCGGGAATGCTTTCCTTGTCCTCATCGAGAATGACGGCAAGCTAGCGGCTGCTTCGATTTATCAGTTCCAGAGATGGACGCAAAGGACTGTTCTGCGGTGCCTTGGGCTGGTCGGAGACGACTTCAAGGCGTGGGCTCAACCGCTCGTCCAATTTGCTGAAGAGATGGCGAAGCAGGGTGGGGCAACAGCGCTTGTGACGAGTGGCCGCGAAGGCCTTCAAAGAGTCTACCCAAAGGCCAAGCGCCTAACATCGACCTACATTATGGAGATCTAGGATGGCCAAGGGCGGAACCCAGACCACCAGCAGCAATTCCGCGCCGTGGAAGGAAGCGCAGCCAGCCCTCAAGCAGGGCATAGGCGCAGCGCAGAGCCTCTACAACAGCGGCACAGGCGCTCAGGTCTATAACGATTCCACGGTTGTTCCGTGGAGCAACAACACCATGACCGGCATGGATAAGACCAAGGATGCGGCACTTGCCAATCTCAACGGCAACGGCCTCTCTGGTCAGCTTCAGGGCGTCATTAACAACGGCGGCTATAACGCCGGCCAGTTGGAAGCGCTGAACAACACGCGTCAGGTGGCGAACGGCGCGTTCAACATCAACGAAGATCCCGGCTTTCGACAGGTCATCGATCAGGCGACGAATTCAGTAAACAGCAATGCATCGGCCGCCGGCCGCTATGGCTCAGGCACAAATCAGCAGCTCCTCGGAAGCACGATCGGCGATCTTGGCGCCCGGCAGTTCCAGAACTGGCAGACGCGCAAGGATGCGGCGAATTCCAACCTCTTCAACATGGGCCAGACCGGATTCGGTCAGCTCGGGCAGGCTTATTCCGGCATGCAGGCTCCGGCTCAGGACTTGATGAAGGTCGGCGGCATGGATGACGATTATGCCACGCGGTTGATGAACGATCGCCTCCGCGTCTTCAACGAGCAGCAGAACAAGCCTTGGGAGAACCTTTCCAGGCTCCAGGCTATCGCATCTGGCGCCGGTCAACTTGGCGGCTCTCAGACGCAATCACAGCCTGGTCAAAACCCATTCTTGACGGCCCTTGGCTATGGCGCGACAGGCGCCGGCCTCCTTGGAGGTTTCCTATAAATGGCGCTCCCTCCCTTCGCAAATGGCTTCCAGCCGTTCCTCCGCAACAACAGCGACATGCTGCTCCAGGCTGGTGCTGGCCTCCTTGGTGGGGCTACGGCGCCCCAGCAGGTCGCCGGCCTCGCGCAAGGCGTTGCAGGCGTGCGCCAGCGCAACAAGACGCTGGAGTTCCTTCGCCAGCAGAACCCGGATCTGGCCGCGGCCGTCGAGAGCGGCGCGCTGTCCGGCGGCGATGCCTACAAGCTGTTCTACCAGCAGAAACTCGAGTCTCAGAAGCCGAAGAACAACTTCATCACGGCTGGCAAGAACCTCTATGACGCCTCGACGGGCCAGTGGGTTACCCCGCCAGCCAGCATTGCGGCCGGCGATGAAGAATGGGGCCTCACCCCTGTATGGGGCAAGGATGAGAGCGGTAAGACTGTGCTCGGGCAGGTTTCAAAGACTGGGAAATTCAAGCCGCTTGATACGGGTAATTTCGAACCGACTCCAGTTCTTCAAAATCTCGATACCGGCACGGCGATCATCAGCCAGAACAGCCGAACCGGTGCCGTAGTCAACAACACGCCGAAGAACTTGATCGGCGCTGCCAGCGACACGAAACTTGGCGCTTCGCAGGGCGAAGCCAGGGCAGCATACAACAGCATGGCAAGCAAAATGCCGGGACTTGAGGCAGTCGTAAACAGTCTCGACAGTCTGGCAGATAAAGCGACCTATACGGGCGCTGGGCAAATTCTTGATTTGGGCAGAAAGCAACTCGGCATGGCGCCAAGAGATGCTGCGGTAGCTCGGGCGCAATATATCTCAACGGTCGACAACCAAGTCTTGCCGCTGTTGCGCGATACATTTGGGGCTGCGTTCACCCAGAAGGAAGGCGAAACCTTGCGTGATACTCTCGGTGACCCCGACAAGTCTCCGCAGGAAAAGAAGGTCGTTCTTCGCGCGTTTATCGAGCAGAAGAAGCGCGACCTTGAGGCATTGGCGGCTCAGTCTGGGCAGGATTCAGCTGTCCCGGCCGCTGGTGGCAACACAACGTCTACCGGCGTGCCATGGAGCATGGAACCATAATGCCGACACTCAACATACAGGGCAAGCGCGTGAAGGTGGATGATTCCTTCCTTCAGCTTTCGCCGGAAGATCAGGCCAAGACTGTCGACGAGATCGCCGCTCAGATCGGCGTGGTTCCGGCTCCTGAGAACGACCTGAGCACCGCAAGCGCTGACACTCGCGATCTTGCCTCCAGCCTGTCGAACATGACGCAAAACCCGGCCGCGGCGATCGATGCCCAGCGCGTGAACGACGCCAAGGCCAAGCGCGACGAGTTCTACAGCAGTGGCATCTATGCGGGCTCGATGAACCCGCTCGGGTCGATCGCCAAGTCCATCGACGCTGGCGCAAGCGCGGCACAACGTTCTCCACTCTTCGGGTGGGATGACGAGTTGACCGCTCTCGCTCGGAGCGACGTGAACAAGGGCGACTATGGCAGGCTTCAAGCTGAGGCAGATGCCAAGAAGACTGCGGCTCGGCAGCAGAACCCAGGCGCGTCGCTTGCTGGTGACGTCGGCGGTGGCCTCATCATGGGGCGCGCGCTTCCAAATTTCGTCGCTGGACGCAATCTCCCCGTTGTCGGGCGGACTGGCGCTGCGATGATCGAGGGCGCCACATATGGCGGCGTGACGGGGGCTGGAGAAGCGAAGCCGGGCGAGCGCGGCACAGGGGCCACATACGGCGCACTTCTCGGCGCGGGGATCAGCGGCGTTGCGTCTCGCATCGGGGATGCCTTGGCCTCTCGCGCGGCTCGCAATACGGCAAACAACGCTGCTCCAACTGCTCAGGAACTCGCAGACGCTTCCCAGCAGCTTTATGATCGAGCTTATCAGTCTGGTGTTGCCATAGAGCCGCAATCTGCGAACCGGATGTTCCAGAACATGCGCATCGCGGGCGGGCGCATCAACGAAAACCTACGCCCACAGACAGCGGGCCTCATCGACGATATTAACGCTCTGCAAGGCCAGCCGATCGATTTGCAGCGGTTTCATGAGCTTCGCCAGGAAATCGACCTTGCTATCAGCCGAGCAACCCCGTCTGATGAGCGTACCTTGTCCCGAATGCGCGAAATCCTGAACGCCTTCGCTGACAACGTCACGCCACAGCATGTTGTCGGGCCTCCAGACGCTTTCAACACATTCCGAGAAGCCGATCATCTTTGGGCTCAGCGCACGAAGACGCAGAAGATCGAGGATCTTTTTGACCTCGCCGACGTCAAGTCTGGCCGCCATTCCCAGTCTGGTATGGAAAACGCCGTTCGCGACAAGGCATCTCAGCTCTATACGAGGATCGTCAATCGGCAAGAGCGCAGCTTTACGCCGGAAGAAACCGCACTCATTCGGCAGTTGGCCCGCGGCAATTCTTCGCCGGCACTCGTTAAGTGGGTGGCTAAATTTGCGCCGCGTGGCGTCGTATCAGCAGGGGCGGGCGCAGCAGTGGGCTCGGCTATAGGCGGGATCTTCGGGCCAGTTGGTGCGGCCATCGGTTTTGCCACCCCAGGTGCTGTTGGTCATCTTGCCGCCGGCAGTGTCGATCGTGCCGCGAATAGAAGCCTTCACGCTCTGCAGACGGCTGCCGCAACTGGGAATGCGCCTGTCCTCGGGGCAATCTCAAACCGCATCAACCCGCTTATTGCTCCGGTCACCTCTGGAACGGCGAGCCAAGTGATGCGCCGAAGATAAAATCGAAGCCGTAGGCCAGCGCAATCGTAATAACCAGCGTCGGCAGTGTTACGTTGAAAAACCAGTAGGCCCCCGGACCCCAAAAGGGTTCTTTCTTCCCGGCTTTGGACCACTCGCTTTCGTGCAGGTCCACTTGCTTCGCAAACTTATCGTCCAACCCAATCTTCCTTTAATGCCCTCAGACGCGGCATTTTACACGTAATCCATGGGGAATGCCAATGGCTGATTTCGATTGGTCGCCATACGCTGTGGGCGGTGCGACAAGGCCAGACGCGCTGTCAGGCATGAACGCGCAGTTCAGGGCGGCTCTTCAGGGGCTCATCTCGACGGCTCCTAATGGCATCCGCCAGCAATTGCAGGTGTTTTCCGGGTATCGGTCGCCGGCCAAGCAAGCCGAACTCTATAACCGTGCACTGCAGAAATATGGATCTCCGCAGGCCGCACGCCAATGGGTCGCGCCTCCGAACCGCAGCCAGCACAACAAGGGCATGGCCGCCGACCTGAAATATCTCTCCCCGCAGGCCAAGGCGTGGGTGAGGGAGAATGCCCCGGCACATGGCCTTTCCTTCCCGCTGAAGAATGAGCCCTGGCATGTCGAACTGGCGACGGCGCGCAATCCTAATGCAGCAACGCCGCCGAGGGATATCCCAAATGTCTCTTCGGCACTTGCCTATGACGCCGTGCCGACGCCACGCCCGTCAAGCAACCCGTTCGACGCCATTCTCTCTACATCAACCCCAGCGCCATCACCGATGCTGGCTTCATCCTTCGCGCCGACGCCCGTTCAAAGGGAGGCATTACCCGACGTGACCCCTGTCAGTATGAGATCATCCCGCCTTGGATCATCCGCGCCCACATTGGCCGATATGGGCCGTCTTGGCCCTGCACCTGTCGCATCTCCTGCCTCGTCCTATTTCGACTATTCCGGGCTGCTCTCCGAAGATCCACAGCAGGTAAGCGCGTTCGATGCCGAGCGCCTTGGCCCGACTTCCCCAGTCGCCACGACACCGCAGCAACTTCAGCGCGGCCTTCTCGACCAGCAGCTTAACGCCGGCATTCTGCCCGACCTCATGGCACCCGCCACCAACTGGCCTGGTCAGGTCGCGCCGACGACTGCCGCGACAGTCGAGCAACCAGCCATGGGCGACTATGAACCTGCCTCGATCAAGACATCGAGCGTTCAGCCGCCGGCCGTCCAAAGCGGGCTCATGTCGATGCCGGAATATCGGCAGGTCCAACAGCAACAGGCGCTTATGGGCGGCGCTCTCCCGCAGACGTCTCCAGCTGAATTCCAAGCTTATGCGGATCGGACAAGGCAGCAGATGCAGAACCGGTCGCTTGGCGGTGGTCTTCTTGGCGGCCTTCTCGGCGGCCTGACCCTCGGCCCGGTCGGCGCCATTGCCGGTGGCCTGTTGGGCAAGACCGTGGCGAACAGGAGCTTCTTCCCGGAAGCGCCACCCGCAAACCCGAACAGCAAGCAACAGCAGACGGGATACGCCGGACTGAACGAGTCCGGTCGCCGTTCATATTCGGAAAGCAAACAGTTCAGGGACGCCGTTGACGGCAAAATGAGCGCAGGGCTCTGGTAAGGGATATCCGATGGCAAAGAGCAACGTCCTCGAATGGGATGCTACCGCATCGAACAACACCGATATCAACAATATCGGTGTGCAGGGCTCCAACAACGTCAATAACTTCGACAACGCCTTCCGGGAGCTGATGGCGCAAGGGGCATCAAACCTCGTCTCCCGCTTCACGTCTCGCGGCGCCGGCTATACAGCGGTCAAGGCTGATCACAATCAAGTGTCGCTCTTCACGGCAAGCGCCACCCTTGGGCTAACGGCAGCAGCCACCCTGACCAATGGATGGGAGCACATCGTTGTTGCTTCCGGCGGGGATGTCACGATCGACCCGAACGGTTCAGAGCTGATCAACGGGCTGACGACGATTACCGTCCTCAACGGTCAACGCGCTGTCATTCGCTGCAATGGAACAGCCTTCTATGCGGCTATTTCTGGCGAAGCTACGATTGGTATGGCGATCCAGGGCCATCGTTATGGTCTCACGCTTTCGAATAATGGCTCTGACGCCACAAATGACATCGATATTGCTGTGGGATCGGCCGCAAGTGACGGTACAACCCCATATCTCATGACGCTTGCCTCTGCGCTGACCAAGCGCCTCGATGCATCCTGGGCAGTCGGCACGAACCAGGGAGGTCTCGATACTGGCTCTATCGCGAATACGACCTATCATGTCTGGCTTATCCAGAGGTCAGATACCGGCGTGGTAGACGTCCTGTTTTCTACCTCTGCCACTTCCCCGACCATGCCGACGAACTACGACCGCAAGCGCCGAATAGGATCAATTCTCCGGGAGAGCGCGGCGATTGTCGGATTCAAGCAATATAACAAGCGTTTTCTGCGCAATGCGCCAAAGATCGACAGCACTGTTGCAACCGCATTCACCAGTGAAACGATAACTCTTTCAATCCCGGCCGGAATTTCAGTGAGGCCCATATTCGGCTCTCAGTTGGTTCTCGCAGCTTCTACAAACGTAGTCTATCTGGTCGGGGATGCCGACATTGGTTCGGCTGTATTCACCATTCAGCAAGCCTTGACCGCAGCCGGTGGCCTCGCGGCCGATCGCATCGTTATTGACGCTTTCGTCTCAAACACAAACCGGCAGATCTACCAGGCGCTGACAATCGCCGCGGGCACAGTTTCCCAGCGCCAGATTGAGACCTTCGGCTGGCACGACGACACTCTCTAGGAGAAACCATGACGCACCGCAGGCACATCCATCTCATCGGCGACAGCCTTTCGAAAGGCTATGCTCTCGGGGCATATAGCGAGCAGATCATCGCCAATGGTCCAAGCGACCCGCGGAATGCGATTCTGCTGTTTGCCTCGATATCGTCTATGGCAAACAACGTGCTTTACGAGAACGGCATTCGAGACGAATTCAATTACACTGGGATTCCCGCGGTCAATCTCAGTTCCGACATATCGACCACGGTTGCCTCTATCCGCGCCCTAGTCGCCAACGGAACCATTCGCAGCGGCGATGTTGTCGTGGCAGAAGACGCCGGCCCGCACAACCAAGATCCTGACCTCTACCAAAGCCAATGGGAGCAGTTCCGCGCCGCCGTGGTTGACCGCTTCGATATCACGTTGGTCATGATGAGCATGTTCAGCTATCCGAATGCCGCGGCTGACAGCCAGTACAGCACCCTCTTCGGAACGGCACCCAATCAGCGCACAATGAATGCCGCTACCGTGGCCGCCTATCAGGCGACCATTCCGAACGAGCGAGGCCAGACGCTTTGGATCGACATGAAGACAGCAATGGACAACTGGCGGTCATCGGCAAAATCAGTCGACAACGTTGATGTGATGCATCCTGACGACATTCATCCGAATGTCTGGGGGCAGGCCCTCATGGTGGGGGAACTGCTCAAGGCGCTTCAGTATCGGCCCTATATCAATGACTGCAATGGGCTGAAGAACCTCGCATATACGCAATATGCCCAACTGAAATACGGCTCGACGACCTTCAACGCGCTGCGTGCTTTCCAGTATATGAGCCAGTGCATTCTTGGATGATTGCATCCACCATGATTGTCTGTCCTTTGATGTTCTGATGTATCCCGTCATCATGCAGGACGGTATACCCCGATTTCGTGACCTCGTTTATCATGGTTTTGAGGTCAATAAGCTTGGCACCGAGGACATGGGCCGCAAAGGTCGTCGCATCGTTATAGCTCACCCCTCCGAAATCGATGGAATAGCGGTATAGGTCGGCAGGTTCTCCACCGACAACAGGGGATTTGATATCGTCCGGTATGGTCATCATGATCAGCTTGACATCAACGCCCCTGAGCGCGGCGCCGATCTTCAACCAGTTGTCGAAATATACCATCGGGGCCTTGTCGTGGCGTCCCGCGTCTTCGAGCACAACCACATCACCATCGCGGATAACGCCGCGCTTGACGAGATCCGAAATCCACTCTGCCCCATCCTCTACCATATCAGGCTGTCCGTTCAGGCCGGCGTAGACAGCCATGAAGCCACGGCTGCGCAACTGCGAGGCTGGGGAACGAAGCTCCCAGTCCGGATTGTCCATCTGTTCTTTCGTCGAGCTGTCCGGGAAGAAGCCGAGGGCATAGCCTCGCATGATGCTGTCACCAAAGGTGAAGATCACGCTTCCGTAACTGTCCCGGGCGACCATCATTTTGGCGAGAAGCGGCTCGGACGGCCCAGCCTGGGCGAACGCCTGGCAGGCAAAGAGCAGCGCTGAAAACAAGAGCGGGATGAGTTTCATCCCCAATGCATACCTTAACGCGAATCTTCTGACAATCTGGAGACTTCCATGCTCGTCCACAACTGGCGCGCAGTCTCCTTCCTATTTCACCAATGGAGAGAAACCCCATGCGCAAGATCAGCGCTTATGGCATCCAGAAGCTTAAACAGTGGGAGGGGGAAATCCTCTTCGCCTATGACGACTTCGACCCGCCATCCAATCGCCGCCGCATCAAGAGCGGCGACAGGATCAAGGGAACATTGACAATCGGGGTAGGGCACACTGGGCCCGACGTGCGCCCCGGCATGACGATCACCTCGCAGCAATCGACCGATCTTCTCTATCAGGATCTGGCGGCGTTCGAGGCTGTCGTAGAGGCCAGCGTCAAGGTTCCGCTCAACGACAACCAGTTTGCGGCTCTCGTCAGTTTTGCGTTCAACGTCGGCGCAGCAAACTTCCGATCTTCCACGCTCCTGAAGAAGCTCAATACCGGCAATTATGCCGCTGTCCCGGCTGAGCTTGCCAAATGGACGAAATCCAAGGGCAAGACGATGCAGGGGCTTGTCAACCGGCGCGCGGCCGAGGCGGGGCTCTGGGCCGAGGGATCATTCGTTCAGTCTTCCGGCACGATCGCCGACAAGCAGCGCGCGCCGCTCATCAACGGCAAGGTGCTCAGCACCGGGACCGCGCTCCTGTCTGGTGGCGGACTGCAGTTCGTTCCGACCAATGGACCGATCGCCTACGCGCTCGCGGCCATCCTCGTCATCGCCTGCCTTGTCGGCGGCGGCCTATACGTCTGGGACAGGATGAAGAACTGATGCTTTCCTTTATCCCTGACGCCCTCAAGCTGCCCGCAGCAGCGCTTGCCGGGGCTTTAGCCTCCGCATCCATCCTGATCGTCATAAACGCTATCTGGTGGCTTCCTGCGGCCCGTAGTGAGGGCAGGGACGCAGAACGCACCGCTGCTCTTCAGCGATCGATGGATCTAATTCGAGAACGAGGCAAAACCAATGCTGAGATTGGCAAACTCTCTCCTGCCGATATTTGCCGTCGCTTGGGCGGCGTCTGGGTGCCAGGCGACAACCTCTGCGAATGACGGTGCCGGATTCGAGCGTCTAAGCCCGTCTGCCGTCACCCGGAAATTCATCATCGCCAACGATATCCCCTTCGCCAAGCAGGTCGTCGCGCATAATCAGACGTGCGACAAACTGCCGGCCTGCCGAAAGTAGACGCCCATGACCATGCTTGGACTGAACCTGGCCCTTACAGGCGTGAGAAGCGGAGGAGGGGGCACATCGCTCCCGGATTTCCAGTTCCAGACGGAAACCGATACGCTCAACACGTCGAAGACGGCGGCCGGCATTCCGATGACCAGACGGCAGAAGCTTGCCTTTGACCGGCTCATCGTCCGCATCAAGGGCGCTGGTGTAAGCATGGCCGATGCCCTGGCCATGTATTCGCCAGACACGCCGACCGAAATCAACAGCCGCGTCAACAAGTTTCATCCCGGCACGAACGATCTGACCCTGACTGGTGCGGGTGTCCCGACCTATACGGCAAACGACCGCTGGGGAAGCTGGCTGTCAACAGCCAAATATAACACCGGCATCGGACTGCAGACCTTCGCCCAAGGCCAGTTCACGATCTTCTACTATTCCCGGTCCAGCAACGCCGCCAGCAGCGGTGACTTCGGCGCGCAGACGGCCGGCGCAGATGGCATCGGGGGTAATATCCGGGACGCCTCCAACAAGATCAATGCGCGTCTTCAGGCTGCGAACTACGTTTCCACTTCGGCGACCATCAGCCCGGGCCAGGGCATGTATAGCTTCCGTTCGAACAGCATCGACACATTCGGGATCACGCGCGAAGCTCCGTCCACAACCTATGTCGCGCCTGCCACCAATCCGACCATCCATCTCGGCGGCATCAACGGCGGCGCGCTGTCCGTGCACGATTGCGGGCTCTTCGCCATCTTCAAGGTGCGGCTGACCGATGCCCAGTGCATGGAGATCAGTGCTGCCCTGCTGGATTATTACTACAAGATCCGCTTCGGCATGGTCGACTACTACGACGCTGGCAAAGCCCCAACGACGGCCGATTATGACGTTGTTGTCTATGGCGCAAGCTGGACAGGGGTTTCTGCCGCCTACGCCGCCAAGCAGGAAGGCAAGACCGTCTGCATGGTGCTCGACGACCTCGCCAAAACCGATTGGGATATCGGCGGCATGCCGGCATCCGGTCTGGCCTATGTCGACTGCTATAACTTCACGGCGCTGAAGGGACTCTATCGAGACCTCACATCCTGGGCCAATAGCACGATCATCAACCGGGCGGACACCAACACGCAAACGGGTAACTCGATCGAAAGCTGGCAGTTCGTCCAGGGCGTTCGGCGCATGCTCGACCCAGCACGGACGAACGGAACGCTCATTCTCGGGCAGGATATCCCGGTCTACTTCTCCACCGGTATCCAATCCATCACATCGGTCGGCCTGAAGGACACGGCGCTGAAGACCAACGACGGGCGGACATTCACGGCTCGGCAGTTCATCGCCGCGGACTATGATGGCGAATATATCCACAAGTCGGCCGGCATCCCGACCTTTACGGGCAGCGAGGCTGCAGGCGCAGGTTCCGAAGCCAACAACGGCTACAAGGGATCCGGCTCGATGAGCAAGCCCTATGGCTCGGATATCAGCCCCTACATCACGGATGGCGTCCAGGCGTCCGGTCTTCTGCCGGATATCCAGGGCGAAATGCCTCTGCCCGGCTTGACCGTTGATGGCGTCGATCCGTCGATCGAGAGTATGAACTATCGCCTTGCGATGACGACCGACGTGGCCCGCATGGTTCCAGTGACGACCATGGACCCGCATCGGAATTACAATTCGCTTCGCTACGAGACCGCGGCTCGCGCCTATGTCCTTAACCCCGGCGTTACGATCGGCAATCCGGCGGTCACCACCACCATCCTGCAGTTCGCGGTTGGTGGCTCGACAAACAAGATGGACGTGAACAACGGTTCTGGCGGCCTCTCCACCGACTTGCCGGGCAGCGGCTATCGGTACGCCACAGCGGCAAACCGTGCGGCGCAGTTGGCCGTGATCGATGACCTTCGGGACTACCAGCTTGGTTGGTTCTGGTGGCACGCCAACTCCGGGGACGGCCGCATCCCCGGAACTCTTGTGACACAGTTCCAAGCGCTCGGGCTCGACGCAGGCACGTTCCTCGATCCCGGTCCCGGCGGCTTGCTGTTCTGGCCGAACCGCCCGTATCAGCGCGATCCGATCTGGCGCCTGAAAAACACCGGCTACGTCTCGACGGCGCAGGATTATTGCAAGGTCGATGGCTCGGCTCTCAGATCCGACAAGACGATTGCCGTGACGAGCTATGACTGCGACAAGCATCCCCCGTGGAAGGTGGCCTCTGGTGGCCTCCTATACACGCAGGGCAGCGTTCCCGGCTCGCTGGTGGCCGGCGCCGACAAGATGGCCCCTGTACCGCTTGAGGAGATCGTTCCCGATGTTGGGGTAAAGACGAACGTCGTCGTGCCGTGGGGATCTTCCTGCACGATCCTTTGCTGGTATATGGGTAGGCTGGAGCCGACAGGCGGCCTCAAGGGCGAGGCGGCCGGCGTTATCGCTTCCATGGCGATCGACGCGACAGCGAACGTGCAGGACGTTGACTATTCGACACTGCGCACGAAGCTGTTGGCTCGGGACGTGAACCATCCGGTTCTTCCCCAAGTAGCATAAGCAATCGGTTTTCCGACCTGCAGCGAACAGATCGGAAAACCTAACCACCAAGATTAGCTGGAATCTCGATGGCTGGGCATAAGTTACCAGTGTCTGATTTCGAAAACCTAAATGCAGACACAGCGGGCTTAGGGACTTGATGACATCCAACGACGATATCCTGCGCGCCCTTGGCCGGGTCGAAGGCAGACTCACAGGCATTGAAGAAAGCGTTTCCCTGTTGAGGGAGGACGTGAGCGACGAAAAGGACAATGCCCACGAAAGCCGGTCTGTCATTCATCGCCGGCTCGATGAACAGATGCGACAGATCAATCTGCTGGATAAGGTCGTCGAGATCAGCAGCGGCGTTGATGCTACTCTTCGGGAGGAGATAAAAAACCTCCGGGATACCGTAGACAAGAACCACGCTGCCACACAGCCGGCCCTAGAGGAGTGGAGACGCATGAAGTCTATCGGCTACGGTATCTCAGGTCTGATCGCGTTTGCTGGCCTTACAGTCGGCGCTATTGTCACTTGGGCGAGCGATGGGGCAGTTTCGGCTCTCAGGCATTGGTTGAAGATTAATTAAAGTTCTCGGCAAGAGAACGACTGAATTCTGGAATGCATTCGAAGTCTCCCGGACCCATGTTATCCGCCGCGACCCAGCCTTTATCGGTGCGCCTGAAGTCGCCGGGACGAGGGTCGTAGAGGAATGACGTTGACTTGATCATCAGCGGGTCGAAGGCCACCGGCAAAGATCCGATCTCCCGGCCCCGCTGGAAGACCGGTAGCCGTCCGGTCGGCATCTCAACGCCATGGCTCTCCATGACAGCCTTCAGCCCGATTTCTCGCACGATCCTCGCATCCAAGGTGACCCACCGGCCTTCGGCTATCTCATAGGTAACCGTGCCGTTCATGTCATCTTGTAGGCTTTCGATTTTTCTCATCCCATCATCCTCCATACCATCTTCCCGATCTCCACCGCCATCACCACGATCAAAGCTATTCCGAAGATGATGGCGTGCGGGGTGTAGCGGCTAAGCAAAGACCCTCGCTACTTTCCGCCCTACTCGAATGGCTCCGGTTCGTCCAAACCAAGCAGGGTAATTGGCGGCGAAAAGAGTTTTCCCATCGTCGATCAAATATTTCCCGTTTTTTGATAGCCACCCTTCGTCACGCCAATCGTGAGACGACCAAACTCCCAGGTGAACAACTTCCGCGAAATTCGGATGCTGATCAAGCCACGCGCGCTGCTCTTCGGTTCTCATCCCTTCGCCCCCTCATGTTCCTTGAGGGCGGCCGTGATCATCGCATCCCACCAAGCCATATTGCTCGACCACGAATCCATATGCCCAATCGCGTCCTCAAGCATCAGTTCGGTCGGCTTCCGCATTTCCTCGATCGCTGCTCTGGCTAGATCAAAGCAGGTTTCACGGAAACCTGGGCCGCAATCTTCCCATGTGGTGTTGAAGTCTAGATTAGCGGCAATCGCTCTTGCCACTCGCTCTATCATATCCATTCCATTCTCCTTTAGGGATGGGGGACTATCCACAGGCGCCGATTTCTGTGGATTTCATTTTACAATATACTCTTGACGTTCCTAGATTCATTGAGTGAATTCCGGCTGCATTTTACAGCCCAGTTCCATCTACCCAATTGAAATCCATGCTTATGCCATCGGATTTGTAATCAGGGGGTCCCGGGTTCGAACCCTGGCGGGGGCACCATAACCACTTGATATTTATACACTATTTTCATCGCCAGCACCACCCATTTTACAGCATTTCGCGTATTTTACAGATTATGCTCATTTCGTTCCGCGGCTGATGGCGTCGATAATCTCCTGGCCTGCCAGGTAGTGACGCCGAATAATCCCCTCCGCATCCTCCCGAGAATGACCCGAGATCTCGGCGATAAGCTGGATCTTCTCCTCATGCGATCTATCGAGGTTCGCATAGGCATAGGTGATCGCCGTTCCGCGCAGATCGTGGAAGGTCACGCCTTTGATGCCGAGGCGCGTCATCTCTTTCCCCCATGATGATTTGAAGCCGCTCGATGTCCAGTTTTGGCCGAATGAGTTGACCAGCACGCGCTGGCGCTGATGGGTCTTGGCCTCCTGCAGTATCGGCAAGATGGCCGGCGCTGCGGTGATGCGAACCCGCGCGCCCGTCTTCCCCTGCTTGATCGATACCCGCTCGCCATCGAAAGCGATCATCGGCATCGTCAACAGGTCGGCCTGCCTCTGCATCGTCCATAGCGCCACACAGGCCACGTTTCGAAGATGCGGAGCGGCCTTGGTGAGAACGGTGTTGATCTGATCCATCGTCCATACGGAGTCCCGCCTGCTGCCCTCGTGAAGGCGCTCGACGCGCTCCAGCGGATTGCGGAGAATGGTTTCGTTGTCCTTCGCCCACGCGAAGAGCCTTGCCAGCAGCCCCAGGTGCATATCAGCAGAGCGGGGCGCGTCCTTCATGGTGTCTCGCCACTCAAGGAACAGTTTTCGGCTTCCACGAGCCTCTATGGCCGAAATCGGGAAGGACTCGTATTCAGCCCGGATAGCTCCGAACATGCGTTCATAGTCCTTGCGGGTATTGGCTCCTAGAGCCTTATATTTCGCGGTGGAACGGAATTCCTCGATAAGAGAGCCGATCGTTCCGGATGCGACGTGCACCGGCCGATCTCTGGTGAGGCGAACGAATTCCTGCGTAAAGGCTTTCGTCCCCGGCTTGGCGTGGATCCTCGGTGCGCCTTTTCCCCGCCATGCATAGTAGTAGATCGTTTCCGACCCATCGGCCAGCTTGACCTTGATCCTATGCACGCCCACCAGCTTGCCTTCCATTCTGCCAATTCCTCAAAGCCTTCTCGGCGGTATCGTCTTCTCGATCGACCGCGGTAAAACTCTTCGGAGCGAATTCGATTTCGCCGTTCGGGTGCATGACCACCCGGACGTTATGGCTAGCCGCGGCAGCCGCAGCATCGGAGATTTCGGACTTCGTGTAAGTGCGGGCTCTGCTCATGGCCGGTTATCCACATTGTTTCCACAGGCAGCATGAATTTCCGCGTCAGTCTTCCCGTAGGTCGGAGAGGTCACAATCCGCCTCAATTCATCCGCAGTGATTGGAACTCTGAATTCGTCATCATCCACCGCCTTCTCGGACAGGAAATCCCACATCTCGTCGATCAGGTCATGAATATGCGGCCCGTACCTGAACCACTCTCCAGAGACGACGTGAGGCGCTAAGAAGGCATGTAGCGCTCTTTCCAGTTCGCGATCGCCAGCACATGAGAAAACCAGAGCCAACGGCTCACTGGCAGATGTTTGCAGGTCGATCATGCGCTTGCGCAGATTGGCTGAAAACCCTACTTTGACGGTTCCGGACTTACTGGCGACGATGAAATACACGCGACCCTGCGAAATCGGTTCGTCATCCTCGATATTCATCTCCTATCCCCTTTCCCCAATTCTTTCAGGGCGTCGGCTGGAACGAGAGCGGATAGGATTCGACGCTCGTAATCGGCTTGGCATGATGCCTTAGCTGCTTCGAAGTTGCCAGTCTGGTAAAGCCCAACGCCGAATTCCCCGTAAAACGACAAGCCCCAGCACCATCGATCAGTGGGATTGCGCTGAACGTGATAACGTCCGAAGAAAACATCCGCGAACGATTGACCTTCAGCGTTTAACTCCCACTTCAGCGGCATTATATCGGTGATATGCATGTTTGACCTCAATCCGGGATAACAGGCTTCAGGTTGTACTCTTTGAGGGCGGCTGCGTAGGTCTCAGCCGTATGCGCCGAGCGATTGATCGCATCAGTGGGTGACATACCATTCGCGACCTGAGTTCTTATCGTCGTGAGCGTCTCAGAGATTTCACGGGCTGTTCGCTGTGGCCATGTCTCTTTCATTCGTTTGGTTCCTTCTTGCATGTCCGTGATCTGCGCCTTCACCTCCACAGCCGGCAATTCCGTCTCTATGGTCATGGGGTTGGCTCCTGAGGGGCTGGAGTAAGATCGGCAGGCTTCCACCCATCAGAGACTTGATCTACATCGTGCAGGAGCGTGATATCGGCCTCGAAGATCATCCCAAGGCTATGCTGTTTCCGAAGCTCGATACCGATGATGATACATTCTGATTTCCGCCATTCTGCTTCGAAATCTGGGTGGGTTACCTTCACCCTGTCGCCAATGCGAAAGCGGTTTAGGTCCGCGATCTCAAGGACTTGGTAGGAATATGGAATTTTCGTTTCGCTCACTTGTGCTCTCCTTTCCGAGCCCCACCCTCGATTTCTCTCAAGTACGCCTCGATCGCCTTCCGCAGCACAGGCTTCGTGATCTTTCCATCCCATGAGGAGCAGGCTTTCCAGGCGGCTTCGAATGCGCGGTCATGGTCAGTCATCGGAAACCCCTGGCTTTGAAAGGGACTGAAGGAAGGAGCGCGCGTCCCGGCAGCGAGCAACATTCACGATGACCGAGGCAATAGGCCCAGCTTGTTCTTCCATGTCGGCGATCTGCGCAAACGGCTCAATCACCTTCACCGCCTCTGCAAGCTTGGCCTCCAACTGGCGCCGGCTATACAGGGGCTTGCTCAATACAAGCTGCGTCTCCAGTTCCTCTATACGGGAGAGGAGGACGGGGGCTGAATCAAAGCCGACCGCTTCGATATAGGCGGCGATGGCGCGTTCGGCCAATTCTCGCGCAGACAGTTCATGTGCCCTCAACAGGAGGATATCTGTCGCAGCTTCCACGCCGCGCTCATGTTCGTTGGTCATGGTGTCTCCTGCCTATAAAGCTGCCGATACGGCAACGTTGGGCGTGGCTGGCGCTCTGGCTTCCGCGATACCGGAAATCCGGCGGATCTGATCTTCTGCTTGGGAGCGATGGCGCCGGTAGCCTTGTCGCGGGCTCGATCGGCCTTGCGGATGCGGCGGACATCGGTCGCCGATTTTTCGACATGACAGACGCGGCAGATCAATCTTCCGTTGGCAACCGTGGGCTCTCCGCCTAAAGCGCACGGGAGTATGTGATCCACCTCTCCCTCTCCAGGCTTCAGAGCAGCTTCGCAGGCTTCGCATTTGCCGGCGGCGCGGGCGATGATGGCGGCTTTCGTCTTTCGGGAGAATTCGAGGCGCATCACACCCTCCCAAGCATATTGCGCAGGCGCTTCCACCAAGGGACAGGAGTGCGCCGAAGCTGCTCGTCGAGGATTTCCCGCATGAGCTGCTTGGTGGTCTCCTCCCTCTTTGCCAGGTACTGGATGGTGGTGGCGCGGGCGTGGGGATGCTGGGAGACGTGGCGTCTGATTATCTCGCTCATGCTGCACCGCCCTTCCCGCGAAGCTTGTCGATCAGGTCGGCGGCCGCTTCGAACACCTCATCATCGATCCAGTTCGGAAGCCGACGCATTCCGCGTTCATCAACGCATGCTTCAGTGCGGAGATATTCGACAATCTCGTCCGGCGTCTGAGGGGTTGTGACGAGACGCATATAGACGGACCCATTTTCCTCTTTTGTGAACACCCTGCTCATGCTGCACCTGCCGAAACAACCGGCGACATGGCTACGGCGTCCTTGCCATCTCGGAGCCAGAAATAGCAGTTGCCGTTGGGGTGGGTGGTCTTGTCGCACTTCGCGAAGTAATCACCAGCTTTGACGGCATCCCACTGCTCGGAATTCATCCACTCGGGACCGCTTCCAACCCACTCAAGCTTCTTGCCGCACGTTGCGCAGATCTTCTCGCTCATGACACATCCCCTTCGTCTTTTTCGCCAGCGCGGCGGTTCCACACCTTGATAACGTCCATCCCTGGGCGAGGCGTGAAATCGAAGCCGCAGCGAATGCAGTCGATCGCATATGGCTTTCCGCTTCCCGGCCATTCGTAGCTCGGGTAAACACTTTCAACGTCGCCGCAGAAGGGGCAGGGCTTCGGCTTCTCGCTCATGCTGCAATCTTCCTTTCGCTGACGAATCCGAAATCCTTGGCAAGCAGTTCCTCAACCGCTAGGAAGAACGCGATCATCTCGGGCTCGTCGCACTCGCGGGTGTTGATGGCGCGCGGGATACCTACGAGGTGGCCGTTCGCGAGCCGTATCGTGTCGACGAAGTTGACGGCGGGGCGGATATAGGCGTCGAGAGCTTCCTTGCTCGCAGCGCAGCCAGTGGCGTCAATGCAGTCCTGAAGCGTGGCCCAATATGCTCTGAGACGGCCCATGTTCCGCCACTGCTTCACGTCGACACGGACGCGCTGGCCCTGGTCTACGCCGTCAAGAGCTTGCAAATCATACTGCATCTCCGGGATAAGCGAGTTTCCCTTGCGAATGAAGGCGTATACGGGCTTTTCTGCTTTCTTCGCCATGTCAGCCTGCCATTGCCGGATGCATCCGAAGAGCATCGAGCGTATCTTGAGGGACGGAATCCTTTACGCCATAGCGTTTGATGCGCTCGACCAGTGCGGCAAGCTCATCGTTGAACCGGTCGATCTCGTCCGACATTTCCTTGATGAACGCCTCGTCTCGATAGACGCGGACGGTGAGCATCGGCAGTTTGGGCCAATAGGAAACAAAATCCCAGAATTCACGCTCCGATATCCATAGGTTCCCTTGAACCTGAGCCTTGTGCTCTGGCGGCAGGCGGTTGCGCTCAAGGCGGTCGATCTGGATATGAGGAAGCGCGGTCTTGATCTCCAGGCCGCCGTTTGTGCCGATCAGGCTGTCCGGGCTTGCGCCCTTGTTGCCGTTTCGGATGAACCCGACCAGTTGCGGCTCTTGGTTGGTGATAAAGGCATATTCCGCGCGAGCGATGCCCTCCATGTCGTGTCCGCGCTCAGTATGGGCGCTGGTGAAGGATTCTGCTGGCTCCTCGGTCAGGATCTCCCCAGCAAGTTTCCGCATATACTCGCTGCGCGTCTTGCCTTCGCCCTTCGCCATAACAGTGGCAAACTTGCTTGCCGTAGGGATGCCGAGGCGAGCGGTGATCCACTCAGGGCTATTCTGATCGCATTCGATGATATCGATCATGCTGCGCTCCCCGTTTGGGCCTTATGGTTGGCAAGCCATGCAATGCGCTGCTGAAGACTGAGAACGACTTCGTCGTACTGGCGCTGGGGAAGATCGGTTATTGCGTCGATACCCCAGCGCCCGCAGAACTTTTCGGTATCGACCTCGCCCTGCTCGATAAGCCCGCGGATTTCAGCGGCCTGCTTGTCGGTGATCGGGTCATTCGAAGCCGGCGGCACGGTGTTGCCGTCGCGATCGTCCCCAGTGCTTATATTGAACAGCATGCAGAGGAGGTAACGACGGCCATAGGTGGCGGTCGAGCCGAAAGCCTGGGTTCCGGTCTTGTTGACCTTCCCTTGCGACCCGGCGCCGTCCACAGGGATGCCGGCGATATCGCTTTCCGAGTGACCTTCTTCGTGGCTGATCGTCCACTTGATCTGCAGTTCGCCCTTGTCGTTGTAGCCGGCCGGTTGGAAGTTAACGCCGAAGCCGAAATCATGAATGATCGGCATGGCCTGATCTTCGATAGCGGCAAGGTCAGCATAGTTTGATTTCGTATGGTCGTTCCACTTCGTCTTGGTGACGACCGGCAACGCCTTCTGGCAGCGGGACATGGCGAAATAATAGGCTTTGCGGGCTTCCCGCTCAGCATCTTCGCGCGCCCGGTCTTCCATCCGTTCCTTCATCGCCATCATCTTTTCGAGGCGGTCGATCGGAATATTGGGGTCCATGGCGATGCGCTCGATCATGGCGACCATGGGAGCGTCGGCGGCAGAGATCAGCTTGCCAGTTGGCTGCTCGTGGCGTACATCAATTGCGGTTTGCATGATATTGCTCCTGTGCGATTTGATCCTGATTTTTGAACTGCGACTCCGAAAGCATGAACCCGAAGAAGACAGCCGCCCCCATCCACACCACCACGATGGCCTTGGCTGTGGCGTCGGATAAGCGATCATGGAGAAGTTCGGATTTGATCTTGGCGTTGATCTCCGCCACGCGGGATTGTATGTCTGGTATCTCGCTCACGTTACGTTCCTCATCTATCGCCTTCGGCTTCCTCCCGGCGGGGAGGGGCGTGGGGATCATTTTCGGAATCCGCCGCCGTGAAGAGGCGGACGCCGAACTCGATCAGTCGTCTTCGTTTTCAGAACCGCCGTTGCCGTCGCCGTTGCCGTAGCCGTAGCCGTTGCCGTTGCCGTTGCCGTTGCCGTCGCCGTTGCCGTAGCCGTTGCCGTTGCCGTTGCCGTAGCCGTCGCCGTTGCCGTTGCCGTAGCCGTTGCCGTTGCCGTTGCCGTAGCCGTTGCCGTCGCCGTTGCCGTAGCCGTAGCCGTTGCCGTTGCCGTTGCCGTTGCCGTTGCCGTTGCCGTAGCCGTTGCCGTAGCCGTTGCCGTCGCCGTAGCCGTTGCCGTCGCCGTTGCCGTAGCCGTCGCCGTAGCCGTCGCCGTCAAGCTCAGCAGCCGCGAAGACGTAATGATGCTCGTCCTGCGGAATGATCTTGAGAACCTGGCTCACCGGCATCGCCGCGGCGATTTTGGTATGGAAGCGAGTGACGACGCGCATGACCCCATCACGGCAAGCGCCGCCACGGATCACGTCATCGGCCGTGATGATAGGGTCCATATCCATCAGGCAGCTTCCCACTTGGCCCAGGCTTCCGGCGTAATGTCGAAGATCGCCGTGATGCTGTGGAGCATCGGGATATCGGCCGGCAGGCTGATCTTGCTGCTGGAGTTCGGGCCGTCCTTGCAAAGCTCCATGACGCCGCGCTTGGTGCCCCAATAGATCGCCATCTTGGCGGCCTTCAGCGGCATAGAGCGCGCCGTGAGATCCTGACCATCCTCGATCAGGCCGGCGAAAACTCCGCGGTGTTCCGTGGTTACCAAAACTGCTTTCATGCTATGTCCCTCCTTGGGGTGTTGTGCCGCATAGGCGGCGGGTATTGGATTGATAGGGCGTTGCCGGGTGGTATTGGTCACTTGGTTGCCTTGGCGATCACCTCGTCGATATGAACGAGATCGATAGCGTCTTGATCGGTGAGGAGACGGCGGGCGTCCTTGAGGCATTCAAGCAAGATGGATGCAAGTGCCTCGGCGTTGTCAGCGCGAGCCTCTTCCTGCCTAAGAGCGTCGTTATAGGCGTCGTATCGAGCCTGCATCTGAGCTTCCATGTACTCCATCGTCTCGCTCCCTATTCGGCTGCATGGAGGGTGGCGGCATAGAAGCGCTCAAGGCGAGCGGCGGCGCTGTGGCCGGTGAACCGCTTCGAAACCTCGATGCTGGCTGAGAGGCCGAGGCCCTCGATCTTCGTGTAGTCAAGGGCTGCGTCGATCACGTCGGAATATTCCAGCGCATCCTCGCGGTTTGAGGAAAGGTCTGGCTCTCCGCGATCCCAGCCGCAGAAATAGCTGACGGATCCGGTGCGGTTGAGGATTTCAATGCGCCATGTGTTTTCGAACGGGCTCATGAGCGTGCCTCCGCAATGCCGAGCAAATAATCGGTGCTGACCTCGAAATAGCCTGCGAGTGCAATCAGCGATGAAATCGAAGGATCGCCTCGGCCTCGCTCAAGATTGGCGATCTGCGAACGGGAAACCCTTGCCGCATCAGCGACTTCGTCCTGGGTGGCGCCTTTGACTTGGCGAAGAGCGGTAAGCCGGACGGCCAGCGTGGCCTCGATCTTCCCTGTGCCTTTGCAGTATGGGCAAGTGTCGGACATCACATTCCCTCCAGATCATCTTCGGAGAGATGCGCTGTAACGCGACCGGCGAAATCCAACTGGCAGGCGGTCTTTGCCTCATCAACGGAGCCTACCGGGTTCCACCCGTCTCCGCCGATACCCCAGTCAACCCCGCGGTCATCGTCGATGATGACGTATTTGAAGCCGGGGAACGGCTCAGCAACGAAGCTCTTCTGAGAGGCGTTCTCTATCCAGTTCAATTGCTTGATGGTGCTCATCGTCGTCCTCAAATCAAGCTGGCAATCGGGAGCCAGGGGGAGTGGTTCAGGCGGCAGACCGATGGCGTGAAAAGCGCGGCCTGAAGTGGTCAACGAGCTTTCCCGTATCGCGATCGAGGTGCTTGGTGATGCCGCAGACGTCGTGCATGAAGTTGAAATCATCGGCTGCGAGAAGGGCTTGGAAGTCGATCGGGTCATTCCCGTTGACGCCGTCCGCTGCCAGCATGTCCATCATGAACGCTATGCGCCCGCCTGAAGCCATGATGATCCCGGAGCCCGCCCGATCGGCAATCTTCGCTACGATCGAAAGGTTCTCGCTGAATTGAACGTCCATCATCTTCATCCGTCCCGTTGCTGCAGATCGGCCTCTGCTGGTGAAATTTATCAGGCTGCCAGCGGGCAGTTCGTGTTGAGATTGACAAAGAAGCGCTCGGCGCCATCCTCGACGATCGCAGCCCGGAATGCCTTGGCAGCGCGGTCGCTCATCGCAGCGCGGATCGAGCCAGACATCAGGCGGGCATAAGCTGAGCCATTGCCGGCGTTCAGCATCTTGCGGGCCATTTCGATTTGCTTGGTGATCGTCATCGTCGTTCCTCGGTTCGTTGCTGCAGATCGGCCGTGGGCTGAGATCTGCTGTTCTGCGTTTCGTTGAGGAGAACATAGCGAGCGACTGAAATTCAGTCAAGACGAATTTTCGCTTTGACTGAAATTTGTTTCCGGCTTATGTCTGTGAGCATGGACATACAGACGCAGAAGCTCTCTCCGGCAGGGCAGTTTTACCGGATGCGCGATAACTGGATTAAGTTCATCCTTTGCAAGAGAAAGGACGAATACACCTATGTGGAGAAGCTGGTGGCAATCCGTATAGCCTCGGCCATCAACCCGACGACGCCGTGGGTTCTATCTCAAAGCCGAATTGCCGAGGATCTGGACTGCGGCGTCCGCGTCGTCAAAAGCGCGGTCAGGAAGCTGAAGGACGAAAAGCTGATCAGGGCCACCCGCGTCAAAGTCCCAGGCCATACAAAATTGTTTAATGCCTACGAGCTTGTCCCTGTCGAATTGTCCGGCCCGTTCTGAGGTGCGTGGTGATGCACCTGCTGAGGTGCGTGGTGATGCACCCATTAGAACGGTCAGTTTTAGAACAGAGTTATCTTAGGGTATAAAGATCTTGCTCTGAGGGGAGTAATTGGAAGGGTGGGACAGTGTTGTGAAAGCATAGAATCCGATGGCTAGAAATCGCCTCGATCATTGGCCGATCCGTTAACCACCCGCCGCAGAAGTGCCGGATAGCGCACTTTCGAAGTTGATAAATTGCTAAAAAGCCTCAGCCTACAAGGAAAATCGCGGGGAGTGCGCCATATGCAAACAAGACGGGAAATAATAAGAACAATTGCAACCGGCGTGGCGGCTTCGACCGTCGTCAAGTCTGCGTCGGCACAGTCGTCGCCTCAGGAAGTATGCTTGAAAGAGGCCGGCCAGCTGTCAGAAACCATGCGGAGACTTGCCGGCGGACAATGGCGCGTCACCGTCGACAAAAATCTCGAGTTCGTTTTGGTTTCGAAAATTCTCTAATCCGTGCCGGTCAGCGCGCGTAGCACTCGGATGGCCTGGTCGCGGTTCTTGTCGTTGATGAGCCGCATCAGGTCGACGACCTCGCCTTCCATGAACGGGTTCACATTCAGGAGATCTGCAGGCCCGCAACCAAGCGCGTCCGCGATCGCCTCAAGCATTGGCTGGCTATAGCCCTGCTTGCCGGTTTCCAGCTGGGAGACGCTAGAAGTTACAACCCCCAGTCTCCCCGCCAACTGCTCCTGCGTAAGGCCGCGGTACTTCCGCCACTCCCTGATGTAGTGGCGAGGGCCGTTCGAGCCGTCTGTTTTCTTCCGTGTTCCCATGCCTCAATTTTCGCTCATGAGAAAAATGCATTCCATAGCGCTCGACTGAAAGATTTTGCTTGACTGAATTTCATTTTGACTGAATATGGGGGCATGGAAAAGCTCATTGAATTCTTCAAAGCAAATCGCGGCACACAGGTCAGGCTCGCTGAGCGTCTTGGTCTGCAGCCGTCAACGATCTCCCAATGGAAGAACGTTCCGGTCGAATATCTGCCGGAAGTGTCGGAGTTCACCGGGATCTCTCGCGAGGAGCTGATCCCGGATGCATTCCGTCCGGCGCGGGAGTCGGCAGCATGAAAAGCCTCACGAGACAAGCCGTATGGAACAAGACGGGTGGCCATTGCTACTATTGCGGGCTCGCCCTGACGCCAGACGAAGTCGATACGATTGAAGGGCGGTACAATTCCTGGATGGACGCGGATCACCTGCTGCCAAAGGCAAAGGGCGGACTTGACACGCTGGAAAACATGGTCCCGGCCTGCAAGGCATGCAATTGCGCAAAGGGCCTGAAAACCCTGGAAGAGTATCGCCAGTATGTCGCAATAAAGAAGTCTGGGCGGCCAAACCTGACGAGAGAGATCGTCGATTGGCTCGATGCTGTCGGGTTCCAATTCCCAGCCCTTCCTGTCCACCGGTTTTGGTTTGAATTGCACGCTGTCGAGGAGTCTGCGGCATGAGCAACATCAACACATACCAGCGCGTCGTCGACTGGCTTGATGAGCAGGAGCGGTCGAAGGAGTCCGCAGCATGAGCGAGTTCACTGCAGGGCAAGTGTTCCGAAACAGTTATCCTTTCGTCAGAGGAACATACAGCACCTTCGATGAAGACGGAGAACATCAGACGAAGACGTGGACCCCAGGTGCTCGTTTTGAGGAGGCCGGGTACTACGGCGACGAAACCGACATCATTGCCGATGGAGAGGGATTCCAAGTCCTCACGGTGGTGGATGTTCACAAGCCTGGGAGATACCCAGAGCGCGTTTTCTATACGGTCAAATGGATTGACCCGGATGGCCGCGAGTTCGGCAAAGGGAAACTTCATATCGCCACCACTGAGAAGTTTCGCCGTTGGTCGCGAGGATTCAAGTTCACGTACGTGATTGATCTGGACGAGGCTGCGGCATGAGCGAATCCATCGGCGAAATACGCAAACGGGCATGGAAAACGCGCCGCGAGAAGTACGGCCATCTTGGGCACAACGGATCCTATAGCCGTTCTCCCGGCCCTTGTGCGGCATGCGACAGAATGAGGGCAGTCCTTGTCCGTCTTCACGTCGAAGGCATCCTTAGCGAAGGACAGGTTTCAAAAGCGACCGGCATGTACCGTGTCGACGTGCGTAAGGCTGTTGACGAATACACCGCAGCAATCGATGAGGCCGCCCCTCCATCCCCCACCCATCCCCAGCGGGCAAAGGAGAGTGCGGCATGAGCGACACTGTCACACCGCGTATCATTTACTTGTCTGGCCCGATGAAGGGTTATCCAGAGCGGAACTACCCATTGTTCCGGGAGGTTGCGGCGGGTCTCAGGGCTAACGGTCATCGCGTATACGACCCATCAGAATTCCCACACCCAGATCCGACGCAGCCGTTCCCGATCAGGGCAGCTTTCGCGGCATACTCGTCTTTCATCTGCCTTGAGGCCGACCTGCTGATTTTGCTTCCTGGATGGGAGAAATCAAAGGGCGCATCGGCTGAAAGAGCGCTTGCAGACAATTGCGGTATCGAAATCATGGAATGGGCCACTCCAGTTGATGAGGAGGACGCAGCATGACCGAACCAACTCCCCAATCCCCCGGCGAAATCACCATAGAGCGCAAGCCTGACGGCAGCATCATCATCACCCAGGCCAACCTTTTCAAACTGTACGACGACGAGGTGACGATCCCGGCAGATCAGTTCGCCACCGTCTTTAAGGCGCTTCAAGCGATCAGCAACGAAATCCGGGAGATCGAAAGCATATGACCTACCTCGCAATTTTCCTAGCCGCCCTGGCCTTCTCTGTCATCCTCGGCAAGCTCCTGAAGCGCAATCTGGAGATCAACTACCCACGAGCAGACGACGAAGGCGAAGTAGAGGCTTTCCTCGCCGATCGCCTCGCTGTCTGCCTGAAGGAGGAGTTGGCGAGATGAGCGACTTCCAGTCCTCTCGCGAAATCAAGGCAACGCGCAAGCGGCATGTCTGCGAGCAGTGCAATCGATGGATCGATGCTGGATCTCCAGCGCACTACTCGTTTGGAATCTACGAAGGCAATGCTTACAGCCTTCATACCCATG